>JAESGW010000150.1_pt1 | contig 147547 bp, 135 predicted proteins | sample 9269791 | NCBI WGS metagenome assembly JAESGW01 (sample SAMN16773120, study PRJNA677053) | algae metagenome | isolation source: Aphanocapsa lilacina HA4352-LM1 and co-occurring heterotrophs from near cave... | place: USA: Maniniholo cave, near Haena, Kauai, HI | collected 2009-07-28
CGCCGTTCTTCGAACGGCTACGGGCGAGCGAAGCGACGCCGTTCTTCGAACGGCTACGGGCGAGCGAAGCGACGCCGTTCTTCGAACGGCTACGGGCGAGCGAAGCGACGCCGTTCTTCGAACGGCTTTGCCTCGCAATGACGATGGCTACCGCTTCAACGGCCACAGCTCCACAATCGCATTCGGCAGCTCGTCGCGGTTGACCTTGCCGGGCGGAAAATGCTCGGCAAGCACGTCGGCGCATCTTCCGATTGCCGTGACAAAGCCGTCTGCGATCCGGCCGGCCTTGATGTCCGAAATCAGCGTGCCGACGCATTCGTCCCAGACTTCGCCCGACACCTTGCTGTCGATGCCGGCGTCGGCGATCACCTCTGCATATCGCTCGGCAAACGAGACGAAGATCAAGACGCCGGTCCTGAACTCGGTGTGCTGCAGGCCATGCGCGCCGAACTGGCGCAACGCCTCCTGGTGCGCCCGTTCGCGCCGCGTCCGCCGCGGCACCAGCCGATAGCGGATGCTTTCGCGGGTCGTGAGCCACAGCACAGCCAGAAACGTTACAAGCTGCACCAGATAGATCACCGCCGCCGGCCAGGCCGTGAACTGGATCAGCGGCAGCGGCACCAGCAGCGCAAGCGTTGCCGCATAGGCCAGTGGAAACACGCGATAGCCGCTCGAGGCGCGGGTGACCACACAATAGATTTCGCCGGACGTGCGGGTCTCCGCTGCACGAATGGCCTCGATGACGCGTGCGCGATCCATATCGGACAACATCACCAGCTCCCCGACGATCCGCCGCCGCCGAACGAGCCGCCGCCGCCCGTAAAGCCGCCGTCGCTGCCGCCTCCGCCGGACGATCCCGACGACCAGGAGCCGCCTGACGGAATGAAGATCGGACCCGCATAGCCACCGCCGCGGCGGCTCATCGGCCGTCCGCCGCCCTGGTTGCGCATCATCATGAAGACGATGAACAGGATGATGATGACGAACACGATGGTCGCGAGGTCGACCGCCGGCGGGGCATTGTCGGGACGCTGGGCGGCGCGGCGTTGAAAGTCTTCCGCATCGCCGGAGACGACCTGGATGATGTCGTCCACGCCGCGGCTGATGCCGCCGGCAAAATCGCCGGCACGGAAGCGCGGCAGGATGGCGTTCTGGATGATCAATTGCGTCACGGCGTCCGTGAGCGCGCCCTCGAGGCCATAGCCGACCTCGATGCTGACCCTGCGCTCGCTTGGCACGACGATCAGCAACGCGCCGTTGTTCTTGTCCTTCTGGCCGATCGCCCAGGTGCGACCCAGCTGATAGCCGTAATCGGCGATCGTCGTGCCTTGCAGCGATTTCAGCGTAACGACGACGATCTGGTCGCCGCTCTTCGCCTCGACCGCTGCGAGCTTCTCGGTGATTGCCTGCCGTGTCGCCTCGTCGAGAATGCCGGCTTCGTCCACGACGCGACCGGTGAGCGGCGGAAACGTCAACGCCTGCACCGCGATCGTGGCCAGCACCACGATCGCCGCAGCGAGGACGACTAGGCTTGCACTCTTGAGGCCACGCATGATCGGGGCGTCAGAACTTCACCGATGGCGCCTTCTGGCTTTCGGGCGCCGCAGCGAACGTCTCCATCGGCTTCGCACCCCAGAACATCTTTGCCCACAACATGCCCGGGAAGGTGCGGACCTCGGTGTTGTACGCCTGCACGGCGTTGACATAGTCGCGCCGCGCGACGGAGATCCGGTTCTCCGTGCCCTCGAGCTGCGACTGCAGCGCAAGGAAGTTCTGGTTTGATTTAAGGTCGGGATAATTCTCGGTGATGGCGATCAGCCGGCCGAGCACGCCGGAGAGCTGGTTCTGTGCGTCCTGGAATTCCTTGAACTTCGCCGGATCGGTGATCGTCGATGCGTCCACCTTGACCGATGTGGCCTTCGCCCGTGCCTCGATCACCCGCGTGAGCGTCTCCTGCTCCTGCTTGGCGTAGCCCTTCACCGTCTCGACCAGGTTCGGAATGAGGTCGGCGCGCCGCTGATACTGGTTCTGTACGTCGCTCCAGCGCCCCTTGGCCTGTTCTTCCAGCGTCGGGATCGTGTTCACGCCGCAGCCGGACAGCAGCAGGCCGAGGCATGTGAGGACGACGGCGATGCGCAGGCGATTGAGCGCGACGGAACCGGTCATGAAACCCTCCAGCGATCGAGGACAAGCACCGCCAGCCAGCGGTGCTCAGCGCGAGACGTCCGCGCCGCCAGTCATATAATCAGCCTGTATGGATCGCGCTATGCGCTTTGGGGCATCCTTTGACCGCAGCCGTCATCCGTCATGCCCGCGAAAGCGGCATCCAGTACGCCGCGGCAGTCGCGACTCAAATCGCTGAAGCTCTGGGATACTGGATCCCGCTTGCGCGGGGATGACGGTGGAGTGTGCCGACAGTCGCCTTATGCCGCCCGCACGGCGCCCAAGAACGCGTCCACCTGCGTCTTCAGCCGGACGCTCTCGGACGAGAGCGATTTTGCGGCGGTCAGGACCTGCGAGGAGGCAAAGCCGGTCTCGTCGGTGCCGCGGCTGACCACGGTCACCTCGTCGGAGACCTTCGAGCCGAATTGCGCCGCCTGCTGCACGTTGCGGGCGATCTCCTGCGTCGCCGCGCCTTGCTCCTCCACCGCGGCAGCGATGGCGGTGGCGACTTCCGAGATCAGCTTGATGGTCGCGCTGATCTCGTTGATCGACGCCACGGTCTCGGACGTGGCCGCCTGCATGTCGGCGATCTGCACAGTGATCTCGTCGGTGGCCTTCGCCGTCTGGTTGGCAAGGTTCTTCACCTCCGAGGCAACCACCGCAAAGCCGCGGCCGGCTTCGCCCGCGCGGGCCGCCTCAATGGTGGCGTTCAGCGCCAGCAGGTTGGTCTGCTCGGCCACGGCCGTGATCAGCTTGACGACGTTGTCGATCCGCGCGGCCGATTGCGACAGCCGCGCAATATTCTGATCGGCGTTGCCCGCCTGCTCGACGGCGCTTGCAGCGATCCGGTTGGATTCCTGCACCTGGCGGCCGATCTCATGCACCGACGAGGTGATCTCTTCGGCGGCGGCGGCCACCGATTGCACGTTGTCGGACATCGATTGTGCCGCAGCCATCGCCGAGCCGGACATTTCGATCGTCATGTCCGATGTCTTCGTCAGCGTGCCGGCCGAAGCCTCCAGCTCCACCGACGCGCTGGTGAAGGTGCCGATCAGTTCGCTGACCGCGGTTTCGAACTCTCCGGTCGCCTTGTTGATGCGCTCCGCGCGTGCGGTCTTGAGCCCGGCCTCGAGCTTGGCCTGGTCGTCGGAACGTTTCTTCTCGGTGAGCGCATCCTTGAACACCTGCAGCGCAGCGGCGATCTTGCCCATTTCGGTGCGCGCCGGCAGCGCCGGGACTGTCGCATCCAGGTTGCCATCGGCCAATGCCTCGATCGGTGTCAGCACCGATTGGATGCCGCGGGCGATGTCGCGCACGAGGTAGGCGCCGGCGGCGAGGCCGCCGATCATGGCGATGGCGAAGATCACAGCCATCATGCTGCTGGCGCTGGCATAGGTCGCGTTGGCATTGCTGGCCGAGGCTTCGGCGCCGTTGTCGTTCAGTTCGGTCAGCTTGGACATGGTCGCATCGATCGCCCGGCCGGCCGGCACCACCTTGCCGGCATTGGTGGCCTTCGCCGCCTCCACGTCGCCCTTGCGCGCCAGCGCTTGTACGTCCTCGGCGCCCTTGACGAACGCCTTCCACAACTCCTCGACCTCGGCGAAAAGCTGCCGTTCCTGCGGCGAGGAGATCAGCGGCTCGAATTTTGTGCGTGCAGCCTCATAGTCCGCCTTGCGAGCGGCCAGGTTTTTGTCGACGTCGGGGCGGGCACTCTCGGCGACGATCAGATAGTCGCGCAGCACAGCCCGATAGCGCGCGGCCTGCACGCGCATCTCGCCGAGCCATCTGACGCTCGGCAACCAGCTGCTCTGGATGTCATGGGCGGCCGCGTTGATCGTCCGCATCTGCACGAACGAGAAGCCGCCGATCGCGACCAGTGCGGCGAGTAGGAAGGCGATGACGACGATCAGTTTCAGTCGAATGGAAAGCTTGAGCAGCATGACGGCATCCTCGAAAAATAGGTTCGATCATCGCAGTGACGCCGTTGGTGCCGGCCTCCCTCGAAACGGCAGTTCCAATCGAAAATCTCTGCGAGATATTTCGCAGGTTCACATTGTAGATTAGCTGTTAAGCGCCGGTTAACTACGCATGCGCCGCGGGCACGGCGGGCATGATCCCGAAAAGTGGATACCGGTTTTTCGGATCAGATCATGCCCCAAACAATCCGACTTCCTAGCGCCGCTCAAGTTTGAAGCGCGATTGGGTAAGATCGCACCGCGCGTTTGCTCCCGTGCACTGCTCGATCGGCAGCACCGTCGCCTTGCGTTGCCGCCGCTGCCGGTCGGCCGCGGTGTTCCCAGGCGTCAGGTTGGCCATCGCCGAATGCAGGTTGGCTTCGATCTTCTCGATCTCGCCAGCATCGGCCGCGCCGCCTGTCAGGATGACGAAGTCGATCAAGTCATGGCCGAAGCGGTCGACGTCCAGGAAGATCAGCCCAACCGGAAGGCTCGGGATGCGCATCCCGGGAATTGTGCACTTGTCCGCATTCGGACAGTGCGAAAACCGCCGTGTGCCGTCCGCACGCCATACACACTCCGGCGCCCCGGACGCCAGCACGACGCACACGGCGATGTCGGGCGCATTGTTCTCATCCGGAAACAGGATACGGCCGCCGATCGCCGGAAGCCCGTCCCACGGGCTGCCGTTCAGCTTGACCGGATCGACATTGATCGAGAGATCGACCACGAGGTCGCTCGCGGCCTCCTGCGCAACCGAAGGCGCCGCCCAAACAGCAAGCACCGCGCCGAACACGGCGCGTCTCATGAAAGCTTCGAACGCTACGCCCATGCCCGTCAAGTTACCCCATCAGCCCATGACCCGGGCCCATCTTAGCCGTCATTGCGCGCGAAGCGAAGCAACACGGGGCCGCGGGTGCGGTGAAACGCCCAAGCGTTCCGCACACCCTGTCGGGAGTGGGAAGGCAACAGACGACCGGCAGCCCAGGCCGGACAAGGAGCGGGGGCGATGACGTTGCATAGGCCGCCTTCGGCCGCCGTTCTTAGATGAGAACGCCGATGCTTCGCATCGGCTATGGCGATATCCGGGGCTGACTCTGCGGGTGGAATCCCGCATGTCGCTTCGCTCATGCGGGCTACATTCACGGGGTGTTTGACAATTGAAATATGCTTGCAACGACGCTACCCAAGCAACTCCTTCGGTGGGTCGCGCGGATCATAGCTCCGCGGCGCGTTCTTCTCGATCATCTTCGTCAGCGGCCAATACAGGCCGACGCCGGCAAACAGTATCGCGATCGGGCCGATGCTCCCCGAGAGGATCATGGCAACGACCGGCACCACAATGCTGACCGCGCCGATCAGCACCGAGAGGACGATGATCAGCGGGTAGCGAACGCCCTTGAGGCCGGCGGTGAAGCTGGTCGACGTTCCGGCCGCCGCGAGCCGCGCATGCAGGTCGCGCACGAAGTCGCGGTAGACCGGCCGCCGCGCCTCGTCGGTGCCGGCGCCATAGCCGTCGGCGTTGATGACCACCAGCTGATAGCCGTCGGCGAAGGTGATCAGGCAGGTGTGCACCGGGTCGCGCCAGTCGCCGCCGGTCTGCAGATGGACGGAGCGGATGTTGGTGAACGGCGCGCCGTCGTCCTGTCCGTCAAACGTCCAGTTGATCCGTTCGGCGGTCAGCGTCACGCCGTGATTGTCGTTGTGGAGGTAGAGTCCGATGCTCCGGCCGGCCCGGAAATACAGGTCATAGTGGCTCTCGGGAACGGGCGCGGGCGTTTGCATTTTAGCAATATTCCTCAGGCATTTCGCGCAAGGGCGTCCGGGGTATTGCGGCCCCGTCCACCTTTTGTCGCAGCGGCCGCCGTGCGGGTTCGCGGTCGTTGTTTGAACACATCTGTCGTGGCATGATTGCAGTGCAATCAGAGGACCGACGCGATCATGATCCTGCGCCCGCTCGCTGCATTTCTCCTGATCCTGACATTGGCCCCGATGACATGGGCCACGCCCGCGTTTGCCGCTCAGTGCGGCGGCGACTTCCAGACCTTCATCGCGGCCATCTCCCGCGAGGCGCAGGCGCAGGGGGTTTCGCAAGCGGTGATTTCCCAGGCGCTCGGTGGCGTCACCCAGGACCAGGCCGTGCTCGCCTTCGACCGGCGCCAGCGCGGCACCTTCAACAAGACCTTCGAGCAGTATGTCGCCACGCGTGTCGGCGCCGCGCGGATCAAGCGCGCCACGGCGATGTTGCAGCGTCATGCCTCGATCCTGTCGCGGGTGGAGCAGCGCTACGGCGTGCCGCGCGAAATCATCGTTGCGATCTGGACGCTGGAGACCGACAACGGCGGCGACATGGGCAAGCTGAGCGTCTTCCGCGTGCTGGCCACCATGGCGCATGACTGCCGCCGCACCGAGCTGTTCCAGCGCGAGCTGCTCGCGGCGCTGACGATCGTCCAGCGCGGCGACCTGCCGATCAACGAGATGGTCGGCGCCTATGCCGGCGAAATTGGCCAGACGCAATTCCTGCCGTCGTCCTACATCAAATACGGCGTCGACTTCGACGGCAACGGCCACGTCGACCTCCGCCGCAGCCTCCCCGACGTGCTTGCCTCAACCGCCAACCTGTTGAAGGTCAACGGCTGGAAAGCCGGCCAGCCCTACGGCGAAGGCACGCCGAATTTCGAGGTAATGCGCGAGTGGAATAGGGCGGTGGTGTATCGCAAGACGATCGCGTATTTCGCCGACCAGTTGAGCGGGCAGTGACGCCCACGTCGTCATTGCGAGTTCTCACCGGCCGGAAGGGGCCGACCCGCATTGGATGAAACTATGCGGCGGGAAGACGACGCGCTAAGATTGAGCGCGCCGTTGGCAAAGAGGTCGATATCTCCCTGGTGCGCGCGAGCCCGGTTGCGAGTTGGACCCCGGGGACCTTGATGACTCACACTGGCGCCAGGGACAGCGATGTCCTGGAGCACGCTTCCTAGGATTCTCTTTTGGACGGTCCCCCACGCCGGCGGCGCAGTCTTGGAGGAGAAGACGATGGATATCTTGCATGAGCGGACGGCCGGCCTGGACGTGCACAAGAACACGGTTGTGAGCTGTGTGCGTATAATGACCGGCAAGGAGACGTCGCGAGAATGCCGGACGTTTGCAACGACGACGGACGGGCTTGTGGCGCTGCGAGCGTGGCTTTCGGAAAGCCGCTGCACGCACGTGGCGATGGAGGCGACCGGCGTTTACTGGACGCCGGTATGGAGGATACTCAGCGAGGGCGACTTCGAGTTGATCGTCGCCAATGCGGCGCACATCAAGAACGTGCCGGGCCGCAAGACCGACATGAACGACGCGATGTGGCTCGCCGATCTGTTGGCGTTCGGGCTGATCAAGCCGAGCTTCGTGCCAACCGAGCCGATACACGAACTGCGTTCGCTGACCCGCACCCGCAAGCAGCTGGTGCGCGAGCAAACGCGGCATGTGCAGCGGATCCAGAAGACGCTGGCCGAAGCCAACATCAGGCTCGATTCGGTGATCAGCGACATCATGGGCGCGAGCGGACGGCGCATCGTCGAAGCAATGATCGCCGGCGTGCGCCAGCCGCATAAGCTGGCCGACCTTGCCGGCAAGCAGATCAAGGCGTCGCCCAAGGAGCTGTACGATGCGCTGCATGGGCGGTTGACCGATCATCACCGCTTCCTGCTCGAGCTCCACCTGCGGCAATGGGACGGGCTGGATGCGTCGATCCGGACGATCGATCTGGAGATCGACCAGCGGATCGGGCACATCGACGAGCAGCGCGGTGCCGGCGAGCCGCCCTTTCGAACCCTGATCGAGAATGCCGATACGGTCCCGGGCGTCAGCACCGTGGCGGCGCCGGCGATTCTCTCCGAGATCGGCTGGGACATAAGCCGCTTCCCGACCGCCGGCCACCTGCTCGCCTGGGCCGGCATGTGTCCCGGGCAGAATGAGAGCGCCGGCAAGCGCAAGCCCTCGCGCCTGCGCAAGGGCGCGCCCTGGCTCAAGACGATGCTGGTCCAATGCGCGTGGGCCGCCATCCGCAAGAAAGGCAGCTACTACCAGGCCCAGTTCCTCCGCCTGCGGCACAGGCGCGGCCCGCAAAAAGCCATCTGCGCGGTCGCCGCCTCGATCCTCACCGCCATCTATCACATGCTCAAGAACGGAACCGAGCACCACGACCTCGGCGCAAACCACTTCGATCACCGCTCAACTGAAGCCAAGGCCAAGTCGCTGGTCACGCGTCTCAAAAAGCTCGGCTTCACCGTCCAACTCCAACCAACCGCGCAGGCTGCTTGATGTCCTAACAAATCCGTTTCTTCCTAGGAGCCATAGCCGTTCGAAGAACGGCGTCGCTTCGCTCGCCTATGGCGACGAAGCAATCCAGAGCAGCATCTGCGGCAACCTCAGACTGGATTGCTTCGCTTTGCTCGCAATGACGCTACGCGTCACTTCTTCTTCACGCCGACGCGTTCGATGCTCTTGATCTGCAGCACCGGGCGGCCGGATTTTTCGGCGATCTCGCGGTCCTGCTCCATGATGAAGCCGCGCGCCGGCTCGTCACCTTCCAGCCCGCCGAGGAGTTCGCTGGGTACGCGCCGGTTCGAGCGCTGCGAGCCGTCCTCGTAGACGATATTGAAGAAGGCGAACTCGCCCTTCGGATTGGTTCCGGGTTTTTTCGGCATGCGCGGCTTTTCTCTCTTTGAGCCCTCGGTGTCAAAGCAAAAATGCCCTCCCTGAACACCCATTCAGGCTTGGGGCATGCACCGCCATCGTCTTTCCGCGCGCGGAACGCAATCGCCCGCTAGCGGTTTCCGCCGTGGGGCACCACCCAAGGAAAGAGATAACAACCATGAAACTACTCTGCACGGCCATTGCTGCGGCCGCATTGGTCGGCGGCGTTCTCGCGACATCCATTCCCGCAAACGCGCGCATGGCAGACCCCGGCCTCAAGCTCCCGTCGGCGAGCGAGCAGGTGACCTGCCGCACCGTGCGCGAGCGCATCCGCCGGCCGAACGGCGCCGTCGTCTGGCGCGAGCGGCGTGTCTGCACGCCGGGCTTCGCCATGGACCCGCGCCCGCGCTGTTTCACCGAGCGCCAGCGCGTTGTGCGTCCGAACGGCACGGTCGTGTTCAAGAGCGTGCGGCGCTGCCGCTGACGTGGCTGCCAGCCTCAAAACGTCACTCGCCGGGCGGGACCGCCCGGCGACCTTTCTCGGCATTGATTTCCACAACTCACCGGCCATATCCGGCGAGAGAATCACATAAGCTCGTACAAGCCGGTGAGGTGATCTGAATTGTTACAGAAAGTTCATCCGCAAGCTCGTGGCAGGAATCGCGTCTTTGACAGCGCCGCGGTGACCAAGCCGAGGCTCCTGATGTGCGAGCCGAAACACTTCGCGGTCAGCTACTCGATCAACCCCTGGATGGATCCGGCGAACTGGGCTTCCGACGAACACGCCATTGCCGTGCGGCAGTGGGCGGCGCTGCACGCTGCGCTCGAGCAGACCGGTGCCGCGATCGAGCACGTCGCGCCGCAGGAGGGTTTGCCTGATCTCGTGTTCACCGCCAACGCCGCGGTGGTGCACGATGGCACGGCGCTCCTGGCGCGCTTTCGCCACCCGGAGCGTCAGGGCGAGGAGCCGGTGTTCGCAGCGGCGTTCGAAGGTTTGCGCGAGCGCGGCCTGATCGAGCGTGTCATCGCGCTGCCGGACAGCGTGGTGATGGAAGGCGCTGGCGACTGCCTGTTCGACGAGGCGCGCAGCCTGTTCTGGATGGGCTTTGGCCACCGCTCGGAGCGGCGCGCAGCGGACGCGGTCGAGGCGACGTTCAGCCTGGAGTGCGTGCCGCTGCAGCTTGCCGATGCGCGCTTCTATCATCTCGACACGGCGTTCTGCCCGCTGCCGACCGGCGACGTGATCTACCACGCCGGCGCGTTCACCGACGAAGGGCGGACGGCGATCGCCGCGCGGGTGCCGGAGAGCAAGCGGGTCGTGCTGAGCAATGCCGAGGCTGCGCAGTTCTCGGCTAACGCCGTCTGCGTCGGCCGCACCATCGTCATGTCGCGCTGCTCGGACGCGCTGCGCAAGCGGCTCGAGCGCCGCGGCTATCAGGTTGTCGCCACGCCGCTCGACACCTTCCTGCAAAGCGGCGGCTCGGCGGCGTGCCTGACGCTGCGGCTCGACAGGCGTTCCACCTCCCGGTCAACGTGACGCAGCCGCTTGCGTCAGGCTTTTGACCGGCCCATTTTGGCACCATGAGCACCAACACCATGCGCAGGCCGCCCGCAGGCGGCCCGATCATCGACCAGGACGGGCGCGAGGTGCGCCCGGAGACGCTGCGCGACGGCTTTCGGGGCGACGCGCCGCAGTTCGAGTTTCATGCGTTCGGCTTCAACGCCGCGCCGCTGACGCGCGAGGAGCGTTTCGCGCGGCTGGAGGCGCTCGGCAACCTGATGGACATGGCGTTCATCGTGCCGGGCACCAACGTCCGCTACGGCATCGATGGCCTGATCGGCTTGATCCCGATCGTCGGCGACATCATCACCACCGCGATCGCGCTGTGGGTGGTGCGTGAAGCCCGGGCGCTCGGCGCGCCGCGCTATCTCGTCGCGCGGATGCTGACCAACGTGGCGATCGACGGCGCGGTCGGCGCAGTGCCACTGATCGGCGATGCCTTCGACGTCGCCTTCAAGGCCAACGTCCGCAACATCCGTCTGCTGCGCAAGTGGATGGACAAGCAGCGGTAGGCGCCGCCAGCAATCAAGAATCAAAATGGCCGGGACAAGCCCGGCCATTTCGGAAATCTTCGGTGCGAGATCGCTTACGCGGCGACCTTCTTGCGCTCGAGCGGGAAGTCCGGGCTGTTGTACAGTGCACGGATGCCGGCCTGGTCGAAGCGCTTTTCGTTCACTTCGAGATAGGCGCCGTTCAGCGAGTCCGTCGGCAGTTGCTCCACCGCAAAGCGGATGGCCTCAGCCGCGTTGTCGAAGCGCCGATAGGTAAAGCCCGCGCGCTTCTTGTTGCGGATCGGGGCCGGGAACAGCTCAGCGCTGCGATTGTAATTGAATGCGGACATGGTTGGACGCCTTCAAATCCTGTCTGTGGTATTGGGGTTCGCGCGAGGACACGGCCATTAGCGGCGCAACGGTCCCCGAATTCATGACAATAATATAGTGTCTGATTGCTGCAATTGCGAGAGAAGAAGTGCAATCCAGACCGCTACTTTCGCATGTGGGACTCGCGAAAAACGGGAAAGTTAACGGAACAAACGGGGAAAGTAGCCTGGTCGAAATACCGGTGTTCGCATGGCGAATTTTTCATTCCCCATGCGCGATTTTCAGCAACGATGTTACGCGCCCGCCGGCATCAGTCCCTGCATCGCAAGCCGCTATTTCGCCTTTAGCTTCAGCGCTGCGGAGTTGATGCAATAGCGCAAGCCGGTCGGCCCCGGACCGTCCGGAAACACGTGGCCGAGATGGCCGTCGCATTTCGAGCACAGCACCTCGGTGCGGATCATGCCGTGGCTGACGTCGCGCTCCTCATCGACGTGGCTGTCGACCGCGGGCGCGGTGAAGCTCGGCCAGCCGCAGCCGGAATCGAACTTGGTATCGGACTCGAACAGCGTCTGGCCGCAGCCGGCGCAGACGTAAGTGCCCTTCGCCGTCGCGTGCTCGTACTCGCCCGAGAACGGCCGCTCGGTCGCCTTCTCGCGCAGCACCGCATACTGCATCGGCGTCAATTCCTTGCGCCAGTCGGCTTCGCTCTTGATGACCTTGTCGGCCTTGGTATCGCTCATGATTGTTCTCGCCGCTTATAAAAGAGAAACGCCCGGGGAGTTGCCCGGACGTTAGCAGATGAAGGGGCGTCTGGTCACCCCAGGCGGCAGCTTCAGTTCGACGCCGCCTTTGCGTCCTTCACCAGCACCGGTTTGGCGCGATAGAGGTCGGGGAAGTACTTCGCCATGTGGCCGATCTTCGGCTTGTCGTTGATCAGGATATAGGGCTGCATCGGGTTCAGCGTCGCGTAGTCCTGGTGATAGTCTTCGCCGATGTAGAACGGCTTGCCGGTCTCGATCGTGGTGGCGATCTTCGCCTTGAACACCTTGGCCGCATTCAGCTGCGCGATATAGGCGTCGGCGACCTTCTTCTGCTCGTCGTTCTGCGCGAAGATGGTCGAGCGATATTGCGTGCCGACGTCCGGGCCCTGGCGGTTGAGCTGGGTCGGGTCGTGCACCACCGAGAAATAGATCTGCAGCAGCTTGCCGTAGCTGATCTGCTTCGGGTCGTACTTGATCTCGACCGCTTCGGCGTGGCCGGTGTCGCCGTAGTTGGTGCGCTTGTAGCTTGCCGTCTCCTTGGCGCCGCCGGCATAGCCCGACACGGCGTTCACGACGCCGGTGGTGTGCTGGTAGACCGCCTGCACGCCCCAGAAGCAGCCGCCGGCGAGCACCGCGGTCTTGATCCCGTCCGCCTCGGTCATGTCGACGGCGGGGGCGGGGAGCGTCACCGGCTCGGACGACGCCAGCGCAGGCGCAGCCGCGAGCGGTGCAAGGACAAGTGCCGCCGCAAGGCCTAGGCCGCTCAGAAAAGATCGCATGGGTTTTCCTCGGGTTCTCGAAATCGCTTGGAAGATACGCGATTGCGGCCGCCCCGTTACCGGCCCGGGGCACACGAAACCGTGAAAAATGCCCGGCCGGTGGCCGGGCTGCGGCATTCCGGCCGGAACGAGCGGCCGCGCTTCGATGTTAGGGTTCCGCTTCTGCGATCCATTCCAGCGAGGGTCATTGCGATGCCCGAGATCGATGTCCGCAAGGGAATGCCGTCCGTCGAGTTGTCGCGCGAGGAATTTGAGCGGCGCTTTCGCACCCGCTTCCAGGACCCGGCCTTCGCCGCCGTCGAGACCGAGATTGCTGCCGTCGCTGCGATCGCCTGGGATGGCTACATCAAGTATCGCAAGGCGCCGCGCACGCGGAAGGCGGGGCCGAAATTCGCCGATCCGACTTACGATCTGTCGATCGACTGGCTGAAGGCGCGCGACGCGATCGCGGTCGCCCAGGCGCGACATGACGATCCGCGCGAGAAGAAACGCATTCTCCTGATCAACGGCTCTGCGCGCTCGGACCAGACCTGCCCGGGCGAGATGTCGAAGAGCTGGCGGTTGACGAAGATCGCCGAGCCGATCTTCACCGAAGCAGGTTATGCGGTGGACATTCTCGACCTGTCGCTACTCGCTTCCGAGGCTGGCCGGCAGATTTTCCCGTGCAAGGCCTGCGTCTCGACCGCGATGCCGCTCTGTCACTGGCCGTGCAGTTGCTATCCGAACCACGCGCTCGGCCAGACCGGCGACTGGATGAACGAGATCTATCCCCTGTGGGTCGGGGCCCATGGCGTGATGATCGTGACGCCGGTGAACTGGTATCAGGTGCCCGGCGGGCTGAAGGCGATGATCGATCGCCTCGTTTGTGCCGACGGCGGCAATCCCGATCCGACCACCACGCATGGAAAGCGCGCCGTTGAAGCGAAGGCGCTGGAGCTGAAGGGCTGGCACTATCCGCGCCATCTCGCCGGGCGGATGTTTGCGGTGGTGGTGCACGGCGACGTCATCGGCGCGGAGACGCTGCGCCGTTCGCTCGCCGACTGGCTGACCGACATGAAGCTGATCTCGGCCGGATCGATGGCCGAGCTCGACGGCTATGTCGGCTATGAGGAGCCTTACGCGCTGTCGCATCAGGCGCTGGACGAAGACGGTGCGTTTCAGCAGGACGTGCGCAACGCGGCGACGACGCTCGCCCGCGCGATCAAGCTGCAGGCCGAGGGCAAGTTCAGACTGGCGGACGAAGGCCTGAAGGAAGCGATCGAGAAATAGGTCACGTCGCAGCGCGGCGCATGCCCCACATCGCCGCGACGCCAAACGCCGGGCCGACGGCCAGGATGCAGAGCAGCAGCGGCCAGCCGATCCACGCTGCTACTACGGGCGTGACCTGTACCGTGAAGATGGTCAGCGCAAAGCCGATTGCGGTCTGGAAGGTGAGCAGGCTGCCGGCCAGATGCGGCGGCGAGGCGTCGGCGATCAGCGCCGAGAACTGCGCCGAGTCGGGGACGATCGCGATGCCCCACAAGATGATCATGGCGAAGGTCAGCCAGACCGGACCGCCGAAGCTTGCCGCTGTCAGCAGCGCGCCGAGGCCGCTTGCGACCATGGCGATGATCGTGACCTCGGCCTTGCCGATCCGGTCGCCGAACAGGCCGGCCGGCACGCAGGCGAGACCGCCGAGCGCAATCGCAAGCGCGGCGGTGAGCTTGCCAAGCTGGATGGCCTGCGCCGAGGCAAGGCTTGCGGCGTAGGAAGCGGACGCGATCGCGGCCGCCCACGACCACATCGCATAGAGCTCCCACATGTGGCCAAGGTAACCGAGAAACGGCAGCCGGATGCGGCGCTCTGTGAAGATGAGCAGGATTGCTGCTGGCGTGAAGCGCGGCGCGCGCGCATGATGCGGACCGAGACCGGCGCCGAGTACGAGCAATGCACCGGCCGCACCGACCAGCGAGGTAACGATCACGACGCTGCGCCAGTCGCTGTCGCCGAGGAAGGCTGCGAAATAGGACGCTGCGCTGCCGAGCGTGAGCGCGCCCACGAGAATGCCGACCAGCGTTCCACGATCGCGCAGGCCCCAGCCAGCGGCGATCTTCATGCCGACGGGATAGACGCCGGCGAGCAGCGCGCCGGTCGCGAACCGCGCCGCCACCGCAGCGTTGCCGCCGATGCTTGCGGTGAGCAGCACGGCGTTGGCCGCCGCCGCGCCGAGCGCGCAGAGAGCGACGATGATGCGCGGATCGTAGCGGTCGGCGAGACCGCTGATGGAGATGGCGAGCGCACCTGCGACAAATCCCGCCTGCACCATGCTGGTCATCAGCGCCTGCCGGGTGGAGTCGAGCGCGCCCTCGCGGATCATGTCCGGCATGATCGCCGCCGCCGTGAACCACAGGCTCATGGCGCACATCTGCGAGACGACCAGCAGCGTCATCGAGAGGGTTTTCGGCGGTGACGGCACGCACGGTCTCCAGACGTTCCGCGGTCATCAGGCCACAGCCGGACGGCCAAGACCATCGCAAAGATGTCTGAAGCTCGGCAAACAAAAAGCGAGGAGCCGCGAGGCGACCTCGCGGCTCCTGAAGGTGGAGGTAGAGAGTCGTTTGATTACGGGCAGGGGTGCCGCAGTCCGTCGTAGCCGAGGTAGGTGCCGGACGCCGGATCGTAGGACTTGAAGCGCTGCGAGCAGTAAGCGACTTCGTCAGCGCGCGCCTGCGCCTGGCTGCTGGCAATTGCGCCACCAATGATGGCGCCTGCCGCCAGGCCGCCGATAGCCGGTCCCCAGCCGTAGTGGCGATCTCGCCAATGGCGGTGGCCCCAGTGTGGACCATGACCATGATGCCAGTGGCGATGGCGCCACTGCACGGTCTGAACGCCGTTGGCGGCAACGGATGATCTCAGGGCGTTGTCCGGCGTCAGCGGCGCGGAGATAGCAGGCGCGTTGAACGTGATCGCAGTCGAGCCTGCGAGCAGCGCGGCTGCAACGCTTCGTGCAAGTCTCATAGGGAACTCCCATCCTCGGATTTGAGAATGGCTAACCGGACTTTCCGCGAGCGGTTCCGAACATGACGGAAGTTTAACTCCGCCAAGAACCGTACCGTGTCAGGTCAGACGACAATGCTCAGCCGCTTCGCCGCGCGGGTGATGCCGGTGTAGAGCCAGCGTGCGCGCGATTCCTGGAACGCGAAGCTTTCGTCGAACAGCACGACGTCGTCCCATTGCGAGCCCTGCGACTTGTGCACGGTCAGCACATAGCCGAAGTCGAATTCGTCGTAAGGCTTGCGCTGTTCCCAGGGAATGCTCTCGATGCCACCCTCGAAGCAGTCCGAGCGCACCGACACCTTCACCGCCTTGGCGGCGAGCTCCTCGTCGGGAACAAGACGCATGGTGACGATGCGCGACTTCGATTGCGCGCGCGCCTTCACCCGCCACAGGCCGCCATTGAACAGCGCCTTCTTGCGGTTGTTGCGCAGGCACACCAGCTTGTCGCCGGCGACGGGCAGCGGATCGATGATCTCCTGCTTCTCGCGGATGCGCATGTTGTAGGCCTTGCGGGTGTTGTTGCGGCCAACCAGCACCTGGTCGGCCTGCATCACCCGTGCCGGGTCGAGTCCGTCGCGGCGGACCACCTGGGTGTCGCCGTAGTCGCCGACCTCGATCCCGCGGCCCTCGCGCACATCCATCGACAGCCGCACGATCGGGTCGTCCTGCGCCTGGCGGTGCACTTCGGTCAGCATCGCGTCCGGCTCGGCGCTGGTGAAGAAGCCGCCGCCCTGGATCGGCGGCAGCTGCGCCGGGTCGCCGAGCACCAGGAGCGGGCAGCCGAACGACATCAGGTCGCGGCCCAACTCAGAATCGACCATCGAGCATTCGTCGATCACGATCAGCTTTGCCTTGGAGGCCGGCGCGTCGTCCCACAGCTCGAACGTCGGCTGCTCGTCGCGCGTCTCGCGGGCGCGGTAGATCAGCGAGTGGATGGTGGACGCCTCGTCGCAGCCCTTGTTGCGCATCACCAGCGCGGCTTTGCCGGTGAAGGCGGCGTACTTCACCTCGCCTTCGACGCCATCGGCGATGTGCCGCGCCAGCGTCGTCTTGCCGGTGCCGGCATAGCCGAACAGGCGGAACACCTGCGGTGTTCCGTTCTGGCCGGGTTTGGCGCGCAGCCAGTCGGCGACGGCTTTCAGCGCGATGTCCTGATGCGGCGTGAACGCGGTCATGTTTCAGTATTCGGAACGGATTGGCTGAGTTGGTTAATGCACACAGGTGCGCGCCGGATACAACACGAATCGCGAGGCCCTGGAGCGTCCACCTATACAGGCAGTTGCGTGGGATCGTTTCATTTTTCGAGCATGCTTACGGCAGCAATGCATGGAGCCGCGGCCCTGCGGCTATAGACGTGCGAATTTCGCACAGTAAAATGCAGTCAATCCAGATTAAGTCAGTGGGAGAAAGCTCGAGATGAAATTCGGCATATTTTACGAGCTGCAATTGCCGCGCCCCTGGAAAGAGGGCGACGAACACAGGCTTTATCAAAATGCGCTGAGTCAGGTCGAACTCGCCGACAAGCTTGGCTACGACTATGCGTGGGAAGTCGAGCATCACTTCCTCGAAGAATATTCGCATTCGCCGTCGCCCGAATCGTTCCTCGCGGCCGCGAGCCAGCGCACCAAGCAGATCCGACTCGGTCACGGCATCTACCAGGTCACGACGAATCATCCCGCGCGCGTCGCCGAGCGTGTCGCCTGCCTCGACCTGCTGTCGAGCGGCCGTTGCGAGTTCGGCATGGGCGAAAGCGCATCGACGACCGAGCTCGAGCCGTTCGGTGTGACAATGGAGAACAAGCGCGAGATCTTCGAAGAGGCCGTGCAAGCCATCATCCCGATGTTCAAGGATGGCGGCACCGAGCATCACGGCAAGTACTTCAACATGCCGCTGCGCAACGTGCTGCCGAAGCCGTATCAGAAGCCGCACCCGCCGCTGTGGGTGGCGTGCTCGCAGCTCGACACACTTGCCAAGTGCGGCGAGTGGGGTATGGGCGCGCTGGGCTTCCAGTTCGTGTCGGCGGATGCCGCGCACGCCTGGGTGCACGCCTACTACAATGCGTTCGTGAAGCGGCAGAAGAAGCTTGCCGACTACCAGACCAACCCGAACATCGCGCTGGTGTCGTTCTTCATGTGCGCGAAGACGGACGAGGAAGCGCGCGAGCGCGCCGACGGCGAGACCTTCTTCCAGTTCTCGCTCAAGTACTACGGCGCTTCGTCGGGCCGGCAGCGTCCGCCGCCGGGCACCGTCAACATGTGGGACGAGTACAACAAGTGGAAGAAGGCCAATCCGGAAGCCCATGCAGCGGCGCTGCGCGGCGGCCTGATCGGCTCGCCGGACACCATCCGCAAGAAGCTGCGCAAGTTCCAGTCGTCCAACATCGACCAGGTCGTGTTGCTCAATCAGGCCGGCAAGAACACGCACGAGCACATCTGCGAATCGCTCGAGCTGTTCGCCAAGGAAGTGATGCCGGAGTTCCACGAGGCGCATCCGAAGCTGCTCAAGTGGAAGGAGCAGGTGCTGAACCGCGAGATCGAGCTCGAGGAAATCGACACCACCGCCTTCAAGGAGCGATACGGCGGCAACATGAAAAACATCGCTCCCGCCACGCCGAAGGTGCAGGCGGCGGAGTAGACGAGAGACAATACCAATCCGGGGTCCAACCCGGAGCACTGCGAACCATTCGGCCCCGGCTCACGCCGGGGTTTTTCTTTGGGATTGAGCCGCAGCGAAATGCGAGCAGGCGCGGGATTGACAGCGCCCCTGGCGGCAGTCACTTTTTACATAAGAATATGCAGAAAGTTGCCGAGGGCCCTGGGCGGCGACCGAAGGGGAGGCGCTGTTGCTTGCACGGTTGAGGCGCGCGGCTGCACGGCGCATGGAAGCGCGGTTTGCGAAAGCGATTCGTGCGCGTTTCGCAAATCCGCTGGCGAAGTCCGATCTGTTCGACAACGACGCGCTGCGTGTCATCCTGTGCGGTACGTCCTCGCCGCTGCCCGATCCGGACCGGGCCAAGAGCTGCGTTGTGGTAATCGCCGGCGGCAAGGCCTATGCGGTCGATACCGGGCCGGAATCGTGGAAGACGCTGGGACTGCTGAACTTCCCGGGCGGCAGGATCGCGGCGATCCCGCTGACGCATTTCCACTCCGATCACATCGGCGATCTCGGCGAGTTCAGGATGCAGACCTGGGTCGGTGGCCGCAGGCGGCCGCTGCCGGTCTATGGTCCGGCCGGCGTGGAGCAGGTGGTGGCCGGCTTCAATCAGGCCTATGCGCTGGATGACAAGTATCGCGAGGCGCATCACGGCGCAGACATCATGCCGTTGTCGGGTGCCGATCTCGCGGCGAAGCCGTTCGCAGCTCCGGCGGGCGGCGATCGTGTCACGGTGCTTGAGAGCGACGGACTGACCGTGACCGCCTTCGAGGTGGATCACTCTCCGGCCGCGCCCGCGGTCGGCTACCGCTTCGACTATCGCGGCCGCTCGGTGGTGATTTCCGGCGACACGAAGAAGCTTGCGGCGGTCGCCAGGGCGTCTGCCGGCGGCGACGTGCTGGTGCATGATGCGATGGCACAGCATTTGCGCTAGGCGCTGGCCGATGCCGCGCGCGATGCGGGCAATGCCCGCGTCGCCAAGCTGTTTGACGATATCGGCGACTATCACGCGAGTGCAGTCGAAGCGGCGGAAACCGCCAACGAGGCGGGCGTCAAGCTTCTGGTCTACACGCACTTCGTTCCGGCGCTGATACAGCAGCCGTTGCAGCTTGCCTACTTCGATGGAGTCGACGCTGTTCGGCCGCGCAAGCGTTGGGCCGTCGGATACGACGGCATGCGAATAGACTTGCCGGCGGCGAGCGGCGACGTGATCCAGTCGAAAATGAATCTCAGGCCGGGCCGCTGACGCAGATCTGTTCCGCAAGCATGCCGTCAGGCGAAACAATCTGCCGCAAACTTTGCGTTCAGTCGAATAAACTGAGGAAGAATCGATACTTGTGAATACCACGTAGAAATTGTGTGCGTGCCTTATCCCCGCCATGAGTGCAAAATAGCGCTGGAAAAGGTCGCCGTGCGGAGTCTAATCAGCAAGGCGTCGAATCAATTCGGCAGCGCTTATGTTGGGGACGACATCATGGCGCAAACCCGTCCAGCTCGGACACCAGCAATGGTGACGATGCCTTCGCGGCCGTTTGCGAACGAAAACAATCCGGAAGCGTATGCCCCGCTCGCATCGCAGCGGAGCAAACTCGCGCGCAGGTTCATGAATGCCGTGCAATGGGCGGAGCGGCGGAACCTCGCCAGCGCCGTCCACGGCAATCCGCAGGTCTACGACAGCCGCATTTTCCCGTGGGCGGCGGAGCTCGAAAGCAGCTGGACGACGATCCGCGGCGAGCTCGCGCGGTTGATGATGCGCCGCGACGCGCTGGTCGGGCCGGGCGATCGTTCGTCGCCGACCATCGGCGAAGATCGCGGCTGGACCACCTTCATGCTTGCCAACTATTTCCGCCGCTACGACCACAATATCCAGCAATGCCCGGAGACGTGGCGGCTGGTGCAGCGCGTGCCGGGTCTCGTCAGTGCGATGTTTTCCGTGCTCGAGCCAGGCGCACGGCTGCCGGCGCATTCCGGTCCCTACAACGGCCTGCTGCGGCTGCACCTCGGGCTGATCATCCCCGACCCGCGCGAAGCGGTCGCCATCCGCATCGACGGTGCTGTGCACCACTGGGAGGAAGGCCGGGCGCTGATCTTCGACGACACCTACGAGCATGAGGCGCGCAACGAAAGCGGCCACACCCGCGTGGTGCTGTTCATCGATTTCGAACGGCCGCTGAAGTTTCCCGCGCGGTTCGTCAACCGGGTGCTGCTGCGCAGCTATTTCTTCCGCCCGTTCGTCCGTGAAGGCGCGGAGGACCAGGGCCGCTGGGCCCGACGCTTCTACCGCGAGGCGCAGGCGATGCGCGAGGAGGCGCGAACGGTGGTGGTCGGGGACGAGGAGCCCCTCGAGCTGACGACCGCGCAGCTGGCCGAGCCTGCCAGGGAGCTCAGCCTCGCCGAGACGCTCGAGCGCGAGTGGCCGGTGGCCGAAAAGCAAAGCTAGCTATCGTCCTGGAATTCCCTGGGCGTGCGCGGCGCGTGCGCGAGCTGTTCATCAAGCGATTGCCGATAGCGGATGCAGCCGCGCATGAATTGCGGCCAGTCGGGCACCACCGGCTGCGGATCGGTTTTTTCCGGCAACAGCGCCCAAAGCTGCGGATGATGCCAGCACAGCTCGTGCCCGGAGCTGTCGCGATGTCCGCGAATGGCCTGACGCAGCCGTTTGACCTCGCCGATCAGCGCATTGCGGTCCAGCGATTCCAGATCGTTGTCCATGGGGTGTCCTCCGTCATGGACCAACAACGAACTGGCATGGCTTCAGGTTTCGCGGCATTTCGCCCGCAATGACAACCGCCAGGCTTGCCGCAAATCACACCGCGAAGCGCACCTCGCCCTGGCCCGGCGGCGGGATCGGGATGCCGCCATCGGCATATTCGTTCAGCTTGTTGCGCAGCGTGCGGATTGAAATGCCAAGGATGTTCGCAGCATGGGTCCGGTTGCCGAGGCAATGCTTGAGCGTCTCCAGGATCAGGTCGCGCTCGACGTCGGCGACCGTGCGGCCGACCAGAGCGCGTGTCACCTGTTCGGCGGCCATGGTCGCGTGCGCGACCACCGGCGGCGTCCTCACGCTGTCGAGCCGGTCGCCGTCCGGCGACAGGATCGCATCGGCGCCGATCTCGTCGCCGCTTGCCATCAGGACCGCGCGGTGGATGGTGTTCTCCAGCTCGCGCACGTTGCCCTGCCAGCGGTTGGTCGACAGCACGCGCCGTGCGTCGTTGGCCAGTGGTCGCAGCGGCACGCCGTTCGCCTCCGCATATTTCTTGGCGAAGTGCTGGGCGAGCTCGATGATATCGGCGGGCCGCTCGCGCAGGGCCGGGATCTTCAGGTTCACCACGTTGAGGCGGAACAGCAGGTCTTCGCGGAACATGCCTTCGCGGACGGCATCGGCGAGATTGCGGTTGGAGGTGGCGAGGATGCGGATATCGACCGGCACCGGGCGGGTGCCGCCGACCCGGTCGATCACCCGTTCCTGGATCGCCCGCAGCAGCTTCGACTGCAGCCGCACGTCCATCTCGGAAATTTCGTCGAGCAGCAGCGTGCCGCCGGTGGCTTCCTCGAACTTGCCGATGCGGCGCGCGATCGCGCCGGTGAACGCGCCCTTTTCGTGGCCGAACAGCTCGGACTCCAGCAGGTGCTCCGGGATCGCCGCGCAGTTCACCGAGATGAAGGGCCGCTTCGCCCGGTTCGAACGTGTGTGCACGTAGCGCGCCAGCACCTCCTTGCCGGTGCCGGATTCGCCGGTGATCATCACCGAAGCATCGGAGCCGGCGATCTGCTGCGCCAGCTTGATCACTTTGGCCATCGCGTCGTCGCGATAGATCAGCTCGCGGGTGTCGTTGGCGACCGCCGCCAGTACCGCGGCGATCAGCTCCGGATCCGGCGGCAGCGGGATGTACTCTTTCGCGCCGGCGTGGATGGCGGCCACCGCCGCCCGCGCGTCGTTGGTGATGCCGCAGGCGACGATCGGCACATGGATGTGCTCGGCTTCGAGCCGCATCACCAGGTCACGGATGTCGAGGCCGACGTCCACCAGCAGCAGGTCCGCTCCCTTGCCGCTGCGCAGCACGCGCATCCCCTGTTCGCTATCGGCCGCGTGGGTGACCGTGGCGCCGTTCTCCATGGCGATCTTGGTCGCTGTGGTGAGCTGGCCCTTCAGCGTGCCGACGATGAGAAGCCGCATGTCTTGCTCCTGTTATTGACGCCGCGCGCCAGGCGCGAAGGCGTTTGCGTTTATCCGCGTTCGTTCGAGTTGATGATTTCCGTCATGGTGACGCCGAGCTTGTCCTCGACCAGGACCACTTCGCCGCGCGCCACCAGGCGGTTGTTGACGTAAATGTCGATCGCTTCGCCGACCCGGCGGTCGAGCTCGAGCACGGTCCCCGGACCGAGGCGCAGCAGTTCGCCGACATCCATGCGCGAACGGCCGAGCACGGCCGAGACCTGCACGGGGACGTCGAACACCGCCTCGAGATCGGCGGCGATGCGCGCGCCCTGCTCGTCGGGGCTGTAGGCCTCGATGTCGTCGGGCGCGAGCGCGCCCGTACCGTCAAGGTTCGGAAGCGGTACCTGTGAGTCGGTGTCGCTCATCGTGCGCTCCCAGCCATGTTGCGGGACGCCATGTAGCGGCCCACCAGTTCAGCAATCTTCGATTCTGTCGTCGTTCGATCCGATGTGACGCCGCCGTCGGCCCATTCCAGCTTGCAGTCGCCGTGGGCGATGTCAGGGTCGGACAGGATCACCAGCCGGCCCTCGAAGCCGTGCTGTTTCGCAAGGGTTTCGATCCGCGTGCGCGCGTCGTCGTAAAGCGCATCGTTGATGCGGACGACGAGATGCGGCGTCGAGACCAGGTGGCGCAGGCAGTCGGTAACAAGCGCGGTCAGTTCGGCGAGCGGTTCGCGGCTGGTCAGCTCCGCGCAGAGTTTCCGTGCCACGGCGACAGCGATGTCCACGGCTTCCGCTTCGATCCGTGACTCAGCCTGGCCGAGGCTGGCCGCGATGCCGCCGAGCTTTCGCGCGACCTCCTCCATTGCCACGGCGTTGCGCCGCACGGTCTCCTTGGCCGCATCCGCCTGGCCCGCGGCATAGCCGGTGCGCGCAGCCTGCGCTTCGGCTTCCGCCACCTTGCGGGCGACGTCGGCCGCGTTCACGGCATCGCCGCGCGGCGACGAGGAGAAGTCCTGGTCGAACAGGAATTTTGCGGGAGCGCCCATTCTAGTACACCAGTTCGTCGTCGGCACGGCCCTTCGCCAGCATGATCTCGCCCTTGGCGGCGAGATCCTTGGCGAGGTTGACCAGCAGCGCCTGCGCTTCATCCACGTCGCGCAGCCGCACCGGGCCCAGGGCCTGCATGTCGTCCAGCAGCATCTTCGCCGCGCGGCTCGACATGTTGCCGAGGAAGAAGGTACGGATGTCCTCGTTGGCGCCCTTCAGCGCCACGCCGAGCTTCTCCTTGTCGACATGGCGCATCAGCGTCTGCGCCGAGGCGGTATCCAGCTTGACGAGGTCGTCGAAGGTGAACATCAGCGCTTTGATGCGCTCGGCGGATTCGCGGTTTTCCTCTTCCAGCGCGGTGATGAAGCGGGTTTCCGTCTGCCGGTCGAAATTGTTGAAGATTTCCGCCATCACCTCGTGCGCGTCGCGGCGGCGGGTCTGCGAGAGGTTCGACATGAATTCGAGCCGCAGCGTCTGCTCAACGCGCTCGATGACTTCCTTCTGCACCGCCTCCATCTTCAGCATGCGGCCGACCACGTCCAGCGCCAGGTCTTCGGGCAGGATGGCCAGCACGCGCGCGGCATGCTCGGCAGTGAGCTTCGACAGCACCACGGCAATGGTCTGCGGGTATTCGTTCTTCAGGTAGTTGGCGAGCACTTCTTCCTGCACGTTGGAGAGCTTCTCCCACATGTTGCGGCCGGCAGGCCCGCGGATTTCGTCCATGATGCCGTTGACGCGTTCCTTCGGCAGGTATTGCTGCAGCAGGCGTTCGGTGGCGTCGAAGTTGCCCATCAGCGCGCCCGAGGCCGACATGCGCGAGACGAATTCGAGCAGCAGGTCCTCGACGACGTCGGCCTCGATGGTGCCGAGCGACGACATGACGATCGACAGCTCGCGAATCTCGTCGTCGTCCAGCATCTGCCAGACCTTTGCGCCATACTGTTCGCCGAGCGCGAGCATCAGCATGGCCGCGCGCTTCGGACCGCTGACCTTGACGCCTTGCGGTCGCGCTGCCTGGCGTTGCGCCAGGGTGGCAATCGTGCCGGCGATATCATTTTGCGTGGTTTGCGGCGTGGCCATGGTTGTCAGTGCGTTGCAGGCTCAGGCTCGGAGAGCCACTGGCGAATGATGGAGACGGTTTCGCTCGGGTTCCGGTCGGCCAGCTCGCCGACGCGATGGACCGATTGGGCGTGCACCTGGCCCTGCACCTGAGCGACGTCGATGAGGTTCGGAATGGCCTGTCCGGGGACAGCGACCGCGGTCCCGGTTGGGGGAGCGATCGGCGGCGCGAGCGCGGCGGCGACCAGCGACTCCGGCGACAGCACGCGCTTCACCAGCGGCCGGATCACCATGAACAGGACGATCAGACCGAGAAACGCCATCACGCCGAGTTCGATGACGTACATGATGTCGTCCTTGGTGAACTGCAGCTTGCCGAGCCAGGTCGTCGGTTCGGCAACCGGCAGCTCCATCGGCGCATCGGCAAACCGCAGGTTGACGATTTCCACCTGGTCGCCGCGCTTGCCGTCGAAGCCGATCGCCGAACGGACCAGGGTGGCGATACGGTCGAGATCGTCCTTCGAGCGCGGCAGGTAGGTGCTCTCGCCCTTCTCGTTCTTGCCGTAGACGCCGTCGACGAGGACGGCCACGGAGATGCGATTGACCCGGCCCGCCTCGATCACCTCGGTCTTGGTGGTGCGGGAAATCTCGTAGTTGACGATCTCCTCGGTCTTCTTGCTGGAGTCGCGCGGAGTGGCTGGTTGCTGCTGTTGTTGCTGCGCACCAGGAAGCTCGTTGTTGACGGTGACCTGGCCCTCGCGGTTGTCCGATCCGGTCTGCTCCTCGCGCGACTGGCTCGATCTCACCACGCGGCCTTCAGGATCGTAGCGATCCGAGGTCTGGGTGATGCGGTTGTAGTCGAAATCCGCCGAGAGCTGCACGCGGGCGCGGCCCGAGCCGACCACCGACGAGACGATGCCTTCCACCTGCTCGCGCAGCTTGCGTTCGAAGGCGACCCGCCGTTCTTCGCCGGTCACGCCGTCCGCGGAGGTGTCTGCGGCACCGTTGGCCAGGAGATTGCCGCGCTCGTCGACGATCGAGACCCGCTGTGGCTTCAGCCCGTTGACGGCGGAGGCCGCCAGATGACGGATCGCACGGACCTGGGCCGGCTCGAGCGCGCCACGCACCCGCAGCACGATCGAGGCCGATGGCTCCGGCGTTTCGCGCGAGAACAGCGGCCGCTCCGGCAGCACCAGATGCACGCGGGCGAACTGCACGCGGTCGATGGCGCGAATGGTACGGGCCAGCTCGCCTTCAAGCGCACGCAGGTGGTTGATGTTCTGGACGAAGCTGGTGGCGCCGAGGGCGTCGGACTTGTCGAAGATCTCGTAGCCGACGCCGCCGCCCTTCGGCAGCCCGGATTCGGCAAGCTTCATCCGCAGCCGGGTGACCTTGTCCTTCGGCACCATAAGGATGGCGCCGTCGTTGCGCATCTCGAAGGGGATGCCCTGGCGTTCCAGGTCCTTGATGATGGCGGAGGAGTCCTCGTAGGACAGGTCGGTGAACAACGTCGTCAGCTGCGGCGTGGTGACGCGCATGATGACGAAGCCGAAGAAGCCCACCATCGCCGTCGTAACAGCGACCATGGCCATCAGGCGTGCCGCCCCGAGACCCCTTAAGAAACCAACCAGACCCTGCAACGAACCAGCCCCTTACAAGATTCGGCGCGCGCCGCCACTGGGCAAAATTTGCCCATGGGATGGTTTCGATATGGTTAACGGATGGTAACAAGTGTGCAGAAACGGCGACGCCGGCTCGCTTTTTTTGCGAACCGGCGTCGGGCCATATCTGCGAAATGAGGGTCGATTACTGGCGGTACTGCTGGATCCGGGTGGTGCGCAGCCCGGCGAGACCATGCTGGTCGATCGAGAACTGCCAGGACAGGAACTCGTCCACGGTCAGGGTATAGCGACTGCACGCCTCTTCCAGCGACAGGAGGCCACCGCGAACAGCGGCGACAACCTCAGCCTTGCGGCGGATGACCCACCGCTTGGTACCGGGCGCTGGCAGATCCGCAATGGTGAGCGGACTTCCGTCAGGCCCGATGACGTATTTGACCCTCGGGCGATGGGGTTCTGTCATGGCGTACTCACAAACTCTACTGACTGTGTCAGGGACAGTACGCCGACCGGCTTAAAATTTGGCTAAGCCCAAGGTTGCAATACGATTCTCGTTGGAATCATGCGGGAAACGGCCGTCACGCCATATTCCGCACGCCAGAAATGCCGGTGAAACCGCGCCTTTGGAACCCCGTGGTAGAGACGCGGGCAGCGGATCGCACTGCAAGGTCGTGCCATGCGTTTCGTTGAGGAGTTCGCCCCTGCAAGGTCACCCGAGACGCGATCGTTCGGTTGGACCTCGTTCGTTGCTGCGCACGTCATCACCGGCAAGCCGAGATTGCGGGCGTTGCGAAGCCGCCGAACGATTTCGCCATCACTGCCGACACGCCCAGTATCTTCAGGGTTTGTCCGGCTTGTTCGCGTGATGACCTCATCCCGAAATTGCGCCCGGCGACAATGCTGTTGCAGGCCGCGGGGCAGGGCGGTTGCGGTGGCGCAAAGCGGGACGTGACCTGATCCTCGTGGTGCAAACGGATGCTGCGATCTTCGCGGCATGGCGCTACCGTTTTAGTAGCGATCGCAAGAAAGGATCCTCCGCAGGACGGTCGGTCAAACATGGCGGACGGTCTGCATGCTTGAGGCAAAGCACTCGTTCAATTGATTATCGAAATCAACCGGCCCGTTGTGGCAGATCTACAACATCGCCGGTGAGGCGTTTCAATCCTGATCACCTCAATCGATCGATGGATGCGCCACCAATGCGTCCGTCGTAGATGGGATCACAGCACCATGTACAAAGACGAGACGCTTTCTCTACTCATCGGCGAGATCTACGATGCCGCACTCGATCCTTCGCTTTGGGTCGGTGTTCTCGGCAAGGCGCGAGATTTCGTCGGTGGCTTTGCCGCGGCGTTGTTCTCAAAGGACGCAATGCAGAAGAATGGCGATGTCTACTATGACGATGGCGGCATTACACCACGGTACAAGCAGATCTATTTCGAGTCCTATGTCGAACTCGACCCCGCCACGATGGGTCACTATTTCGCAGCCATCGGGCAGCCGGTCAGCGTTACCGATCTCTTGCCCTATGAGGAGTTTGTCGAAACGCGCTTCTACAAGGAGTGGGTGAAGCCGCAGGGTTGCGTGGACTTCATCAGCGCCACGCTTGACAAGACGGCGACGAACGCAGCCATGTTTGGTGTTTTCCGCCATGAGCGCGATGGCCTTGCCGACGACGAAACGCGGCAACGCATGCGATTGATTGTCCCGCATATTCGCCGGGCAGCGCTGATCGGCAGGGTGATTGATCTCAGAACAGCCGAAGCCACGACCTTCACCGATACGCTCGACGGTCTTAGCGCAAGCATGTTCCTTGTGAATGAAGCAGGCCAGATCGTTCATGCCAATGCGAGCGGTCACACCATGCTCGCCGACGGCCGCGTGTTGCGGGCGGCGGACGGCAGGCTTGCGGCCAGCGACACGCAGGCAGGGCAGTCCCTTAACAAGATCTTTGCGATGGCCGGCATCGGCGACGCGTCGGTCGGCACCAAGGGAATCGCCGTGCCGCTGCTCGCGAACGACGGGGATCATTACATGGCGCACGTGTTGCCGCTTACGTCGGGCGCGCGGCGTCGCACCGGCATGAACTATGCGGCGGCGGCCGCGCTGTTCGTGCGCAAGGCCGTGCTGGAGGTTCCCTCGCCGCCGGAGATCATCGCCAAGCTCTACGGGCTGACGCCGAGCGAGTTGCGTGTCCTGCTTGCCATCGTTCAGGTCGGCGGCGTGCCGGAAACGGCGCAAGCGCTAGGCATCGGGGAGAAAACGGTCAAGACGCACCTGCATCGCCTGTTCGGCAAGACAGGAGCCGGTCGCCAAGCAGAACTGGTCAAACTGGTAGCCGGGTTTTCCAACCCTTTGGTCGGTTGATCCAGCCGCTCTGCACGGTCGGTTGCATGATCGCTATGTTTGGCGCGACATCGCGGCCGGCCGCGGCGGGTCTGCAAACGGCCGGCAATGCGAATCTATCCCGACCACTTCAATCGATCGGTGGACGCAGCACCCGCTGCATGTCGCATAGAGTTGGAATCACCAGTCGGCGAGACTCCTCACCGTACTGATCTCCAGTCCCCTGGCCTGGACACTAAGCCCGGCCTTGCGCCGGGCTCTTTCATTGAGCCTGCATTCGTTTTCATCTCATCAACCGATCGATGGACGCGCTCCGCGACGCATGCCCGATAGGCTTCGATTCTCGACTGACCGTTCAGAAACCCATGCGCGATCGTCGGTGGCATCGGCGAAATGCGTGCCATCAGGAGCTTCCTCGTGACAGCATCTGACGCCAACGCGTTCGCACCGGCGGCCTTCATTCCCGACTCGTCCGAGGCCTGGCGACGGCTCGTGATCGCCCTTGGCATCGCTTCGGTCGGAAGCGTCGGCATGTGGTCCGTTGTGGTCGCGCTTCCGAAGGTCCAGGCGGACTTCGGCGGTACGCGCGCCGACGCATCGCTCGCATTCACGTTTGCCATGCTTGGCTTTGGCATCGGCAACCTGCTGATGGGGCAGCTCGCGGATCGGCGGGGCATCGTACCCGCGATCGTGCTCGGTGTGGTCTCGTTGCTGATGGGTTATCTCGCTGCGGCAATATCGACGACGTTGTGGCAGTTCGCGCTGGTGCACGTTGCAATCGGGTTCGGCTCGTCCGCGACGTTCGGGCCGTTGATGGCCGAAGCGTCGCATTGGTTCATCAAGCGGCGCGGCATCGCCGTGACCATCGCCGCGAGCGGAAATTATCTCGGCGGTGCGATCTGGCCTCCCATTATCGAGCACAGCATGGGTCGATATGGCTAGCAGGCAACGCACGTCGGCATCGGCATCTTCTGCGCCGTAAGCATGACGGCCCTGCTGTTGTTTGTTCGTTCCGGGATGGCCAACGCCCATGGTCAATCGGGGACAAAGGAAGCGTTGCCGACCGTCAATCTCGGCCTTCGCAGCAACGCGCTGACGACCATCTTGTCGCTGGCGGGGCTGGCGTGTTGCGTAGCCATGGCGATACCTCAGGCGCACACGGTCGCTTATTGCGGCGACCTTGGTTACGGAGCGGCCCGTGGCGCAGAAATGCTCTCGGTGATGCTGGCCTTTGGCATCGTGAGCCGGATCGCTTCGGGGTTCATCGCCGACCGCCTGGGCGGATTGACGACGCTTCTGATCGGATCGATCGCGCAGACCGTCGCGCTGACGTTCTATCTGTTCTTCGACGGATTGACGTCGCTCTATGTTCTCTCCGCGATGTTCGGTCTGTTCCAGGGCGGCCTCGTGCCGAGCTACGCCATCATCGTTCGCGAGACGATGCCGGCAAGTGAGGCGGCGAAACGACTCGGGATGGTGTTTATGGCATCGGTCATAGGCATGTCGTTTGGCGGCTGGATTTCCGGCGTGATCTTCGATTCCACGGGGTCGTATCGTGCGGCCTTTCTGAATGGCGTCGCGTGGAATGGGTTGAATATCGGAATTGTGCTGTTGCTGCTGTTCCGCGCCGCTCAGCCGAATGTACTTGCTCGAAGCTGACGTTGGCACGCGCGGCGATCGCCGCCCAAGTGTCCACGGATGAATCGTTTGGCATCAATCGATCGATGGACGCCGACCAGTCAGCGCGCCGGTACGGTGATGCTGCCGCTTAAGGGCGGCAGCGAGAAGAGGCGGGCGCTGTCATGGCTCTGAACTGTCCAGACGACAACCGCCTGGCGTAGGTCGCGACCGCTGAAGCGGATCATCATCGCGGCCATCTGCGATCACCGACGAAAGATTCAACGGGAAGGGTACCCATGAGGACAATGACGATATCGCCTGGCTTGGCGGTTGGCACCGTGCCGCCGCTCGGCGAAGCCTTCAAACCAAGTCAAGCCGCAAGCAGGACGCATAGGATCGGGAGACAATCATGAGCGGCTTCGGGGCGGTCCTTTACGGCGTCATCAGCTACGCGGTGTTTCTGTTTTCTTTCCTCTATGCGATCGGCTTCGTTGGAAATCTGGTCGTACCCAAATCGATCGATTCCGGTGTGGGCGGGCCGGTGGCCGAAGCGCTGATCGTCAATACGCTGTTGCTCGGCCTCTTCGCCATTCAGCACAGCGTCATGGCACGGCCCGCGTTCAAGCGCTGGTGGACCAAACTGGTTCCGCATTCGATCGAGCGCAGCACTTATGTTCTGCTCGCCAGTCTGGTGCTGTTGCTGCTCTACTGGCAGTGGCGTCCCATCCCGATCTCGATCTGGACCGTTGACCATGCCGTCGGCGCGGGAATCCTCCATGCCGTTTTCTGGCTTGGATGGGCGTTGGTGCTGTTGAGCACATTTCTGATCGACCACTTCGAGTTGTTCGGGCTGAAGCAGGTTCTTGCCCGCATGCTCAAGCGCGACTTGCCGGCTCCGGTGCGTTCGACAAGAGAAGGTAGCGCCGGGATCAGGACGGTCCTCGGCGCCACCTTCCGATCCACTCGCCCGCCGGCGGCTCATTTCGCACCAGCGGATACTTTTATCGAATCTGCTGTGTCCCGGAAAAATCCGACGCAAGGAGAGATCGCCCAATGATCGAAGAGCCTGCTGGCCGCATCGACTACGATGAAACCGGCGCTGGTCCGACCATCGTGTTCGTTCCGGGATCGTGCAGTACCGGCGCTGCCTGGCGGCCGGTCATCGCCGCCTTGAATGGCAGCTTTCGCTGCGTCAGCACGAGCCTGCTTGGATATGGCGGAACCAGCGAGCGCCGGACCGAACACGACGCTTCGATCGCACATGAGGCCGAGATCGTCGAAGCTGTCATTCGAAAGGCGACCGGCCGGGTCCACCTCGTCGGCCATTCGTTTGGCGGTCTCGTGACGCTTGCCGTGGCGCTTCGCGCAAAGGTGCCGCTCGATGGCGTGACGATCATCGAGGCGCCGGCCGTGGAGGTGTTGCGGGACTGCGGCGAGCATCGGTATTACCGCACATTCCTCGCGATGACCGATGCCTATGTCGCGGCCTTTGATGGTGGAGATAGAGACGCGATTGCGTCGATGATCGATTTCTACGGCGGCGCCGGCACCTTCGCCTCCTGGCCGCCGCGTGTGCGCGCCTATGCGACGGAGACGACATCGGTCAACATCCTCGATTGGGCAAGCGCATACGGCTTTCGTGTCACGTGCACCGAACTTGCCGCGATTGATCTCCCAGTGCTGATCATGCGCGGTGGAATGAGCAACTATGCGATGCAGCGCGTCAACGAACTGCTGAGCATTCACATCAGGGGTGCTTCGCTCATCACGACCTCGGGTGCGGCGCATTTCATGATTGCGACGCATCCGGAAGACGTGGCGCGCGCGGTTGTTGGTCACGTGTTCCGCGCTGGGGCACCGCAAGTGACAAATCCGACACACCAGGAAGTCAAGTCCAGCACACTAAAAAGTTAGTGCTGATGTCGGCGTCGATCAATCGATCGATGGACGCGGCGCAGCTCAAGCTTCTCCAAATGTCACCCGGCAACGATGTGGCCACCGTGACGATCGGCCTCGTCCAATGGAGATGGCATGAGGAATCGATTGGAAGCGTTGGCGGCTGCTTGCTGCGGCGTGCTGATGACGGCATCGGCAGGACACTCCGCGGATCTGCCGCTAGCCTTGAAGGCCCTGCCTGCGCTGCCCGCGGTGGCGTTGAGTGAACGCTGGAGCGCAGTGTTTGCCAGTGAGGTGCGGTACTACGCGTGGAAGGCCGACCGCGGCTCGCCCACCAACGTCAACGAAAGCTCAGGCAGCGGCAGCCAGCTTTACGTTCCGTTCGCCCTGCAGTTCGTCGGCACGCCGAGCGATCAGTTCAAGGTCGAATTGCTTGGCCGTGGCGGCTGGGTTCGCTCGCAGCAGAGGACGTTCGGCGTTAGCGGGGAAGTGAACACAGTCACCGACACGGTTGCCTCCGGTACCGTCACCTATCTCGGCCTCAACGGGATTCAGCCGTTTGTCTCGCTCAACCTCAACGTGCCGACTGGCAAGTCGGCGCTGTTCGGAACGGCAGCGAATGCGCGCATGGACCCGGACCTGGTCGAGATCGGCAGCTTCGGCGAGGGTTGGAACATCGGTCCGACCGCCGGCTTCAACGTCCCGCTTGCGCCGTCGCTGCTGTTGACGATGGCGGCCGGACAGACCTGGCGCGGTGCGTTCGATCGCGAGAATTCGCTGATCGCAGTGGCAGCGATCGAAACGCAGCAGTTGACCAGCCTTAACCCCGGTGACGTCTTCACCGCCACCGCGTCGCTGAGCTACGCCAGTGGGCCCTGGTCGGCGTCGATCTACGGCATGCTGTCGGAGGAGACGACGACCACCGAAGAAAGTGTTGCGATCTACAAGGGCGGCCGCCGCTATTATGCGAACGCCACGCTCGGCTACAGCTGGCCCGACGCCTGGGGCGTGACCACGCTCACCGCCTCACATGTGCATTCCAACCGCAACGAGGTGCGCTTTCTCGGCGCTTCGCAGCTCGTCACCGAACCGTTCAACACCAACTCCAATCTGTATCGCGTCGGCCTGCAACATCTGTGGCCGGTCGGACAGCTCTGGTTTGGGCCGGTCGGCAGCTATCTCACACGCGACAACAACACCTACGACGCGGGCACCCTGCAGTTCGTGCCGGCCAAGGACCGCTATGCCGCGGGCGTGCTTGCGCAAGTCGCCGCCACGCAAGCGGTTTCGTTCAGCCTGCGCGCCGAACACATCTGGACGCGCGAGGGTGAGCGTCCGGCGGCGGGCGGCCAGGTGTTCAGCGTGCTGGCCAACGGCCAGGTTCTGAGTGCGGCGGTACCTGTGGTGTCGAGCACAGGCTGGCAGGTCGCCGGCGGCTTCAGCGCGAGATTCTAGAGGAACAAGCATGAGAAAGATCTCGAGAGCATGGTTGCGAGCGCTTCGCGCTGTCTGGCGTTCTTTGCGGCGCGACGCCGAAGCCCGCTCATGGCTGATGAATGCCGTGGTCAATGCCGGGCCGCGCGAAGCCGCCGGTGCCGGCCATGCATGGCAGACGGTTGACGCGCCAATGCTCCTCTACGTCCTCGGGCGTGCGCACAGGCGGCGGCGCGATGGGACCCGGGCGAGGGTGCTCATGCTTGCATGGCTGCTTGCGGCGGCGCTGCTGATCGCGCTCTGGCCGCAGAAGGCTGATGCGCAGAGCCGATGCAGTGAGGGCCGGACCGCAAACGGCCAATGCACCAACGAAGCGCTGGCGGCCGCCGCGCGCCAGACCGCGATCATTCATTCGCAATGGAGGCTTTCGTCCACGGCCTATCCGCTGCTGCCGTCGACTGACTACCGTCATCGCTATCCGCACGATCTCAACCCGAATCCGCTGCAACTCAGTGCGACAGGAATACCTGTCCCGCCGCCGGCTCCGCCAACGCCGCTACCGCCAGCGCCAGCGCCACCACCGCCGCCGCCTCCGGTGATCATCAACTAGGCGAGTGACAGAATGCTTCTATTGAACCGAGCCGGCGACGGCTGAAGCCGCCACCGGAACACGATGAAGGAGTTTGGGCGCTACTGACTGCAACCAGGCGCGACGTTCAAAGGAGACCACATGCTCAGGTTACTCAAGGTGCATCGCTTGATACCGCGCTCGATACGCGACGGCATATTATGTCTGCTGGCGTATGGGGCGCTTCTATACGCCGCCAATTTAGGGATCGCCGCGCCGGTGACGAAGGAGTCGTGCCACAAGAAGTACCAGGCGTGTCAGTCGCGCTGTGCGAAGAGATACGACGACTTTGTCGGCTGCATCAACCGGACCTGCAACAAGCAGTACGACAACTGCATCGCGAGTATTACACCGTCAAGCCGTCCGACCGCCGGGGTCAAGGATGCACCACCGCCGATCAACGTGCACGGCTCGTCCGGCCTCAAACCTGGCGGTGGAATTTTCGACGCCACGCCAGAACCTCGTGGACGGGGACCGTCGGCTACAGGACTTCCCGGATTGAATGCGCCGCCGTCGGGCGTTCCGACAGCGGGCACACCGCCGGTGTCAGGCGGCGCGCCGATGCCATCGCGGCCGACGCTGCACACGGCGCCACCGCGGCCAACGCTGCACGGGGTAACGCCGACACCTTCGCCGCAGCCTGTGATCCGCTGATCGCGGAACGTCTCTGGTGGCTGCGGAAGTTCGCCGGAGCACGAGAACGAGTTTGGGCGCTATCGATCGCAAATCAGGCGGGACGTTCAGATGAGATTCTATGCTGAGATTCGTTAAGCTCACTCGCCCGGTGTGCTCGGTGCGCGCTGCGGCGCTGCTGTTGTCCCTTGGAGTATTCTGCGCCGCCGGTTCAGGCGGCGCCACGGCAGCTACGAAAGAGTCGTGCCGCAGCGAATACCGCGCGTGTCAGGCGAACTGTGCAAAAAGATACGACGATTTTGCACCTTGCGTTGAGCGTACCTGCAACAGGCAGGAATACGACAACTGCATTGCGAGTGTCGCGAAAGGCGGGTCGTCAACCCGTTCCACCAGCGGCGCCAGGGATGCGCCGCCGCCTTCGCCGCAGCCGGCGATCCGCTGAGATCGCGGAACGTCTCCATCCCGCGCAGGCGGCTGCTTCAACCGCCCGGCGCGACGTGCTTGTCGCGCCTTGAGTTGCCGCAACTCGCTTCGATTGTTGGTCAGACTATTGATGCGGCTTGCGGCGACGTCGTCCGGCTCGACGAAGTGGATGGTCATGGCGGCGCCCATCCGCGGTCGCAGCGCGTTCGCGAACTGGCACAGTTGTTTTGGCTGTAGCGGGGTTATGGCGGGTTCTTCTGCGCGGCCTTTCAAGGGCGCCAGAACGGCTTGGTCACTTCCTCGGCGATCGACGACCGGGACGCGCCGATGTCGCGCAGTTGGCGCTCGGTCCAGTGGGACAGCTCCCGCCGTGCCCGGGCGCGTTCCTCCCAGGTCCGGAGCGTGGCGAAGGCCCTCCGGAAAAGGAATGCCGTACGGGCCAGCCACAACGCGCGTTCGTTCATTCCAGAGAACTCTTCGAGTCCAGGAACCAGGCTGCGACGCGTGAGAGTTGCCGAAGCGCAGGAAATTCGGCCGCGGCGGCCTCACCACCGATATCGAACGACACCCTTGCCGGCGTAGCTTTCGGTGACGTTCGAGAACTCGCCATCGAAGGACGCCGCGACCGAGACGCCATTCAGCCATTTCGTCTCGGCGCTTGCCGAGACCAGCGCCGCATCGCGTGCGGGCGCGGCGCCGTTGACCACGAGGCCCGCGACGGGAAGCGTCTGAAAGGAGGTCGCTATGCTGCGGTCCGTGTCGAAGTTGTGCGTCCAGGCGGCGCGGCCGCGCAGCGTGACGATCGCGTCCCTCGCTGCGAACGATCGGTCGGCACGCAGGCCGAGCTCGCTGCGCGACGCGGTGACGTCCTTTCCGGCATAGGACAACGCGAAGGTGTTCGCCCCGGCGACCACCTGCTCTGCGTAGTCCGGCAGGAAGACCGTCGTGAACTGGCCCGCGGCATAGGGCGTCAAACCGACAAGCCCCGTAGCGACACGATAGCCCGCTTCAAGTCTGCCGGAGATCGCATTCGTATCGAAGTTGGCGCGCAGCGAGCTCAGCAGCACATTGCGGTCAGTGGTCACATCCTGCCAGCCATAGGCCAGCGCTCCGGCGATGTAGGCCGCGCCAATGTCGTGGCGGCCATAGACGCCGGCCTGGAACATCTCCGATCGCCCGCTGCCCAATCCGTTCGCGAGATCGTATTTGGTGCCCGCGCCGCCGAGCGAGAAGCCGACCAGCGTCTGCGGCGAGAGACGGTAGTCGAAGCCCGCCGCAGCCCCAAAAATCCGCGACGTCACATCGTTGGAGCCGACGACGGCGTTGCCGTCGGTCGATTGCGTGCCGCCGTAGCCCGCCGCCCACACGTTCCAGCGCTGCGCGAACGGTGCCGCGATTGGCGGCGCCTTGCCTTTGTCGATCGACGCATAGGCGTTCGCGCCTCCCGCGTAGGCCGACGCACCACCCTGCAGACCGCCGCCGCGCTCGCCGAGCGAAGGATCGAGCAGCATCGAGGTGAACTGGCCCATCGCGTCGAACGTCGTCTGCTGCGTGCCGGTCGTGGCCTCGCCGGAGACTTGCGTCAAGCCCAGCGGCGTTAGCGCGCCGAACGCCAGCGGAATGCCGCCGGCCGCGCTGAACGAATTGACCAGCGCGCCCGCGACGTTGGTCTGGTTGACGTTCAGGCCAGACGGCGAGTTTGGCGACGTCGGCGTGAAGTTCAGTGTCAGATCGAGAAAGGCGTTGTTGGCGTCGTGGCTGAGCGATGCCGCGAAGCTCGCAGGCAGGTTGGTGTTGACCAGCGTGTTGAACGTGCCGCTGACCCCGCCAGTTGCATTCAGGATCGTGTAGCGGCGCGCCACATAGCTGCCGTTCGCATAGATCGCCGACACCGTCGCGCCGCCGAGCGTCGCGCTGCCGGTGACGTTGGTGCGGTCGGAGCCTGAAGGATCGACCTCGATCAGATAGGTGGAGGCGGCGGTGAAGGTCAGGCTGCCTTGCACGGTGAGCGTGCCGATCGAATTGCCGGGCGAAAGCGTGCCGCCGGAGATGCTGGTGTTGCCGAGGACGCCGCCGCCGCCGAGCGTGCCGCCGGTATTTACCGTGGTCGGCGAGGCGGCGATCGAGCCATTGACCAGCAGCGTGCCGCCGTTGACGAGGGTATTGCCGGTGTAGGTACTGTTCGCCGTCAGGTTGGTGATGCCGTTCTCGACGCGTACCGCGCCGGCGCCAGAAATCAGCGGCGCGAAGATGTAGCTCGTTGCCGTGTGGTTGAAGACGATTTGCCCGGCGCCATTGCCGAACGTCACCGTCGGCGCCGACAACGTGCCGGGCGCCACCGCCGTCGCACCGGCCGCGGCGCCGATGTTCAGCGTGCCGATCGCGCCCGCGTCGCTTGCGATCGAAACGCCAGTCGCGATCACGGTACCGCCGTTCCGGATTGTGAGCGTCCCGGCGCCGGTGTCGCCGATGCTCATCGCCGTGTTGATCCAGCTCGCGCCCGCGCCATCCACCGTCACCTGGCCGGTCGAACCGGGGGCCTCGCCGATAACGCCGCTTGTGTTTATCACCAGGCCGCCATTCCGAATGAGCAGCGTGCCGGTGCCAAAACCGCTAACACCGAGAGCGCGGGAGTTCGTCCAGCGCGAGCCGGCGCCGTCCACCAGCACCTGCCCGGTCGAACCGGGGTTGAAGCCGATTGAACCGCCTGTGTTTGTCACCTGGCCGCCGTGCTGAATAACCAGCGTGCCGGAGCCGACCTCGCCGACAAGGAGAACGTCGGAGTTAGCCCAGCTCGAACCGACGCCAGTCACGGTCACATGCCCGGTCGAGTTCCCGGCGGTGGCTATTCGGCCGACGTTCGAGACCGCCGCCGCCCCGCTGATCACTGTCGGGTTCGGGCCAATCGTGTTGACAAACACGTTATCCGCAATAGTCGGAACTGCGTTCGTCGACCAGTTGGTGAGGTCGAACCAGTTCGTCGAGCTTGATCCGTTCCAGTCTGCAGCTTGCGAGACCGTTGGTCCGGCAACGACCGTCAATGCTGTACAGGCCAGCCACAATGCGCGGAGAGTCATTCCAAAAAGCCTTTCGAGTCCAGAATCCTTAATGTCCAAGAGCCAAGCCGGCTGGAGCAGATTCCTTTGGATCCCGATCCGTCCCGGCTGTTCGCGCTGAGCATCGCTGCCCAACATGGCCGGATGCCTCGCGCCGCCGCGTCAATCGATCGATTGAGGTCGCGACAAAAGGAGGAGATGTGCCGTCCGGGTCACAGTCGGACGTAGCGCTCCTTGCTGCTACGGAGCGTCAATGCAGGCGCGAATGGCGCAGGGCCGGCACGAAGGAGCGATCCAGGCTCCGAGGCGGGGTAGGTCAGTTGCGGATCAGTCGCCTGGCGCCTGACTAGGCAGGTACGCGTTGCCCGTCCGACCCTTCAAAGTGCAGCACGGGTGCCGCCGCCAGCAGGGCCTTGGTGTAGTCGTGCTGCGGACGATCGAAGATGTCGTCGCGCGATCCCTGCTCGACGATACGCCCGCCTTGCATCACCACCACGCGGTCGGCAACCTGCTCGACGGCGGCAAGGTCGTGGCTGATGAACAGGCAGGCGAAGCCGTATTGTGCCTGCAGGCGCTCGAACAGTCTCAGCACCTGCGCCTGGATGGTCATGTCGAGCGCGGAGACTGGCTCGTCGGCAACCACGAACAGCGGTTCGCGCACGATCGCGCGCGCAATCGCGATACGCTGGCGTTGTCCGCCGGAAAGCTCGTGCGGCCAGCGATCGGCGAAACCGGCGAGACCGACCTCGTCCAGCATCTTCTCGACGCGCTTCGCACGCTCAATCGTGCTCAGTTGCGCCACATGCCGCAGCGGCTCGGCGACGATCTCGCCGACGCGCATGCGCGGATCGAGCGAGGAGAAAGGATCCTGGAACACCAGTTGTGACGACAGGCGGAAATCCTTGCCGGCCGCAGCCGGGACGTCCTTGCCGCGGAAGCGGATTTCTCCTGCCGCGGCCGGAATGAGCCGAAGCATCGCGCGCCCGAGCGTGGTCTTGCCCGAGCCGCTGCCGCCGACGACGGCGACGGTCTCGCCGGAGCGGATGTCGAGATCGACGCCGTCGACGGCGCACACGCCCGGCTGCCGGCGGAAGAAGCGCTGGCGTCCTGCGAACTCGACCTTGAGGCCGCTCGTGCTGATCAACAGCTCGCCGGCGCGCCGCTGGTTCGCACCCACGCCGCGCCGCGGCAGCGCATCGACGAGATCGCGGGTATAAGCCTCGCGCGGCGACGAGAGGATTTGTCGCGCGGTGCCGGTCTCGACCACCTTGCCCTTCTGCAGCACGACTGCGCGCTGCGCGTAGCGGGCGACCAGGCCGAGATTGTGGGTGATCAGCATCACCGATGTGCCGTGATCGCGGGCGAGATCCACCATCAGGTCGAGCACCTCGCGCTGCGTCAGGGTGTCGAGCGCCGTTGTCGGCTCGTCGGCGATCAGCAGCTTCGGCTTCAGCAGCATGACGGAGGCCAGCATGATGCGCTGACGCATGCCGCCGGAAAATTCATGCGGATAGGCGTTGAAGGTGTGCAGCGGATCGCGGATCTGCACGCGCTCTAGCATGTCGAGGCAGCGCGCCTTGATGTCACTCCTGGAGAGCCGCTGATGCAGGCTGAGGCCCTCGGCCATCTGCTCGCCGACGCTGATGGCCGGATTGAGCGACACCATCGGCTCCTGGAACACCATGCCGACCGCGGGCCCGCGCAAGGCGCGCAGACGCTTGGGCGACATTGTCGTGAGGTCTTCGCCCTCCAGCAGGATGTGTCCGGCGGTCTGGCGCAGGCCGGTCGGCAGCAGGCCGAGCACGGCGCGCGCCGCTACCGTCTTGCCGCTGCCGGATTCGCCGACCACCGCCAGGAATTCGCCGCGCTCGATATGGAAGGAAACGCCGTCCACCACGGCGACGCCGGTGCGTGCGGCCTCGATGCGCAGGTGGTCGACCTTGAGCAGTGGTGCAGTCATCCGTGCGCCATCCTGGGATCGAGGCGGTCGCGCAGCGAGTCGCCGAGCAGGTTGATGCCGAGCAGCGTCAGCGCGATGCACAGGCCCGGCGCGATGCTGAGCCAGGCGGCGGACTCCATGTAGGGGCGGGCTGCCGACAGCATGTTGCCCCAGGTCGGCGCCGGCGGCGGCACGCCGAGGCCGAGGAAGCTGAGCGCACTCTCCGCCAGCAGAACCCAGCCGAACATGCTGGTCGCCAGCACGGCGACGGGAGCCAGGCTGTTGGGCAGCACATGGCGAAACATGGAATACGTTTCGGAGTTGCCGATCACCCGCGAGGCTTCGATATATTCCTTCTCGCGGATCGACAGCACGGTGCCGCGCACGACGCGGACCACCGACGGGATGTAGGCGAGGCCGAGCGCCAGCACGATGCCGAACTTGTTGGCGCCGACGATGATCATCACGGCCAGCGCCAGCAGGATGCCGGGGAAGGCGAGCAGCGCATCGTTCACCGCCATGATCGCGCGGTCGGTCCAGCCGCGCACATAACCGGTGACGACGCCGAGCGCTGCGCCGATGACTACCGCGAAGGCGACGGTGAGCAAGGAGACGGTGACGCTCGTCCCGGCGCCCGCCATGAGGCGGCTCAGCACATCGCGGCCGAACTCGTCGGTGCCGAGCCAGTAGAGCGAGGAGGGTGGCTGCAGCCGGGCGCGCAGGTTGACGCGGAGCGGATCGAATGGCGTCCAGAACATCGCGGTGACGGCCGTACCCAGCAGGACGGTCATCAGGAAGCCGCCGATGGCGGTGTTGGCGCGCATTTTCATTCGGCGGCCACCCGCGGATCGAACAACGGATAGCAGAGATCGACGATCAGATTGACGACCACGTAGATCACTGCGGTGAACAGCAGGCAGCCCTGAACCACCGGATAGTCGCGGGCGAAGATCGAATCGACCAGCAGGCGGCCGAGACCGGGCAGCGTGAACACGGTCTCGATCACGGCGATGCCGCCGAGCAGGTTGCCGAGCACGAGACCGATCAGCGTCCAGGTGGGCGCGAACGAGTTCGGCAGCACGTGGCGACTGAGCACCAGCCATTCGGGCACGCCCTTGGCGCGGGCATGCGTGACGTATTCGAGCCGCAGCACCTCGATCGAGGCGGCGCGCGCCATGCGGGTGAGCACGCCGATCTCGATCATGGTCAGCGTGAGGATCGGCAGAGCGACGAAGGCCAGCGCCTGTCCGAAATTCTCCGTGAACGGCACATAGCCGATCACCGGCAGCCATTTGAGCTTCAGGCCGAAAAACAGCAGCAGCAGCAGGCCGAGCCAGAAACTCGGGATCGACAGCAGCATCGTCGCGCCGCCCACCACCGCGAGGTCGATGGCGCTATTCTGCCGCCATGCGGCGATCAGCCCCGCCGGGACAGCGATGAAAGTGGCGATGGCGACGGAGACGAGCACGATGGTGGCGCTGACCTGGAAGCGCTCGAGTATCAGCGGCAGCACGGCGAGACCGTTGGTGATCGAATGGCCGAGGTCGCCAACGATGACCTTGCCGAGCCAGTAGACGAACTGCACCGGGATCGGCTGATCGAGGCCGAGTTGCTGCTTCAACAGCGCCACCTGGTCCGGGGTGGCGGTGTCGCCGAGCATCACCTGCACCGGATCGCCGGGGATGAGCCGGACCAGCGTGAACACCGCGACCGCCACCAGCAGCAGGGTCGGCACGGTCATTGCGAGGCGTCTGGCGAGATACCCTAACATCGGCGGCGTCCCCGGGACTGCGTCACTGCAGGCTCACACCCCAGAAGCGCGGCTGCGGAAACAGCCAGCCGGAATAGCCCTTCACGTTGCTGCGAAGGGCCGCAAGCTCCGAGCCGTTGAACAGCACGATCATCGGCACGTCGGCGATGAAGCGGCGATGCATCTCGTCGAACAGCGCCTGGCGTTTGGTCGTGTCGACGATCAGCATCGACTCGCGCAGCATCTCGTGCGCCTGCGTATTGTCCCACACCTTGCGCGGTTGCGTCGCCTTCGGTCCGGTCAGCATCTCGAAGCTGAGCGACGGGTCGAGACGGGCCGAGTAGATGAAGGCCATCGCCTGGTAGTCGCCCTTGTTGTAGCGGTCGAGCTGCGCAGCCCAGTCGAGCACCTCGATGTCGATCTTGATGCCGACGGCTTGCGCCATCGCCTGCACCAGCACCGCGGCGTCGAACACGGAGCTGTAGCGCTTGTTGGCGATCATCTTGATCGGCTGGCCCTTGTAACCGGCTTCCGCCAGCAGCTTCTTGGCCTCCGCGATATTCTGCGTGTAACCTTGCGCCTGCACGGCACTGTAGAACGGGCTGCCGATCGGCAGCGCCGAATTGTTGGAGCGCGCCGTGCCCTGCATCACCACGTCGGCGATCTCTTTCGTGTCGAGGCAAAGCGCGAGCGCACGGCGGATGCGCACATCCTGAAGCAGCGGATCGGTGGTCTGCAGCAGGATGCCGGTGAGGCCGAGCGCCGGCGTGACGCTGACCTGCACGTCGGTCCGAGCCTTCAGGTCGTCGAGGTCGGGAATCGACAGGCTGGCAATGATGTCGAGCGAGCCGCTGAGCAGGCCGGCCTTGGCGGCGGAGCTGTCCGGAATGAAGTTGACACGGATCCTGTCGACGCCAGGCTTCTTGGCGCCGGTGTAGCCATCGAGCGGCTCGGTGCGGGACGAATAGTCGTCGAAACGGATGAGATCGATGTACTGGCCGCGCTTCCACTCGCCGAACTTGAACGGGCCGGTTCCGACCGGCGCGATCCACTTGCCGTCGGGACCAAGCGAATCCCTGTGAATGACGGCAGTCTGTCCGCAGTCCGGCCGCGCCAGCGTGCCGAGGAGCAGCGCCGTCGGTTGGTCGAGTTTGATAACGACCGTGTGGGCGTCGGGCGCTTCGACCGCTTCGATCTTCGCGAACCCCTTGCCGTTCAGCTCGGTGAGACAGCGCCATTGCGTGGCCGGATCGAGCCAGCGCTTGAACGACCAGACGACGTCGTCGGAGGTCATGGTCGCGCCGTTGTGGAATTTGACGCCGCGGCGCAGCGGGAACGTGTAGGTCTTGCCATCCTCGGAGATGGTCCAGCTTTCCGCCAGCATCGGCCCGATCGAGGTGTCTTCGCGGAAGGCGACCAGACCCTCGACCATGTGCGCCACCACGCCGTCGGTGTTGCCATCGCGATTGGTGCCGGGATCGGTGGAGCGGATGTCGGCATTCATGCGCGTCCGCAAGGTTCCGCCGCCGGTGGCGTCGGCGGACGGAGCGGCGAGGCAGGTCACGGCGAACGTCAATGCGGCGGCGAATGCAGTCGATGATCGTCCAGTCTGCCTCATGACGCCCTCGCTACTGTGTCCTTGTCCGTGCTTGCGCGGCCCGCAGTCGAAACATCGAGCCGATAGGTGGTGAACTGCCGGTTCAGTGCGGGCAGGGGCGCCACTTCCATGACGCCGCGCTCCGGCTCCATCACGATCATCGCGACGGTGGCGCTGAGATTGTTGCTGAGATTGCGCCGCGGCGGACGGCAGACCGACCACGGCGTCTCGAAGTCGTCAAACAGCGCGGCCTTCACCGTGTCGGGCGTGATCGTGCCGATCTGCGGCTGCAGCAGGTCGCGCACGCGGATGTCGCGATAGAGGCTGTCGGGCGTATTGAGGATGCCGGTGTCCTTCAGCTTGCTGAGCGCCACCGGGCTGACGAAGTGGTTGGCGTGCACCAGCAGTCCGCGGTCCGGCTGCACCTGGAAGGTCTCGTCGGGCGCGCATTCGAAGTCGATCGCCACGCCGTCGCGATGGCTGACCATCATGTTGTTGGCGGCCGATTTCTGCGTGCAGTAGACCGTGCGCATGGCGATCGCGAGATGCTCGCTCTCCAGCACCTTGCGGCGGATCAGCGCCAGCGGCACGCCGACGTTGCGATAATCGCGATCGGACTCGAGATAGTTCGCGGTGATGGCGATGCCGGCGGCGTTGAAGCCGCAGCGGCCAAGCGCGCCCGCTTCGGTGAACATCAGGAAGTCGGGCCCGTCATCGCGCCGCACCTTCAGCACGACTGCGGTTTCCGCGCATTCGCGCTTCCAGTCCCAGTTCTGCGCATGGATCAGCCGTCCGCTCTTGCTCGCCGCGGGCAGCACGACGACGCCAGTGCAGCCGTCCGGATCATCGTCGCCGGCAAGCCGCGCGCGCAGGTCGGGACGCGCGGCAAGCTTGAGGATCTCGGTGCGCGCATTGAGCAGCACCACGTCCTCGAACGGCACGTTCGCGCCCTCGGCGATGCCGTGCATTTCCTCGACATAGGTCGGCTCGAACGCCTCGATCACCGGCAGGTAGTCGCGCACCAGCGCCGAGACGCCGGCGGCGTCGAGCGAAAGTCCTTTCAGCTGGGCGAGGTAGTGGGACGTTCCCCTGGCGATGCGGTCGGCCGCCTTCTGGCCGTACTGGCGGCCGCGCTCGTGCGGCGGTCCGGAAATCTCGATCAGGGGAAACGGTTCGACCATGGCCCGGTACCTGCTTTCGGATTGCAATCTGGCAAGCCTAATGTATTTTGTCATGTCATGAAACAAAAAAGAATCCAGCCCCGGCGCGCTGCTCCGTCGCGCCTGCAAAGCGAGCTGCTGGCGGGCATTCTCGACGTCATCAGGGCGGATTCGCTCGCGCCCGGCGCCCGGCTGGGCGAGGTCGCGCTGGCGCAACGGCTGCACGTCTCGCGCACGCCGGTGCGTGCGGCGCTGAACCACCTGGCGCAGCGCGGACTGGTGCAGCGGGGCAGACGTCGCGGCTATGTCGTCGCCGCAGCGCAGCCTCGGGTGCGCAAGACGCCACCGCGTCCCAGACCGACGGATGCGGACCGTCTGTTCCTCGCGATAGCGCGCGACCGGCGGTTTGGACGCTTGCCTGAGGAGGTGTCCGAGGGCGATCTCATGCGGCGCTACGACGTCACGCGCGCCACCGTGCAGCGGGTGTTGGTCAGACTCGGCGAGGTTGCGGCCGTGCAGCGCAAGCCGGGACATGGCTGGCGCTTCCTGCCGACCATCTCAGATCCGGAGGGGCGCGGCGAGAGCTACCGCTTCAGGCAAATCATCGAGCCAGCCGCGCTGATGGAGCCGGGTTATCGGATCTCATCGGAGTGGATCGAGGAGATGCGGGAGAAGCACCAGCAGATGCTCGCAACGCCGTGGAGCGAAACGACGAGTATCGCGCTCTACGAAATGAATGCGCAGTTCCACGAAGGTCTCGTGGCCGGCGCGCGCAACCGCTACCTGCTGGTCGCGATCCAGCAGCAGAACCGTCTGCGGCGCTTTTCGAACTACGACTGGACGCACGGCCACGAGCGGGTGGTCGTCTCTTGTCGCGAGCATCTTGGGATTCTCGCTTCGCTCGAAGCCGGAGACCAGGAACGCGCAGCGGCCCTGATGCGTAGGCATCTCGAAGGGGCCGCGAAACTCACCGCCGTCTTTGCCGGTAATGATGGCGTTGCGGGGAGGGCATCACGATCGAAGCGATCTTCGCGGCGATCGATTGAACAGCGACCAACCGGATGACGGTCAGACGCTGTTGCCGGAGACGATGCGCTTGATCTGATCGACCGTGAAGGTCTGCGTACCGATCGACAGCAGCGGCGGGGTGGCGGTCAGGTCGACGGAATCGACGATCCCTTGCGAGTCTGAATCGACGACCGTCATCTGTCCGGCGGCATCCTTCGCCACGACCTGGACCTTGTAGTCGCCGTCCGGCCACTGCACGCCGTCATTGCCCCTGCCGTCCCATTTGAACTCGTGCTTGCCGGCGTTGAGGTTGAACGATCCGGTGTAGACGGTCTGCCCGGTCTTGTTGATGACGTTGATCGTTGCGCTGACGTCCTTGGGCGCGCTCAGGCTCCAGGTCGCGGTGCTGTTCTTCAGCCCGGCTGTCGTTCCGTCGACGACGACCTTGGAGCCGACGAAGTTCAGCGCCTGGGTCGCCTGGGTGGTCTTCTGGATGGCGATCAGGTCGGCGAGCTGATCGTTCTGCTTGAGCTGCTGTTCGACCTGGGCGAACTGCACCAGCTGCTGGGTGAACTGGTTGGTGTCCAGCGGGTCCAGCGGATTCTGGTTCTGCAGCTGCGTCGTCAGCAGCGTCAGGAAGGTCTGGAAGTTGCTCGCCAGTGTCGCGCTGTTGGTCGAGCTTGTGCCAGAGGAGCTCGACGACGACGAATTGTTCTGCGCCGGTGCGGAGACCGGGATCGTCGGCATGCTTGCGTTGACGGCCATGATGTTCGCCTCTCAAACTCGGATGTCGATGCCGCCGCGCTGGCCGATCATCCGGCCGTAGCTGCGTGCGGTGGTCTCGGCGGCAATCGTCTCCTCGTCGGCGACGATCAGCCGTTGCGCGTTGCGTCCGGATCCGTTGTCGTCGTTGCGGCCCGACTGCTGCTGCTGGTCGCGCAGCGAGAACTGCAGCCCGTTGTCGGAGGTCTTCAGTCCCGCATCCTGCAGCGCGCGCTCGAGCTGCTGCGCGTCGCGGCGCAAGAGGTCGAGGGTTGCGGCCTTCTCGACGATCAGGTGCGACGTCACCTGGCCTTGCTTATCGACGTCCAGACGAACATCGATGCGGCCGAGCTCTGGCGGGTCGAGGCGGATCTCGAACCGGCTGCGGCCGATCTGCAGGTTGGCCGCGATCTCCACCGCAAGGCCGTTGATCGGAACGGCCACGTTTGCAGCCGGAATGGCGGTCAACTGCGCGATGGTGACGTTCGACATGTGCAGCTGTCCCGTCTGCGAGACGCCAAAGCCTGTCGGTTGCGGCTGATCGGAGGCGGAGGCCTGAGCGTGTGTCGACGCCGCCAGTGCAGGCTCGTGTGCGGGGCGCTGGGTCGGACGCGTTTCGGTCTCGGCCGGCTTGTTCGGCTGCGATTCGGTGCGCGTGTCGGCGTCGATGCGGCGGTCGCCCTGCGCGTCCGGCTTGGGTGGTGGCGGCGGTTCGGCTGCGGCGCGCGCGTCAGCTGGTGTCCGGGCCGGCTTGGCTTCGGTGCTTGCGATGATTTGATCGGGCTTCGGCTCATCGACGGGTTTTGAGGGGTCGACGGCCTTTGCTGCGGCGGAGAGCTCGACGGTGGCCTTCGCTTCCAGCTGCGCATCGGCTGCGGCGGTTTCGACGCGTACGGCCGTCTCGACCGCTGCGTCGGCGTCCGCTGCGACGTCGGTCGCGATTGCGCCCGTGGTCGCAGTCGGCGCGGTTTCGGTTGTCGTGGGCGAGGTCGTAACGTTGGTCTCGGTCTGGGCCGGCGCATCGGTCTCGGCGACTGCTGCGACTGGTGTGTCGCCGGTATCGAGCGCGACGCGGGCAAGCGCGTTCGCTGCGGTCTCTGCCGGTGTCGCGACAATCGTCGCCAGCGGATTGGAGATGGTGAGCGCATCGCCGCTGTCGATGACCGACGCCGGAGCCTCGCTTGCGAGTTCGATCTGCACCGTCACGGCGGCGGCAACGATGCCGGTGGTGACGGTGACCGGCGCTGCGGCCGGCACCGAGGCGTCGTCGCTCTCGCCTTCCGCGCTGGTCTCGACCTGCTCCGGCGCGACACCGAGGGAGACAATGCCGGTGCTGACGACGACCTGCAGGGCCGGCGTCGTGTTTGTCTCTTCGCCGGCGTTGGCTTCGGCCGGACGGGTGTCGTTTGCGGCCTGCTCGGTCGAAGCCTGGCGCGCCGAGTTTGTCTGGTTCTCACTCTGGCTCCGTCGAACGCCGGTGCGCGAGGGCTGCTGCTCGGTTCCCTCGTTGCGCGAAGACCGTTGCGACCGCTCGGTCGACGACGTTTCGCCGCTGTCGGTGGCGGCTAGGTTGCCGTCCACCATCTCCGAAAACGCATCGCCGGAGGACGACTGGCCGCCCTGGCCGGTCTTCGGCCGTGCGTTCGGGGTGGGGACTTGCGAATTGGCTTCGGCTACGGCGCTGGACACTGCTCGGCCTCGTACACTCTATAAAGGGACCTGCAGCTTGATCAGCAAGGAGCGGGCCATTGATAAAGTGTAGCAATGTCAATGGTTTGGGTCGCCGTGAAAGCGGTTGTTCCACGGCTCGTTTTGCCCAGGCGGCAAGAATTGCCCGACCCGGCCGTTTCGCCGTGCTGCATGATTGCGTGGCCGCGGCGGCGGCTATAAGTACGGGACGGGGCCGCACTGAGCGGCCTTTTTCGACCTCAGCACTGGACCCATGCTCAACAGCCTCGACCTCGAAGGACGCCCGCAAGACACCCGCGTTGTCGTCGCGATGTCCGGCGGCGTGGATTCCTCCACCACGGCGGCGCTGCTGAAGGCCGAGGGCTATGACGTGGTCGGCGTCACGCTGCAGCTTTACGATCATGGCGCGGCGACCCACCGCAAGGGCGCGTGCTGCGCCGGGCAGGACATCTACGACGCGCGTCTGGTCGCTGAGCGCATCGGCATTCCCCACTATGTGCTCGACTATGAGGATCGCTTTCGCGAGGCGGTGATCGAGCGTTTCGCCGACAGCTATGCCGCGGGCGAGACGCCGGTGCCGTGCATCGAGTGCAACCGCTCGATCAAGTTCGATCAGCTGCTCGCGACCGCGCGCCAGCTTGGCGCGCGCGTGCTGGCCACCGGCCACTATGTCGCGTCGCGCGCGCTCGCCGACGGCTCGCGCGCGCTGCATTGCGCCAAGGATGCCGACCGCGACCAAAGCTATTTCCTGTTTGCGACCACGGGCGAGCAACTCACCGACGTCCGCTTTCCGCTCGGCGACATGACCAAGGCTGAGACGCGCGAGCTTGCGCGTCGCTTTGGCCTGTCCGTCGCCGACAAGCACGACAGCCAGGACATCTGCTTCGTGCCGACCGGCCGCTACACCGACGTGATCGAGCGGCTGAAGCCGCATGCGGTCGAGCCGGGCGAAATCGTCGATCTCAACGGCCGCGTGCTCGGACGGCACGACGGCATCGTGCACTTTACGGTCGGTCAGCGGCGCGGGCTCGGCATCGCTGCGGCCGAACCGCTCTATGTGGTGCGGCTCGATGCGAGCACGCGGCGTGTCGTCGTCGGCCCGCGCGAGGCGCTGCGCACGCGCAGCATCACGCTGCGCGAGGTGAACTGGATCGGCGACGGTGTGTTGCCGCGCGTCGACGATCGTCGCGAAGTCTTCGTCAAGGTGCGCTCCACGCGCCCGGCGCAGCCTGCCTGGCTTCGGTCGGCCGGTGGCGTTTGCGAGGTCGAGTTGATCGACGGCGAGGAGGGCGTGTCGCCCGGTCAGGCCTGCGTGTTCTACGATGCGCCGGCGGGTCAGGCGCGCGTGCTCGGCGGCGGCTTCATCGCCCGCACGGTGCCGATGCTGGATCGCACGAACAAGATCGCGCAGCCGCTCGTGGCATCGCGCGCCTAGCGCATGATCCCGAAAAGTGTGAAGCGGTTTCGGACAAGATCATGCGCAAACAAAGACTCTAAGTTTTGGGGCTGGGGATGGGCAACGATATCGATCGCGACGGCGTCGCGAAGGCTTACGCGCGCTGGGCGCCGATCTACGATCTGGTATTCGGCACCGTGTTCGAGAAGGGGCGGCGGGCGTCGATCGCGGCCGCGGACAGGCTCGGCGGACGCGTGCTCGACGTCGGCGTCGGCACCGGTCTCTCCTTATCCGACTATGCGCGGACCACGCGGCTGTGCGGTGTCGACCTGTCGGAACCGATGCTGCGCAAGGCGCAGGAGCGGGTGAAGGCGCAGAACCTCACCAACGTCGAGACGCTGGCGGTGATGGATGCGAAGATCCTCGCCTTTGCCGACAACGCGTTCGATGCGGTGGTGGCGCAATATGTCATCACCACGGTGCCGGACCCTGAAGCGACGCTGGACGATTTCATCCGCGTGCTGAAGCCCGGCGGCGAACTCATTCTCGTCAACCACATCGGCGCCGAGAGCGGCCCGCGCAAGCTGGCCGAGGCGGCGTTCGCGCCGGTTGCGCGCCGGCTCGGCTGGCGGCCGGAGTTTCCCTGGGAACGGCTGGTGAACTGGGAGAAGCGTCACGGCGGCGTGACGATGGTCGAGCGCACGCCGATGCCGCCGCTCGGGCATTTCTCGCTGATCCGTTACCGCAAGCACTAATCCCTTTTCGGGGAACCGGAGCTTCCGCCGTTCGTTCTCAGGGCATGAGAGCGCACGCGATCACTCTTCTCCTGTTCACGGCGGCCTCAGCGCACGCGCAGGCGCCGCCAACGAACCCGCAAGCTACGCCGTCATCGCAGGCCACGGTGCGATGCGCCCCGGTTCAGCCGCCGCTTGCAGCGGAGCAGGGGAGGGGCGCCCCGCCCGGGCAGACCACCGGACAATCGCGCGAGCCCTTGAGCGACAGATTGGCTCAAGCCGACGGCGTCATGTGCCCGCCGTCCAACATCGATCCGCAGATGCACAAGGACGCGCCCGACGGAGGGCGAACCCCGGTGCTTCCGCCGCCCGGCAGCCCCGGCGGCGATCCGAGCCTGCGGCCGAAATAGGGCGCGGAGCATTTTCCGGCGAAGTGGACGCCGGTTCGCCGCAGAAAATGCGACAAACGGGAAAATCCGCAGGTTTCCCTTGCTTGACAGGCATTTGCCGCACTCCTTATATGCCGGCCGTTCGCTGACCGCGCTCGCGCGGTGCTCGACAATGTCGACGCGAACGTTTGGCGGGGTAGCTCAGCTGGTTAGAGCACGGGAATCATAATCCTGGGGTCGGGGGTTCGAGTCCCTCCCCCGCTACCAAAGCAGCGATCCTCGACGACTTTCCCTACGTCTTTGCGAGTAGCCTGCGAACGGCAGCGATTACGGTCTTGCGGTCGGCGGCTGTCAGCGGACTGAGGCTGTGCATTTCAAGGCTGCCGAGCCCCTCGATCGCAAGCCAAGCGAGCGCTGCGCTGTCGGGATCGTCCGAGTTCTGCTTCAACTCGTTCCACTCCTCTGCGATCGCATCGCGAATAGAGTCGAGCAGCTTCGGGTTCTCCGCCGACGCGGCCAGGATGCCGTTGTCGATTCCTCTTATCTTCTCACGGATCCGCAGAGCAGTCTCGATGCTCGCGCGCGCATGGGCGTTGGGCTGGCCCTCGAAACTGCGCAGTTGCGTTTCCTTCTCGGCATGCGCGGCCTCGATGATCCGCTCGAGCATGGCCTGGAGCAAGGCATCCTTGCTCGGGAAGTTATAAAGGAGTCCGCCCTTGCTGAGCTCCGCTCGCTCCGCAACCGCGTCGAGCGTCAGTCTGGCGGCCCCCAGCTCCCGCACCAGTTCGGCGGCCGCATCCAGGATGCGTTCGCGTGAACTTGATCGCTTTCGTGCGGCGGAGGTCATTGGACCCTCTTGTAACTGTACCGTCTGGACGGTATATAAATTTATCAAGGTCGTCGTCAAGCGCTTGCGTCCGGCTTTCGCCGGACTGCAAGGCCTCGCGGCCGCCGAAAGACGAGATTAACCCGGAGTCCTTGAGTTCATGAAACGCCGCCTTGTGCCCGCTCTCCTCCTTGTCCTGGCGATCGGGATCTGCGGCGGGCTCGTCTGGTTCAATTTCTTCCGCGATCAGATGATCGCCGGCTTCTTCGCGACCATGAAGGCGCCGGCGCAGACGGTATCGGCCGTCGAGGTCACCGCGCGCGAATGGACGCCCGGCATCAACGCGATCGGCACAACCCGCGCCGAGAACGGCGTCGAGCTCGCCGTGCAGGTCGGCGGCCTGGTCAAGGAGGTGAAGCTCAAGCCGAACGAGCAGTTCGCGAAGGGCGAGATCCTGGTTCAGATCGACGATGCGGTTGAGCGGGCCGATCTCCTCGATGTGAAGGCCGCCGTCAGCCTGAATGAGCAGAACCTGGAACGCGCGGCCGCACTGCGCGCCCGCGGCTCGGGCACGGAGGTGGCGCACGATCAGGCGCAGGCGGCGCTTGCGACCGCCCGCTCGCGCATGGCCCGCCTCGAGGCGACGATCGATCAGAAGGCGCTGAAGGCGCCGTTCGACGGCGTCGCCGGCATTTCGCGGGTCGATGTCGGCCAGTACCTGCAGCCCGGCACCGCGGTCGCAAGCTTCCAGGACCTCAGCAGAATGAAGGCGGATTTCACCGTTCCCGAGCAGTCGGCCTCGCAGCTGAAGCTTGGGCAAGCGGTGGGGCTCGCGCTTGCGGAAGGTGACTGGTCGATGGCCGGCACGATCATTGGTATCGACCCGCGTGTCGATCCCAAGACGCGCCTCGTCTCGGTTCAGGCGGTCATTTCCGACAGCAAAGGCATGACCATTCTGCCGGGCCAGTTCATTCGCGTCCGCGTCAAGCTCGCCCCGCAGCCCAACGTGCTCACGGTGCCGCAGACCGCGGTCGTATCAAGCCTCTATGGCGACTACGTCTTCGTCATCGAGGCGGATGCGAAGAACGGCGACAACCGCGAGGTCGCGCGGCAGGCGTTCGTGAAGGTCGGCCGCAGGGATGGCGGCGTCTCGGAGATCCTGTCCGGCCTGACGCCGGGCCAGAAGGTCGTCGCCTCAGGCCAGAACAAGCTCCAGTCCGGCACGGCGGTGAAGATCAACAACAGCATCGACGTGACGCAGCTCACGATCCCGGCTCAGCGATAATTCCTCATGAACCTGACAGAACTCTTCATCCGCCGTCCCGTACTGGCGATGGTGGTGAGCCTCCTCATTCTGCTGCTCGGGGCCCAGGGCCTGATGAGCCTGCAGGTGCGCCAGTATCCGGAGGTGAAGGAGACCACCATCACCGTCACGACCGCTTATGTCGGCGCCAGTGCCGAGCTGATGCAGGGCTTCATCAGCACGCCGATCGCCAAGGCGGTCTCGAGCGCCGAGGGCGTCGACTACGTCACCTCGCAGAGCCGGCTCGGCGTCAGCACGGTGTCGGTACGCATGCGCCTCAACACCGACCCCGATGCCGCGCTCACCGACGTCACCGCCAAGGTGCAACAGGTCCGCTCGCAACTCCCGGCCGATGCGGAAGACCCGGTGATCGTCAAGGGCACGGGCCAGACCTTCGCCCTGATGTATCTGACGTTCGCGAGCTCGGAGATGAATCCGGAGCAGGTCTCCGAATTTCTCACCCGCGTGGTTCAGCCCCGTTTCGCAACGCTGGAAGGCGTCGGCTCGGTCGACATTCTCGGCGGCCGCGAGTTCGCCATGCGCGTCTGGGCCGATCCCGTTCGCCTCGCCTCGCGCAACGTGACGGCGGCCGAAGTCGTCAGCGCGATCCGCGCCAGCAGCTTTCTGTCGGCGGCGGGCCGCACCAAGAACGAGTTCGTGGCCTACTCGCTCGACGTGCAGACGACGCTGCAGACGCCGGAGGCGTTCGGCGCCTTGCCGGTCCGCTCGAACGGCGACGGCATCGTCCGCCTGCGCGATGTGGCGACGATCGAGTTGGGTCCGAAAAACACTGATACGATCGTCAGCTTCAACGGCAAGGCAGGCACCTTCATCGGCGTCACGCCGACGCCGTCAGCCAACCCGCTCACCACAGCAGAAGCTGTCGCCAAGGCGATCGAGCAGATCCGTCCGACCCTGCCGAAGGGCATGACCGTGGAGATCGTCTACGACGCCTCGAACTTCATTTCCGCCTCGATCGAGGAGGTGTTCAAGACCATCGGCGAGGCCGCGCTCATCGTCGTCGGCGTCATCCTGCTGTTCCTTGGCTCGTTCCGCTCCGTGCTGATCCCGCTGGTGACCATCCCGCTGTCACTTGTGGGCGTCTGCTTCGTGCTGTTTGCACTCGGCTATTCGATCAACCTCCTGACGCTCCTGGCGATGGTGCTCGCCATCGGCCTCGTCGTCGACGACGCCATCGTCGTGCTCGAGAACATCCATCGTCATATCGAGGAGGGGCTCAAGCCGGTCGACGCGGCCATTGTCGGCATGAAGGAAATCTTCGGGCCAATCGTCTCGATGACGATCACGCTCGCCGCCGTCTATGCGCCGATCGGCTTCACCAAAGGTCTGACCGGCGCGCTGTTCCGCGAATTCGCCTTTACGCTCGCCGGCGCCGTGGTGATCTCCGGCATCGTCGCCGTGACGCTCTCGCCGATGATGTCCTCGAAGCTTTTGAAGCCGCACGGCGAGAAGCGCGGTTTTGCTGCCGTCGTCGACCGAATCTTCACCCGACTGGAGAACTGGTACGGTCGGCGGCTGTCCGGCTCACTGGACTACCGCGGTGTGACGCTCGTCATCGTCGCCGTGATGCTCGTGACCACCGCGTTCATGTTCACCAGGACCGCGTCCGAGCTCGCCCCGGAAGAGGACCAGGGCGCGTACCTCGGCCTCGTCAAGGCTCCGCGCTATGCGACCGCCGAGTACACCCAGAAGTTCTCGACCGGCTTCACGCGCGCCCCCGAGACAATCCCCGAGGTCAACGACACCTTTTTGATCGTCGGCGCTGATGGCAGTGGCGACGGATTTGTCGGCTTTAAGCTGAAGGCGTGGAACGAGCGCTCCAAGAAGGCGGCCACGACCAAGCAGGATATCCAGAACCTGTTGAACGCGAACGCGGGCGTCGAGGCCTTCGTGTTCGCCCCGCCATCCCTTCCGGGGTCCAGCGGCGGCCTTCCGGTCCAGTATGTCATCCGTTCGATCGGCGATTCCGCGCAAGCCTACGAGGTGGCCGAGGAGATCCGCAAGAAAGCGGTCGCATCGGGCCGTTTCATCGTGGTGCAGAACTCCATGTCCTACGAAACACCGCGCGCGCGCATCACCATTGACCGCGATCGCGCCGCCACCCTCGGCGTGCAGGTGAGCGAGATCGGCACGACGCTTGCGGCGCTCGTCGGCGGTGCGCCGATCGCGAAGTTCGATCGCGACAACCGCGCCTACGACGTCGTCAGCCAGGTCGCGCAGGAGCACCGGCTCAATCCGGAGCGTCTCGGTGAGTATTACGTGCGTGCGTCGAGCGGGACCATGGTGCCGCTCTCGGCGCTCGTGAAGATCGAGACCGGAGCCGCGCCCGCTGCCGTCGAGCAATTCAACCAGTTGAACTCGGCGACGCTGTCGGCGATGCCGCTGCCCACCGTCACCACCGCCGAGGCATTGCAGACCCTGCGCGCCATCGCCGCCGAGGTGATGCCGGCCGGCTTCTATGAGGACTTCGCCGGCCAGTCGCGGCTCGAGATGCAGGAGGGCAGCTCGATGCTGATGGCGTTCGCGTTGGCGCTGATCGTGATCTATCTGGTGCTGGCCGCTCAGTTCGAGAGCTTCCGCGATCCGTTCATCATCATGATGTCGGTGCCGCTGTCGATGTTCGGCGCGATTGTCTTCCTCAATCTCGGCGTGGCGACACTCAACATCTACACCCAGGTCGGCCTGATCACCCTGGTCGGACTGATCACCAAGCACGGCATCCTCATGGTCGAGTTCGCCAACGAGCTCAAGGAGCGGCACGGCGCGACCCGTCGCCAGGCGATCGAGCAGGCGGCCAAGGTTCGCTTGCGGCCGATCCTGATGACCACCGCCGCCATGGTGCTCGGGGTGGCGCCGCTTCTCTACGCAAGCGGCGCCGGCGCCGCCGCCCGTTTCTCGATGGGTCTGGTGATCGCCTCAGGCATGTCCATCGGCACCATCTTCACACTGTTTGTAGTTCCGATGTTCTACACATTCATCGCCAGCGAGGCCGTACGGCCAGAATCCGCGGTCGAGGTGCGCCGATCGTATGATCTGGCCGCCGAGTGAAAGAGAGCAGGTGCGACCGCGCGCTCACGTGGTTCATTCGATCGGCAAAACGCTGCGAAGCGCTGCTTCCCTGGCGGCTTTCAGCATCCTCACGGGTTGGCCGGCCTTGGCCAGCACACGCAGTCCGAAATAGACCGACAAAAGATGCTGGGCGGCGGCGCGACGCCGGCTGTTGTCGATCGTGCCCAACTCCGCGAGCACCTTTTCCAGCACACCTCCGAGGCGCTCGAAGCTCCCCGTGACCGAGCGTTGTGTCTCCGGGTCGACAGCCGCCTGGTCAATCGATGCGTTGCAGAGGAAGCAGCCTCGTCGATCATGCGCGACCGCCACGGCGTCGATTGGCGCCTGGAGGAATTTGCCGATGCGTCGCTCCGGTGCATCGACACCAGTGAGCAGGGCCACGGACTCGTCGATGGCGGCCCGACCATAAAACTCCACTGATTTCCGATACATGGCCCGCTTGTCACCGAAGGCCGCGTAGAGGCTGCCTTTTCTCAGCCCGGTTGCGGTCTCGAGATCGCTCATGGACGCGCCTTCGAAGCCCTTTTCCCAAAACACGTCCATGATCTTCGCCAAGGCCTCGTCCTCGTCGAACTCGCGGGGGCGACCCATCACCTTCGGCTCAAGCATTCGTGAAATCTCCAATTCTTGACTGATCGGTCATGAATGCCCATTTACGGACAGTGCAGGCGGCCCGGAGGTCGCTTTTCTTTGCCCGAGATAATGACCGATCGGTCAAGAATCAAGGCCGATCGAGGTAACATAAGGAGAAATGAGCAATGCCCAGGGTCGTGCCCTACACCAAGGATTACTGCAGCTTCTGCGCCCGAGCCAAGGAGCTGCTGAACTCAAAAGGCGTCGAATTCATCGAAATCGACGTCACGCATGACGCCGTCCTTCAAGCGGAGATGATCGAACGATCAGGCCGGCGGACCGTGCCCCAGATTTTCATCGACGGACGGCATGTCGCCGGCTTCGATGATCTCGCGGCACTCGACGCCGCCGGCAAGCTCGATCCGCTGCTCGGCCGTGACAAGACTGCTGCCGAGAAGGCGCGGCATCACCGTGTCGTCATCCTCGGCAGCGGACCGGCGGGCTACACCGCGACTCTCTATGCCGCGCGCGCGGGTCTCAAGCCGGCCCTCATCACCGGGGTGGAGATCGGCGGCCAGCTGACCACCACGACCGCGGTCGAGAACTGGCCAGGCGGCGACGTCACGCTGCAGGGTCCGGAGCTCATGGAGCGCTTTCGCGAACACGTCGAGCGCTTCGACGTGACGCTGATCCGCGACCATATCCAGGCGGTCGATCTGTCCGGCAGGCCATTCCGTCTCACTGGAGACAGCGGCGTCTACACGGCCGACAGCCTGATCGTGGCCACCGGGGCCACGGCTCGTTACCTCGGTCTGGCGTCGGAGACGGCATTCAAGGGTCGCGGTGTCTCGTCGTGCGCCACCTGTGATGGCTTCTTCTTCCGGGACAAGCCGGTCGCCGTCGTTGGCGGTGGTAACACCGCCGTCGAGGAAGCGTTGTTCCTGACGAATATCGCCAGCCACGTGACGCTGGTGCATCGCCGCGATGCCTTCAAGGCCGAGAGGATTCTCCAGGACCGGCTGTTCGCCAAGGTCGCCGAGGGCAAGGTGTCGATCCTGTGGGACCATGAGGTCGACGAGGTCCTGGGCGAGCAAGCCGGTGTGACGGGTCTGCGTGTTCGCCATGTCGGCACCGGACGAACGCGAGACCTTGCCGTGGATGGCGTCTTCATCGCCATCGGTCACGATCCGAACACGGCGCTTTTCGCCGGGCAACTCGACCGCGACGGAGGCTATCTCCGGACGACGGGCGGCCTGCGCGGCAACGCCACCGAAACCAGTGTCCCCGGCGTCTTCGCCGCGGGTGATGTCGCCGATCCGGTCTATCGCCAGGCGATCACCTCCGCCGGAACCGGTGCCATGGCCGCGCTCGACGCCGAACGTTACCTGGCCGGCCTTGCGATCAGCACGGACGCGTCAAGTTTGAAACATGCAGCATGAAAAAGGAATAGTGACATGACAACCCTTGTTGCCAACGAACCGATCCACATCAACGACAATGACTTCGACGAGGTTGTCCAGAGAGACAACCTCGTGCTGGTCGACTTCTGGGCGCCCTGGTGCGGCCCTTGTCGCGCCATCAGCCCGGTTCTGGAAGAGATCGCCGGCGACTACGGCGAAACCCTCACCGTCGCGAAGATCAACGTCGACGAGAATCAACGAAAAGCCTCGCAGTTCGGCGTCCGCGCCATTCCGACCCTGGTGCTGTTCAAGGACGGTACTCCGGTCGAAACGCTGAGGGGACTTCAAAGCCGCTCCTCGCTGACCGCCGCCATCGAACGCGCGCGGGAAAAAGACGCGAAGACGGACCAGGCACTCAGCCGGCTCACTCCGGAGCAGTACCGCGTCACCCAGCAGGGCGGCACCGAAGCGCCGTTCTCCGGTGAGTATGTCGACAACAAGGCCGCCGGGATCTACGTTGACGTGGTTTCGGGAGAGCCATTGTTTGCCTCGATCCACAAGTATGACTCTGGTTCCGGCTGGCCGAGCTTTACCCGCCCGATCGTGGAGAAGAACGTTATCGAACGAGCCGACGATAGCCACGGCATGCGCCGGGTCGAGGTGCGCTCCAGGGATGGCGACAGCCATCTCGGGCATGTCTTCACCGACGGGCCATCGGACTCGACCGGCATGCGCTATTGTATCAATTCCGCTTCGCTACGCTTCATCGCGCAGGAGAACATGGCAGCCGAAGGCTATGGTGATCTGCTGCCGCTCTTCAGTGCTCAAGAAAAAACGGAGGACTTACGATGACAAGCAAGCTTGAACGTGCCGTCTTTGCCGGTGGTTGCTTCTGGGGCATGCAGGACCTGATCCGCAAGCTGCCCGGCGTGGTCAACACACGCGTCGGATACACGGGCGGCGATGTGCCGAACGCGACCTATCGCAACCATGGATCCCACGCCGAGGCCATCGAGATCGAGTTCGACCCGAGCCGCACCAGCTATCGCGACCTTCTGGAGTTCTTCTTTCAGATTCACGATCCGACCACGCTGAATCGCCAGGGCAACGATCTCGGCACGTCGTACCGATCCGAGATTTTCCATGTCTCCGAGGCGCAGCGTGTCGAGGCACTCCGGACAATCGACGATGTCAACGCCTCCCGTCTTTGGCCGGGTCCCGTTGTGACGAAGGTCTCGCCTGCCGCTGACTTCTGGGAGGCCGAGCCGGAACACCAGGACTATCTCGAGAACTTTCCGGCCGGCTATACCTGCCACTTCGTGCGTCCAGGCTGGAAACTGCCGCGGCGAGTCGGCGCGAACGTCTGAGGCTACACTGCGAAGCCTCATCGCCCTGCAGCGGGCGATGAGGTCGCTCAGCCCGGATGCCGTCACGTGATTGGGTAGGGGAGGTCGCCAGCGAGCCTGAAACGAATGAGGTAAGACATGAATGAGTCGACCCCGTCGGACCGCCTCTATCTTGACGATCTGCATGTCAGACAGCGCTTTGTCAGCGGGACACACACGCTTGACGAAGCCCAGATCAAGGCATTTGCGGTTCAGTTCGATCCGCAGCCTTTTCACACGGACGAACAAGCCGCGGAACGCACGTTCTTCAAAGGCCTGGCAGCGAGCGGTTGGCACACCGCCGCGATCACGATGCGTCTCAATGTCGAGAGTGGTCCACCGCTCGCCGGCGGTATCGTCGGGGCCGGGGGAGAGTTGAGCTGGCCAGCGCCGACCCGTCCCGGAGATGTACTCCATGTCGAGAGCGAGGTCGTTGAAATTACGCCATCGCGCTCGCGACCCGATCGCGGCACGATAGTCCTGCTCAGCCGGACGATAAACCAACGCGGCGAGGTCGTTCAGGTCCTCAACGCCAAACTTGTTGTCCCGCGCAGAGTCTCCGCCTGATCCTGCGCTCCCTCAATCGGATTGTCCGGCGCACAGACACGTCTGTCTGCGGGGAGTCGCACGGTGCCGGTCGTCGCTGACCTTGTCCATCAGGTGATGGTCCTGCTATCGAGTGTTTCCGCGATGGCGATGTGGACCATCGCCGTGGTGGACGTGGTGCCATGCCAAAATGCTTTTCACCGGTTGCGATCCAGACAACTCGCCGCGGGTGCGAGTATGTCACTACCGGGGTGAATCTTTCCTCGTCTTAGCCAATGTATGACCGAGACGCCGTCCACCGGCGTTGATATGGGCGCGCCGTCTATTGAAAGGGCTCGGCATGAATGACGAACCGAGCCCCCTGAGCTACAAGCACGTTCTCGCTCTTCCGGGCGTTGGCAGTCTTGTTGTCGCAGCGAGCCTATACCGCCTCGCGAGCATGATGTTCCTCCTCACCATCGTGCTACATGCCCTCCAACATTTCGGCTCACCGCAATTCGCGGGATGGCTCGCGTTTGCGGCTGTTCTTCCCGGGTTGGTTATCAGCCCCTTCGCGGGAGCGCTCCTCGATCGCTGGGGAGCAAACCGCGCGTTCCTTCTCGATCTGACGGCAAGTGCAGCTATCGTTGCAGCCATCGTCATCTGCGAATATTTCGATAGCCGGCGTCCGCTGGTGATACTCGGTTTGGCCGCGTGCTATTCGCTGACAAGCCCTTTCGGAATTGCCGGAATTCGTACGCTGCTGCCCCGCCTCGTTCCGTTGCCCGCTCGCGACCGTGCGAATGCCCTGGATACATCGATCCATTCAGTCGTGGACGTGGTGGGGCCGTCGGTCGGCGGTGTGCTTGTGGCAGCAGTCGGCACCACGAATACGATCGCGGTCATCGCCCTGCTATTCTTAGTGGCTGCGATAATGGCATCGCGGATACCGAAAGTCTCCTTGTCAGCGCATGCAGAAGCCGGCCTCCTGCGTGATGCCATCGCGGGCCTCAAACTAGTAGCACTGAGCCCGACATTGCGTGGTCTCGCTGTGGGCTACAGCCTTCACCAGATCACCTGGGGTATCCTCTTCGTGGCAGTCCCGGCTCTCATACTAAAGGAGTTGGGCGGGGCCAATTTCGCGAGCGCCGTTGCAGGCTTCCTTTGGGCAATTGTTGGCATTTTCGGAGGACTTGCAGCGCTTGCAGCTGGTTCGTTGCGCACCCAGGGCCGAGAGCGCCATGTCATGGCGCTTGGCATGATGCTCGCCGCAATCGCGGCCTGGCCAGTTGCTTCAGAATTCGGTCTGACTGGCATTGTCGTTGGGCTCGCAATATCCGGAATGGCGAGCGGACCAATTGATGTCGCCCTTTTGACCTTGCGCCAGTCGCGCACACCTCCCGAGATACTCGGTCGCGTGACGGCAGTTTCCTACAGTCTGAACGTCATCGGATTTCCAATCGGGTCCGCGATCGGCGGATCTCTTATCCAGTCGTCGACAACTATCGCGTTGGCCTTCGCTTGCATTGCCTCCGTGATCGGAGCGATCGCTTGCAACTGGCTCATTCCCAGCGGGTCTGAGGCACTGGAAGCGAAGAGATAGCGCAATCCTTGCAGTCCACAGCTGACAAGCTGCGGCGGCTGAAGATTCCGGAAAAGAGCTGACCGGTCTGCTTAGAGGCACCAAGGATCCACTCCGGATTGGAGAATCCTGCCGAAACCGGCGTGGATAAAATGGTTGTCCCGTGACACCGTTATGCGCGAATGTCAGTGCGTAGCGCGGCAGATGATGGGAGACCACACATGACCGACGCAGAGGCCGGACGTTCGCGTGATTTCCTGGGCTACGGTCGCCAGCCGCCAGATCCTCGCTGGCCGAATGGCGCGCATGTCGCTGTCAATTTCGTGATCAACTACGAGGAAGGCGGCGAATATTCCGTGCCGGACGGCGACCCCGTTTCCGAAGCCGGGCTTACGGAAGGCACGACCGCCGCCGTTGCCGGCCGCGATCTGGCGGCCGAAAGCATGTTCATGTACGGCAGCCGGGCCGGATTTTGGCGGCTGCATCGGATGTTCACGAAGCGAAATGTTCCGTGCACCGTGTTTGCTGTCGCCCGTGCTCTGGAACGCAACCCTGAAGCGGCGGCAGCCATCCGCGAAGCGGGCTGGGATGTCGCTTCTCACGGGCTACGGTGGGAGATGCATACAAATCTCACCCCGGAAGCGGAGCGCGATCACATTCGACTTGCGACAGAGATCATCACCAAATGCATGGGGGTCCGGCCTGAGGGCTGGTACACGCGCTATGCCCCATCTTTGTTCACGCGAGCGATGTTGCTCGACGCAGGATACTCCTACGACAGCGACGCTTACGACGACGAGCTTCCCTATTGGGTGAAAGTCGGCTCGCGCGATCAGTTGGTGGTTCCCTATTCGCTTGTGCACAACGACGTGCGCTTCAGCCGGCAGGGCATCACGACGGGCAGTGATTATTTCGACTACATAAAGAATGCCGTTCAATGCGTGATCGACGAAGATCCGCCGCGGATGCTCAGCTTCGGACTCCACAACCGAATCATTGCTCATCCGGGGCGTGCCTATGGTTTGGCGCAAGCCCTCGATTGGCTCGCAAGTCATCCCAAGGTGTGGATCGTGCGGCGCGTCGACCTGGCGGCGCATTGGCGCAAATGGCACCCACCGCCGGGCGCGGCTTGACGCGCTGCGTTGCAGGTCCAGGTCGCATCCCCGGCGGCAGAATCGGTCGTTAGCCTACTTGGTACCGTAGGCGCGGTCGCCCGCGTCGCCGAGGCCTGGCAGAATGAAGCCGTTTTCATCCAGCCCATCGTCGATCGCCGCGAGCCAGACCGGAACGTCCGGGTGAATGCCACGGACACGCTCGACGCCTTCCGGCGCGCCGATAAGGGATACCAGTCGAATGTCGTTTGCGCCGCGCTCTTTCAGTCGGTCGATCGCGGCAACGGCAATGTTCGCCGTTGCCAGCACCGGGGAAATCAGAATCACCAGCCGCTCGTGCAGGTCGCTCGGCGCCTTGAAGAAATATTCTACGGCGACGAAGGTTTCCGGCTCGCGATAGAGGCCGATGTGAGCGATCCGTGCGGTCGGCACCAGATCGAGCATGCCTTCCGCAAAGGTCGTGCCGGCGCGCAGGACCGGCGCGAAAACCAGCTTCTTGCCTGCGATTTGCGGCGACTTCATCTGTGCAAGCGGCGTTTCGATATCGACATCGACCAGCGGTAGATCGCGGGTGATCTCGTAGCACAGCAGCATCCCGATCTCCTTGAGGAGCTCGCGAAACGACTTGGTCGAAATGTCCTTTTTCCGCAAGAGCGTCAGCTTGTGCTGCACCAGCGGATGGCTAACGATCGTGACGCCGTCCATGTTGCTGATCCCCTATCCTCTTGTTTGGAGCATGATCTTTTCGGAAAACCGGTATCCACTTTTCCGGATCATGCTCTAAAATACAGTGCCGTCGCTGATGACCTTCACCGGAGGTGAAGAGTCAGCGCGGCGTTCGCGCGCCAGCAGCCGGCCCGCAGCCCAGGTTCCACCTTCGAGAATTTTCGCCAACGGCAGCGAGGCGGCATCGAGCTTGAGCCGCTGGCGCAGGCGGTCGGCGAGGCAGTCGAGCAGCGCCACCGTCAGCGCGCGCCATTCCACGACCAGCGATGACGCGACCTCGTGCTCCCGCTGCGCAGCCTCTGCATCGCGAAACGCGAGCACGCCGATATCGACGAACAGCCCGCCGTTGCGATATTCCGCAAGGCCGGTGAGGCCGTCGATGTCGGTCACACTGATGCCGGCTGTTTGCAGCGGTTCAATGAGCGAATAGGCGAGCCATTGCGAGAGCTTGTGCAGCGGCATCAAACCGCTGGTCGCATCCGCGGTCGTCAAGGCCGGATGCCGCCAGCAGTCGCCGAGTGCGATGCCGCCCAGCGTCAGCCGTGATGGCCAGATCGGTCCGAGCTGTTGCAGCAGTTCCGTCAGAATTGTCGGGGCGGGAAGCTGTCGGTTGCTTGCCAGCATTGCAAGTCGATCGAACAGGCCGCCGGGCCGCGGCGTGTCGAAGCTGCCGAACACGTCCGGCTTCGAGGTCACCAGCGTGCCGAGGCGGCGCAACAGGTCAATGCGGCCCTCGATGCCGACCAGCGGATTGACATCGGTGACCTGCATGCCGCGCTCGAGGTCGGCACCTGAGAAATTGGCAAGGACGTCGGCATCGACCCGCAACGGCTCACGCGGATCAGCCGAGAACGCGCCGCCGGCGAACATTGCGAGGCTGGCCAGTGCCAGTCCCTCCGAGCGGCCGACGGCCGATCCGGTTTTCGGATCGCGGTAGTGCCACGATGGACCGGCGCCTGCGTCGAGGAAGACACTGACCATTGCCAGATCGAACTCAGCCCGGGCCTGCGCAGCGCGATCGGGCCACCTGGTCTGGTCGGCTATGGCCGTCCAGTAATTGTCCCCATTGGCGACGAAGTGCCGCCAGCGCGAATGAAAGGGGACATCGAAGGAGGGGTACGCCTTGCGCGTCGTTTCCAGCACCAGGTCGACTGCGCTGTCCATGCGGTCGAGGTGGATACGGAAGTTCGGAAGCTTGTCCTCAAGCCCGGTCGCGAGAATGCGATGCGCACGCTCGCGAACCGCCCTGGCATTCAACAAGGACAAAGCGGCTGATGTCTCCGGATCTGCAGGGGACACTGACCTCCCTCTCAATATTTTTCGAGCGAACGTCCGACCGGATTGCTCGGGTCTTGCTGCGGCTCGCTCGTGTAGTAGCCGGCGGCCTTCTTTGCTTCAATTTCCACATGCGCGTCGGCCGGCACAAGGTCGTCGGGAATTGGCACGCGTTCGGCGATTTCGATGCCCTGGCTGGTCAACGCATCGTGCTTCATGTCGCTCATGGAAACGAAGCGGTCGATACGTTTCAGGCCGAGCCAGTGCACCACATCCGGCATCAATTGCTGGAATCGCGCATCCTGCACGCCGGCAACACATTCGGTGCGCTCGAAATACTGGGCCGCGGCATCGCCGCCTTCCTGGCGCTTACGCGCATTGTAGACGAGAAATTTTGTGACTTCGCCGAGTGCGCGGCCTTCCTTGCGATTGTAGATGATAATCCCGAGTCCGCCGGTTTGTCCGGCGCGCGCGCATTCCTCGATGCCGTGGATCAGGTATGGACGGCAGGTGCAGATGTCCGAGCCAAACACGTCGGAGCCGTTGCATTCGTCATGCACGCGACAAGTTATCTTGATGCGATGGTCCGGCAGCTTGGCAACGTCGCCGAACAGGTAGGCTGTCGTGCCTCCGATTGGCGGCAGAAAAACTTGCAGGTCAGGCCGTGTCACCAGCTCGGGAAACATGCCGGCGGTCTGCTCGAAGAGTTGCCGGCGCAGATTTTTCTCGGTGGTCGCGAAGCGCGCCGCCATACCCGGCAGATACCACACCGGGTCGATCGCGATCTTGACCACGGAGATGCTTCCGTTCTTGTGCACGACCTCGCCGTCATGTTTGAGCCGGCCGGCTTCGATCGCCGCCTGCAGCTCGGGCAGATCAAGACGCGCGCGAGTAATGGCAATGCTCGGACGGATATCGATGCCTTCAGCGATTTCGGCCGCGAAGGTTTCCGCGGCGAGATGTCCCCACGGATCGAGCGAGACGATTCGCTGCGGATCGGCCCATTGCGAAAACGGGCCGATCGTTTCGGCGGGATGGGTATTGGTGAGATCCGGACGCCGGATCGGATCGAGTGCGCCTGATGACACGGCGAGCGCGCGATAAACCGAATAGGAGCCGCCATGGGTACCAATGACGTTGCGATCCTGTGGGCGCGACACCGTGCCGATGACCGGTCCGCGCTCGCGCGCACTCGCAGCACCCCAGCGGATCGGGAAGGGGTGCTTCGCACCGGGGGCCGGGTGCGAGGTAATACGAATATGGTCAACCCGATTGGAGCGCGTCATTGCCAAAGCTCCTGAAACGATGGCCTCTGAAACGGCGACGGCCCGCCTAAGCAGACGGGCCTGGTCACCAACGATAAAATTTAGCTGCTGCTTGCGGCAGAGCCCAATAGTATAATCGAACTGCGACCGAGCACAACGACGATTTGGATCGCCATCACCGTCGTGTGATCTCGGCTGTCGATGTCTTCGGCGCGGACGCCGCGGTCTCGCGGAGATTGCTGTCGCGCTTGATCGTGCGCGTGATTGAACCTGAGCCTCGCCATGGAGCGCCAACTGGCTCTTTCGCCGCCGCTGATCGTCGTCGAAAACGAAATCGAGATGATGTTTCGGAAACAGCACGAACGCTGTTTCCGGATGGCGGCGAGTGATGCAGCCAGCGCGGCCTGCGCCAGCGACACCGGGCATTCAAACAATGAAGTGCGGCTGCTGACGCTCAGCTTCTTGCCACTGGATCGCCGTCCTGTACCGCCGAGGGTTCACGGCAAGGTGACCGGGGCCGGCGCTTGCCGTGATGCCGTAGACCGATATCGTCTGCCGCGGCGAAAACGTGCCCATCGTTCAACCTTCACCTGTCGTCGCGCTACGGGAGTTGCCTCATGACATATGCTTTTCGTTTCCATCAAGCAGGCGGACCCGAGGTTTTGAAGTGGGAGGAGGTCAAGCTTGGCAAACCCGGTCCTGGTGAAGTGCGTATCCGTCACACCGCGGTCGGATTGAATTTCGTCGATATCTATAACCGCGCGGGCGTCTACCCCGCACCGCTGCCGAGCGGTCTTGGCAGCGAAGGCGCAGGGGTCGTTGAGGAAGTCGGGTCCGGGGTTGCCGACCTGAAGCCGGGCGATCGCGTTGCCTACGGCAGCTCGCCGCTCGGGGCCTATGCCGAGGAACGGCTGATTCCGGCCGACCGCCTCCTCAAGCTGCCCGACGGCATCGACGACAAGACGGCTGCGGCCATGATGCTGAAGGGCCTGACGGTCCAGTACCTCATTCGCCAGACCTATCGGGTCAAGAGCGGTGACACGATCCTGCTGCATGCTGCGGCCGGCGGCGTCGGACTGATCCTCAGCCAATGGGCGAAGCATCTGGGCGCGACCGTGATCGGCACCGTCAGCACCGACGAGAAGGCGAAACTCGCCAGGGATCACGGCACCGCCCATACGATCGTTTACACGCGCGAGGATTTTGTCGCACGTGTCAAGGAGATCACCAGCGGCAAACTGGTGCCGGTCGTATACGATTCCGTCGGCAAGGACACGTTCCTGAAGTCGCTGGATTGCCTGGCCCCGGTCGGGGTCGCGGTGTTGTTCGGCCAGTCCTCCGGTGGCGTCGAGCCGTTCAACCTCGGCCTCCTCGCGCAGAAGGGCTCGCTGTTCGTGACGCGGCCGACGCTGAACACCTATGGTGCGAAACGCGAGAACCTGGTGGCGATGGCCAACGAGCTGTTCGAGGTGGTGAAGTCGGGCGCGGTCAAGATCGAGATCAACCAGACCTATCCGCTCAAGGACGCAGCCAAGGCCCACGCCGATCTGGCCGCGCGCAAGACCACGGGATCGACGGTGTTCATAGTCTAGCGAGGCGCGGAGCGTCCTCGCCGGTCGGCTCGAACAGGATGTCGTTCGACTTGATCAGCCAGTTGTCGTCATCCCGGTTGCGACGCGCGTAGCTGTCTTCGAGCGCGTCGCCACATTCCGCCGCCGCGCCGCTTTTTCGGCGCGCCGGCGCGCGAAGTCCGTTCGCCGCAACGCTCGACGGCTCTGCCGCTCATGGACGCTCTGGAAGATGGTGTTGCGAAACTCTTGCGCTTCCATCACCGGCAGCACGCCACGGATGCAGAGAAGTACCTCTTTCGCGGCCTTTATCCGTGCGGCCGGCGAGATGTCGTCGCGCTGCATGACCTTCAAGAGCGTTCCGATCGCTTCGCCGGCATAATGGGTGCAGATACGCACGCGGACGGGGTTCACGAGATCGCGCATTGTTGTCTCCTGCTGGTTCTGGTCGTTTGAAGGCCGCGCGTTTTCGCCGGCGGCAGCGGCGCCACGATGCAAGAAAAAACCCGCAAGGCGCCGTTAGGGGCGCTGCGGGCGGATGTCGCGGACGATGACTTCTAGCACGGTCGAACTGGACCAGCAAGCGCCTCGTCGAATTTTTTTTCGGTTTTGCCGAAATTAGTTGTTGACGTTTCCATTTCATAGGAATATACAGACGATGTCCCGCCCCGGTGAGAGGGTGAGTCTAGATCGCCACGACTTGTGGGGCGGGATGCGATGGTTGCTTGCGCTGGTGAGGCCTGGACCGAGGGCGGGTGTGTGTCGATCCCGTGGCGGATGAGGCCGGCGAACCCAGTGCAGGCGATCGGGTCCAAGTGCATCCCCACGCGGACGGCTTCGCGTGGTTGCTTCGTCAACAAGGTGCCGGCGCTACGAGCCCACCAGAGGCGTGATGCAGCAAGCCCGAATAAACTCATCGCGTGCGGAACGCCGGCGTGGAGCTGCGTTCGTCAGGAGCTCGTGTGCGCTTTTTCTACCCCCTTTGCACACGGGGCCGCGGGTGCGGTGAAACGCCCAAGCGTTCCGCACGCCCTCTCGGGCGACAAGGAACAAGGACGACCGGCGAGCCCTGGAGCCGGACAAACCTGGGGCGATGACGCGTGTCTGTAGCCCGGATGAAGCGAAGCGAAATCCGGGCCTGACTCTGCGATTGGAATCCCGGATTGCGCTTCGCTTCATCCGGGCTACCGGCTGTTTGACAATTGAATAGGTTGGCCGCGATGGACAACATCTCAAATCACGAAGAAGCCATGGGTGCCGTCGCGCCTGAGCTGTTCGACCAGCCCAAATTCCCAATCAAGATAGGCCTGCATTTTTTCAGGCGACGCATCTGTGCCCTCGTACGGACGCCGGTAACGATGCGCGGCGGCGGGCTTCGGCAGAACCACCGGCGGACTGGCTTCCAGGGTGCGGTCGTAGCCGCCGTCGAGCACGTAGGTTTCCCAGCCCATCTGCGCGAGCCAGGACGCCGTCATGTCGGCGCGAATGCTCAAGTTGTCGGTCAGCACGACGCGCGCGCCGCGTACCGGTGCGGCCATGTCGATTTCCTGCACCAGCTGCCCGCCGGGGTAATGGCGAAAGCCCGGGATGTGGCCGGTCGCATATTCTGCCTCGTCGCGAACGTCGAAGCGGTAAAGCGTGCGGTGTCGCTGCATCTGAAGCGCGGAATAGTCTTCCATGTCGATGCGCCGAACGCCCGCGCGATAGGCGACATCTCGTGCATTGGCATCGGCGCGTTGAAAAGGTCCGATTGCGCCGCGCCTGGCCGCGCCGTGCTCGAGCCCGTGTTTGGCCAGCGTCCAGCCGATGGTGCCGTTGCGCAGCGCGACCACCTTATTGGGCACGCCCGCGTTGATCAGCGACTGCGTGCCGATGATCGAACGGGTGCGACCGGCGCAGTTCACGACGATGGTCGTCTCGCGATCCGGCGCGGCCTGGCCGGCGCGCAGGACCAACTCGGCGCCGGGCACGCTGACCGAGCCCGGAATGTTCATGGTTGCGTATTCGTCGAAACGCCGGACATCGAGGATGGCAATGTTGGCGCCGGACGATATCAGCGCGGCGACGTCGTCGGCCGGCAGCGAGGGCGTGTGTCGGCGGTGCTCGACCAGTTCACCAAAGGCTTTTGCGTAGGAATTGACGTCCTGAAAAAGTTCGTAACCTGCGTCCTGCCAGGCCTTCAGCCCGCCACCGAGCGCGCGAATGTTGCTGAAGCCCAGCGCCGCAAGCGCCTTGCTCGCTGCGGGCACGAAGCCCTCGCCGGCATCGTAGAGGACAATCGGCACATCCTTGCGCGGCAGCCTTGCCTCGGCTTCGAGCGCGATCCGGTCCGCCGCCATGTTCGCGGCAAAGAGGGGGTGACCGGTGGCAAAGGCGGCCTCATGCCTAAGGTCAAGAAGCGCGATCTCTTCGCGCAGCAACAACGCGCTGCGGACTTGCGAAGGTGTCATGAAAGGTGGCTGCATGGAGGTTCTGGAACCATTGCCGTTGGACGTGCGGTTGCGTGCGAGCGAGATCATCACACTTTAACGTCGCGTCGTAAATTGCTCCGCCGCTCGCCGAAATTCCCAGTCGGCCCGCTCGAGTTCGGGCAGATCAAACTCCGCCTCGGGGTAGCCGATGCAAAGGTAGCCGATGAATTTCCAGGACTCGGGCACGTCAAGAACCTCATGGATGCGGGTCGGGTTCAGGATCGACACCCAACCAACCCCAATCCCTTCGGCGCGTGCGGCGAGCCACATGGAGCAAATGGCTGCGACGACGGAATATTCGACCGTTTCCGGCATCGTTGCGCGGCCGAGGCCACAACCCATGTCGCTTGCCTTGTCGGCGAACACGGCCAGATGATCCGGCGCCTCTTCGAGGCCGGCGAGCTTGAGCATTGCGTACCGCGCGGCGCGTTCGCCCGAGTAGGATTGCAACGCATCGGCGTTGCAAGCCTTGAAATCCTCGATCACGGCACAGCGCCGTGTCTTGTCCTCAACGAGGACGAACCGCCAAGGCTGGCTCAGGCCGACCGATGGGGAAAGGCAGGCAATCTCGATGAGCCGCTCCATGGCGCCGCTCGGGAGCGGATCGGGACGAAAGCGCCGTACATCGCGGCGCCACACGAAAAGCTCACGCAGTTGCCGGCGAAAGACGTCGTCGAATGAGACCATCAGGGTTCTCCGGGTAGAATGACCCGCGTAAGATAGCTGTCCTGCGGCGCAGTTATACGCGAATGTCAGCGCGTGGCCGCGGCAAATGATACGCCCGGAATGGTGAGCTCAAAGGAGGGGACCCGAAATGTCAGCTGTTCTCGGCTCAGGCGAACACCGCTACCGTGTTGTCGACAATTGGGCAAAGTTGCCCGACAACTGGGCGCTCACCGACGTCGCCTCGGTCGGGGTGGACAGCAAGGACCGCATCTTTGTCTTTAACCGCGGCGAACATCCGATGGTGGTGCTTGATCGCGAGGGCAATTTCATCCGCAGCTGGGGCGAAGGCCTGTTCTCCCGCCCGCATGGACTGTTCGTCGATTCCGACGACAATCTCTATTGCACCGACGACGGCGATCACACCGTCCGCAAGTGCACGCCCGACGGCAAGGTGCTGCTGACGATCGGCATTCCCGAGAAGCCTGCGCCGTTCATGAGCGGCGAGCCGTTCCACCGCTGCACCCATACCGCCTTGTCGCCAAAGGGCGAGATCTATGTCTCCGACGGCTATGGCAATGCGCGCGTCCACAAGTTCACGCCGGATGGCAAGCTGATCAAGAGCTGGGGCGAGCCCGGCACCGATCCTGGGCAATTCAACATCGTGCACAATATCGTCACCGACGATGACGGGTGGGTCTACGTGGCCGACCGCGAAAATCATCGCGTGCAGGTGTTCGATGGCAACGGCAAATACGAGGCACAGTGGCACGATCTCCACCGGCCCTGCGCGCTGTGCCGTTGCGGCGGCAAGAATCCGACGTTCGTCATCGGCGAGCTCGGACCCGGCATGCCCGTCAACCGCAACGTCCCCAATCTCGGGCCGCGACTGTCGATCGTCGACGCGACCGGCAAACGTATCGCGCGGCTCGGCGGCGAGAACGGCCCGGGACTCGAGAGTGGAAAATTTCTGGCGCCGCACGGCATCGCGCTGGACTCGCGAGGCGACATTTACGTTGGCGAGGTCGGCGTCACCAACTGGCGGACGAGCTTTCCGGACGAGGAGGTCCCGGCCATCGTTCGCGCCACGCGCTGCCTGCAGAAGCTGGAACGTGTACGAGAGTAATGCGCCGTGCCCTTCTCAATTGCTCGGCCCATATCTTAGCCCTGCCTCGAGGGTGAGGCCCTTGCCGACCGCGCCGAAGGCGTCGCCTTCGACGATCCGGGCCGACGGCAAGGCCTTCGTGATGGCTTTGCGGACATGGTCAAGTCTCACCGACCCGCCGGTCAGGAACACAGCGTCGATGTCACTCGCGGACAATTTTGCCTGCGCGAGGCAGATGTTGATGCGTGCCCCGATGCGTTCGGCCAGTCGCTTCGTGTGGCGCACTAGATCGGGTCGGCTGATGGCGGCGTTGAGGCCTGGCGCGACCCATTCCAGCGGGATGTCGGCCTGGCGCTTGTCGGAAAGCGCAATCTTGGCTTCCTCAACCTCCATCACCAGCGTGTGGCCGCGCTGTTCGTCGACCACCTTCACCAGCCGGTCGAGCAGGTCCGGTTCGCGGGCTTCCTGGCGAACCTGACGGATATCCGCGATCACGCGCGGCTCGTACATGCGGTTGATGTTCGACCAGGTCGCCAGGTCGTGAAAATAACTCGAAGGCACATCGAGGCCAGGTCGCTTCATGGCGCTGCCGAAACCGAACAGCGGCATGATCACGCCGAGACTGAGCTGGCGATCGAAATCCGTGCCGCCGATGCGCACGCCATCATTGGCGAGAATATCTGCGGCGCGGTCGACCTTGCCGTGGCGTTTCGGCCCCAGGCGCACGATCGAGAAATCCGAGGTGCCGCCGCCGATATCGGCGATCAGTGCGATCTCCTCGGTCGATATCTGTCGCTCGTAGTCCAGTGCGGCGGCGATCGGCTCGAACTGGAACGTGACCTCATCGAAGCCGATCTGGCGGGCGATCTCGCGCAGGGTCCGTTCCGCCTTGCGGTCGGCATCCGGCGCGTTGTCGACGAAGTGCACCGGCCTGCCATGCACGACGTCGCGCAGCTCGCGGCCCGTCGTCTGCTCGGCGCGCCGCTTCACGGCGCCCAGATAGTAAGCAATCACGTCGCGAAAGCTGGTCCGTTCGCGCCCGAGCTGCGTGCTTTCGTCGATCAGCGACGTGCCGAGCACCGATTTGAGGCTGCGCATCAGCCGGCCGTGCGCGCCCTCGACATAGGCATCGATCGCCTTGCGCCCGATCAGCACGGCGCCATCGACTTCATAGAAAATCGCGCTGGGAATCGTGGTCTGGCCGGCCTCCAGCGCCGTCAGAACCGGCTCACGGCCAGCAATGGTGCCGAGCGTCGTGTTTGACGTCCCGAAATCAAGTCCGCAGATTGACATGTGCGCTCCAGGAAGGAGCGTTCGTCTACACATTTAGACGCCTTCTATCCACCTTTATCTCGCCGCAAGCTGCGCGCGAGCTGCTCTGGACAAGGCTCCATCGCCTCGAACAGGAGCCGCACCCGTCCACAGATCAATTTGTTTCGTGTCGCGGGTTGATGAATCAATCGGCGATGGTCCATAAGCTGCCTCCCGCGGCCGGGCGCGTCGCCCGCCGTGACCATTTCAGTTAGAGATCGCGCGTGGCAAACATCAATCGACAAATTGCGGAAGAACTCGGCGTTCGCGAACAACAGGTCGAGGCGACGGTGGAGCTGCTCGACGGCGGCGCCACCGTTCCGTTCGTGGCGCGATACCGCAAGGAAATCACTGGCGGGCTCGACGATGCGCAATTGCGCACGTTGGAGGAGCGCCTGAACTACCTCCGCGAGCTGGAAGAACGCCGCAAAGCCATTCTCGAGTCCGTCCGCGAACAGGGCAAGCTGGATGCCGCACTCGAAGCGGCGATTCTCGCGGCCGACAGCAAGGGGCGCCTGGAAGACATCTATCTCCCGTTCAAGCCGAAGCGCCGCACCAAGGCCGAGATCGCCAAGGAGGCGGGGCTGGAGCCGCTTGCCGACTTGCTGCTGACGCAGCCGGAGAACGATCCGCAGGCCGCGGCCGCACCGTTCATCGACGCCGACAAGCAGGTGGCGGATTCAGCGGCCGCGCTCGAGGGCGCGCGAGCCATCCTGGTCGAGCGCTTCGCCGAAGACGCCGACCTGATCGGCGGCTTGCGCGAACAGATGTGGTCGAGCGGCGTGATGGCCTCCGGCGTGCGTACCGGCAAGAAAACCGAGGGCGAGAAGTTCAAGGACTATTTCGATTTCAGCGAGCCGTTCACCAAACTGCCATCGCACCGCATCCTCGCAATGTTCCGTGGCGAGAAGGAAGAGATCCTCGACCTGAAGATGCTGCCTGAGCCGGCCACCGTGACCCCGGCCGCGACCAGTTCCTATGAACTGAAGATCATGCATCGCTTCGCCATTTCCGATCAAGGCCGCCCTGGCGACAAATGGCTGATGGAAACCGTGCGTTGGGCCTGGCGCACCAAGATCCAGGTCCATCTCAACATCGATTTGCGGATGCGGCTGTGGAACGCGGCCGAGCAGGAAGCGGTGCGGGTGTTCGCGGCGAACCTGCGCGACCTCTTGCTGGCGGCGCCAGCGGGCGCGCGCGTCACCATGGGTCTCGATCCCGGTTACCGCTCCGGCGTCAAGGTCGCCATCGTCGATATGACCGGCAAGGTCGTTGCAACCTCGACGATCTATCCGCACGAGCCGGCGCGGCGTTGGGACGAGGCGCTGGCGATGCTGGGGAAACTGGCTGTGCAACATCGCGTGGATTTGATTGCGATCGGCAACGGCACTGCATCCCGCGAAACCGACAAGCTCGCCACAGACCTGGTGAAGCTGCTGCCGGACCTGAAGATGTCGAAGATCGTGGTGTCGGAGGCGGGCGCCTCGGTCTATTCGGCGTCGGCCTTCGCGTCCGAGGAATTGCCCGAGCTCGACGTCACATTGCGCGGTGCCGTGTCGATCGCGCGACGACTGCAGGATCCGCTGGCCGAACTGGTCAAGATCGATCCGAAGGCCATCGGCGTCGGCCAGTATCAGCATGACCTGGGCGAGAGCAAATTGGCGCGCTCGCTCGATGCAGTGGTGGAGGATTGCGTCAACGCGGTCGGAGTCGATGCCAACATCGCCTCGGCGCCGCTGCTGGCGCGGGTCTCGGGGATCGGCACGGGGCTGGCGCAGGCCATTGTCCAGCACCGTGACGCCAACGGCCCGTTCAAGTCGCGCAAGGCGCTGAAGCAGGTGCCGCGGCTTGGGCCCAAGGCGTTCGAACAATGCGCGGGCTTCCTGCGCATCACCGGCGGCGAGGATCCACTCGATGCCTCCGGCGTCCATCCGGAAGCCTATCCGATCGTGCGCAAGATTCTTGCCGCCACCAAGAGCGACATCAAGGCGCTGATCGGCAACGCGGAGATGCTGCGCCAGGTCAAGCCGCAGAACTTCGTCGATGACACCTTTGGTCTGCCGACTGTGACCGACATTCTGCGCGAGCTGGAGAAGCCCGGCCGCGATCCGCGCCCGGCCTTCAAGGCCGCAGTGTTCAAAGAGGGCGTCGAGACGCTCAAGGATCTCAAACGCGGCATGATTCTCGAAGGTACGGTCACCAACGTTGCGGCGTTCGGCGCCTTCGTCGACATCGGTGTGCATCAGGATGGGCTTGTACACATCTCGGCGATGTCGAAGACCTTCATCAAGGATCCGCGCGAGGTGGTGAAGTCGGGCGATATCGTCAAGGTGAAGGTGCTTGAGGTCGAGGTTGCCCGCAAGCGTATCGCGCTGACGCTGCGTCTCGATGACGAGGTCGGCGGCAAGGGCGAGCGTCCGGCTCAGGGCGCGCCGCGTGAAAAATCCGGAACGTCGATGAAATCGCCGCAGCGCCCCAAGCCGCAACAGCCGTCCGGCGGCGGGGCGCTCGCAGACGCCTTGCGCCGCGCCAGCGAGAGAAACGGCAGCGGCAAGACCAAGACCTAGCGTCGGAGCGTAGTGCTTACGCGATCGAAATTGCGACCTTGCCGAAGTGCGCGCCGCTGGCCATGTAAGCGAATGCTTCCCTGGCTTGGGCGAATGCAAAGGTCTTGTCCATGACCGGCTTCATCCGGTTGATGGCGATCGCGTCAGCCATCGCCTGAAGGTCTTCGACCGAGCCGACAGTCGTTCCCTGCAGCCGCTGCTGCTGCATCACCATCAGCGAGATGCGCGGCTCGGCCTGCGGCTGCCCGGCAAGCACGCCGATGAAGGCGATCGAGCCGCCGATCCTGGTCGCGCGAATTGACTCGTTCAACGTGCCAACGCCGCCCACTTCCACGACCAGATCGACGCCGCGTCCGGTCTGCTGCCGCACGAGCTTTCCCCACTCCGGCGTGGTTCGGTAGTTGATCGTGATATCCGCGCCAAGCTGCTTGAGCCTCTCGATCTTCGCTTCGCTCGACGATGTGGCGATGACCCGCGCACCGAGCATCTTTGCAAACTGCAGCGCGAAGATCGATACGCCGCCCGTGCCCTGGGTCAGCACCGTCTGGCCGGGCCTGATGTTCCCCAGCTTCACCACGGCGCTCCAGGCAGTCAGGCCGGCGCAGGGCAGGGCAGCAGCTTCGGCATCGCTCAGGTGATCCGGCGTGCGCACGAGCGCCTGCGACGGCCAGATGCGATATTCGCACAGAACGCCATCCACGGCGCCGCCGAGTGACGTCCGCATTTTCACTTCGCTGGGCTCCCCACCGAGCCAGCCTTCGAAAAAGCTGCCGATGACGCGATCGCCGGGCGCGAAATCCTTGACGCCGGAGCCGACGCTTTCCACCACGCCTGCGCCGTCCGAGCCTGGAATAAGCGGGAACTTCTGCCGTGAGCCGTAGCCGCCTTTCACCGTGAGCAGGTCGCGATAGTTCAGCGTCGCCGCCTTGAGCCGCACCAGAACCTGCCCCGGACCTGGCGTCGGCACCGCCTTGTCGACAAGCATCATTCCGTCGATTCCAGTGGGTCCCTGCAGTTCATAGGCTTTCATCGCATTGCTCCCAAGGCGCAGTCTCCTTCAGCATTCTGGCCCAATGCGTTGGGTGATGGCCAGCCGTTTCCGCCTGCACGCGAATGCTCTACATTGAACGCCAGCCGGCCTCAAAAGGCCGGTGCCATGGAGGGCATCCGTTAATGGCAAAGATCAGGGTCGGTCTGGCCGGCTGCGGCTTCGTTTCCGAGCTGCATATGCATGCCTACCGGCGCGTCTACGGACTGGATGTCGAAGTCGTGGCCGTTGCGGCGAGGGGCGATCATGTTATCGACTTTGCACGTCGCCATCAGATACCAAGCGCGTACCGCAGCTTTCGCGAGCTGATCGCCCACGGCGAGCTCGACGTTGTCGACATCTGCACGCCGCCTAACCTGCACGCCTCGATGATCGTCGATGCGATGCAGGCCGGCAAACATGTCATCTGCGAAAAGCCGTTCGCGGGCTATTTCGGGCGAGACGGCGACAAGACGCCAATCGGCAAGCACGTTCCCAAGGCGCTGATGTACGAGCGCGTGCTGGAAGAAATGGAAAGCACCCGCGCGGCGATCAGCAAGACCGGCCGGCTCTTCATGTATGCGGAAGACTGGATCTACGCGCCGGCGGTGACCAAGACGGTGGAGATCCTCAAGGCCACCAAGGACAAGATCCTGTTCATGAAAGGTGAGGAGAGCCACAGCGGCTCGCATGCGGCGCACGCTGCGCAATGGGGCATGACCGGCGGTGGTTCGCTGATCCGGATGGGATGCCACCCGCTCTCGACGGTCCTGTATCTCAAGCAGGTCGAGGCGAAGGCGCGCGGCGAGGCGATCAGCGTTGCAAGCGTGACCTGCGACGTCGGCAACGTTGCCGCATGCCTGCGGCCGGACGAACGAACGGTCCTCAAGGCTAATCCCGTCGATGTCGAGGACTGGGGCATGCTCACCGTCACCTTCTCCGATGGCACCAAGGCGACCGTGTTTTCCGGCGACATGATCCTGGGCGGCGTGCGCAACCTGATCGAAACCCATACCAGCGGCGGCGCGCTGTTCGCCAACATCACGCCGAACACGCACATGATGAGCTACCAGACCAACGAGGAGAAGCTCGCAAGCGTCTACATCACCGAAAAGGTCGATCGGAAGACCGGCTGGCAGTATGTCTGCCTCGAGGAGGAATGGACGCGCGGTTACTTGCAGGAAATCCAGGATTTCATGGAATGCATCGCGACCGGCCGGCAGCCGCTCGCCGATCTGGCGCTGGCCTTTGAGACGATCAAGGTCAACTATGCGGGCTACTGGGCCGCCGAGGAGGGCCGTCGCGTCACGCTGGGTTAGAGTCTTTGGACGCTTCCGATGACCGAATGGTATCTTGTTTGGGTCGAGGGTCTGCGCGGACCGGAGCCGCAGAAGTGGTCTTCGGACGCGCTCTGGGGCCAGCTAGGCCGCCAGGACGTCATCGTCCGATTCCCGTTGACGGATCGGGAGGCGAAACTGCCGCTGGACCAGTTGGCGCGGATGCATCCTGTCCCCGCTGGGAGCTGACTGACGTGGAGCAGGGATGGTTTTATGCCGAGGGTGAAGGGGCGGTTGGGCCGGTTTCATTCGACGCCCTGACTGTCGCCCTTCTTCGCATGCCGGAACCCGGTCAGACCTTCGTCTGGCGGGAGGGCTTTGAAAACTGGCGCCCCGCGAAGGACGTTCCCGAGCTGGCCGGTCGGATCGCAAAGCAGGCGCCTGCCGTTGCGGCTCCCGACCCCAACATCGATCGCTGGACCGCATATGAGACAGGGACGGAGTCGTCCTGGGCTGACGACGGATTGCCCGAGACAGCAAGGCGGCGCTGGCCGTACGTGGCCGCAATCGTCATCGTGGCAGCGATCATTGTTGCAGGTGTCGTCTACGCGATGCGCAATACTCCGATGAGTGTTGCGCCCGAAGCCCGCGTGGTGCTCCCGGCAGTGTCACCGCCGGAGCCACCAAGCAAGGAGGTCGCAAGGGAGGATCCCGCAATCGTTCTCACGCGGCTGAGCGAGACAGCAGCGCAGGCCGCTGCGGCGACCGATGCCCTGGCTCTAAAGCTTTGGGCGTCCATCGAACCGCCGACAATGCAGGCGCCGGACTATGCGACTGCCTCAAGCGACGACCTCGAAAATTACCTTCGTGATGTGCGAACCGCCGAAACGAACGTGGCGGACGTTCGGTCGCGGTATGTGGTTCTGCTGAAGGTGGAGCGAGAGCTGATCGAGGATGCCGTGACGTCCTCCGGACTCGGAGAAGACAGCCGGTTAGAGCTCCTCAGACGAGTCGACGATCGCCAAACGACGATCCTCGAACTCGCCAATCGAATGCTCGATGCCCGTGTCGACCTTTACCGTGCAATGCAAGTCATGCAGCAGGCGGTGATCGAGCAATTCGGGAAGTACAAGGCTGCCCCCGGTGGTCAGATCCGATTTTCGACCAAGGCGGCGACTGATCGCTTTGCCGCTGCGGCCGCGGAGGTCAATGCAGCGAACAAGCGACTCGACTTCATCGAAGACAGGATGCTGAAGGTGCGGCAAGCGCCGCAACCGGGCTGGAAGGATATGGTCATCAAGTAGCGCGCATCAGGTGATCGCCGAGCGCGTAGACGACGCAAAGCGCGAGGCTGGCCCAGACCGCCACACTGAAATAGAGCGACATCCAAGGGATCTCGTCCTTCCATTCGGCAAGGTCGTGCGTCACCACCCAGCGTGTACTCACATCGTAGAGGCCATCGAGAGGTCGCAGGAGCTCCTGGCCGTTGGCGCGCTCGGTCTGCCATCGGCTCACATACATGGGGACGTCGACGCTCATGAGGAAAGCCAGGTAGCCTGCAATCCCGACGATCGCGACGACGAGACCGACACGAACCAGGCCGTCGAACTCCGGCAGCAACCGGCACAGACCAATCCCGACGATCAGGAAGGCAACGGCCCAAATCGAATTTTCGATGGCGTTGCCCAGATAGTTCCTGGTCAGCACCGCATGCCACGAGAAGACCTCGGCGATGACGATCAGCGGCAGGATCACCCACGCAGCGTTCAAGGTGGTGTCGGCTCCCGTCATGGTGCCGAGCTGATGCAGGATGATCGCCCATTGCGCCGCGAAGCAGATCTCGGCCACGGTTGCGACCGATCGGCCGACGACGACGCTCGACAGCCACGTGTCGAACAGGCAGATCCGCTGAACATCCGCGCGCGGAAGGAACGACCTGAATGCGCAGCCGAAGACATAGGCCGCGCAGAGGAGGAGCATGAGCTGGATGCCGGACGCGCTGCCACCGGTCGGCGCGTGCAGCTGGCGGTACAGCACGAACCAAACGGCGATGTTTACGCCGCTGACCAGCGTCAGCACGCCCCACCACCAGGCAACCGGGTTAGACCAAGCCAGGGAACTCGTCCGCGCCCGCCATTCCAAACTCATTGACTGCTCCCCGTGTATTCCAACTGACACGTTACCATAGAAATTCTGTCACAAATCCGGCCGGTCGCGATAGGCGGCGTGGTGATGGAATTGGTGCCCCGGCCCTGTTGGCGGGGCGACGGCGGCGCGGCAGCGGTCGGATGGCTATTGGCGCGCGCCAGGCTCTGACCGGCAGACGCCACGATTAAGCGCGGTCACTTGACTCGCCTGTTCAATGGTTGAACAATTGGTCATATAACAGATGACCGGGCCAGCCGGAGACTTTCGGCGGGTGTCGCCCAACCGGGCTGACGGCAAGAATGAATCAAGGGAGGGGTCGATGAAGGGGATCTGGATTGCACTTTGCTGCGCGGCCGCAACGCTTACGGCCATTGGCGAGCCGCGCGCGGACAGCTTCCCGACGAAAACGATCCGCCTTGTCGTCCCATATCCGGCAGGCGGGTCGACCGACCTGATGGCCCGCATGCTGCAGGAGCCCCTTGCAAAGATTCTCGGGCAGCCGGTGATCGTCGACAATCGCCCGGGCGCGGCCGGCGCGATCGGGTCGCGCGAGGTGGCCGGCGCACCGGCGGACGGGCATACGCTCGTGTTCTCGAACAATGGTCCGACCTCGATCGCGCCTGCGATGCAGAAGGACGCCGGCTACGATTCGAAGAGCTTCATGCCGATCTCACTGGTCGCGGTCGCGCCGCTGGTGCTGGCGGTTCATGCGAGCGTACCTGCGGACAACGTCGCGGACTTCATCGCTTATGCAAAGTCGCAGAAGGACGGGCTGTTCTACAGCTCGGCAGGCCCGGGCTCGCTCGGTCATCTGGCCACCGAACTGTTTGCCGCCCGCGCTGGGATCAAGCTGAACCACGTGTCGTACAAGGGGCAGGCGCCGGCGACGATGGCGGTGCTGACCGGTGACGTGAAGGTGTTCTTCAGCACGGCCAACCAGACGTTCAACGACTACGTCCAGGAGAAGAAGATCAAGATCCTCGGTGTCTCGTCGTCGGGCCCGTCGCCGGTGGTTCCGAACGCGCGTCCGATCGGCGAGGCCGTGAAGGGCTACGCCGTGGACGTCTGGTTTGGAATCCTGGCGCCGGCGAAGACCCCTGCGGCGACTACGGCCAAGCTCAATGCCGCCCTCGTGGCTGTCCTCGCCCAGGAGGACATCAAGGCCAAGTTCGCCGCTATCGCCCACGAGGCCAAGAGCAGCACACCGGAGCAGTTTGCAGGCATCATTGCAGCCGAGGTGCCGGAATGGGCGAAGATCATCACCGAAAACAACGTGCGGGCCGAGTAGGCCGGACCTCGTTGGGTTGGGCTCGATACCTCATTCGAGCTTGATGTTGCTGTCCTTGACGATCGCGCGCCACTTCTCGATTTCGGCAGTGAGCGCTTGCGCAAATTCGGCGTCCGAATTGCCGACCGGCTCGAAGCCCATATCGTAGATCCTGGCCTGGATATCCGGCATCGCGACGATCTGCCGGACTTGCTGCGTCACTTCCCTGACGATGTCGGCGGGTGTGCCGGCGGGCAGAAACAGTCCGCCCCATCCCGACAGATTGATGTCCGCGAAGCCTGCCTCGGCAAACGTCGGCACATCGGGAAAATTCTTCAGGCGTTTTGGAGCCGCAACGGCGAGCAGGCGGATGCTGTTGGTCGACAGCTGCCGCGCATAGAAGCCGGTCGAGCCGTAGGCGAGGGCGATCCTGCCGCTGAGGAGATCCGGCAGCGACGCGGCCTCTCCCTTGTACGGGATATGCTGCAGGTCGATGCCCGCGGCGCGGTTCAGGCCTTCGCCGATGATGTGGCCTCCCGAACCGGTGCCGTAGCTGCCGTAGCTGATCGTGTTCGGCTTCGCCTTTGCCTGTTCGACGAGTTCGCCGAGCGTCTTCGCCGGGAAGGCGGAGTTCGCGGCGAGTGCGATCGGAAACAACGCGACCATCGTCACCGGTGCAAGATCGGACAGCTTGTAGGGCGGATTCGGCTGCAACACGAGGTTCTGGACGAGACCGCTGATCGTGAACAGCAGTGTGTATCCGTCGGCCTTTCCGCGTGCGACCTCCAGGGTGGCGAGCGTCGTATTGGCGCCGGGCTTTGCCTCGACGATGACCGGCTGCTTCCATCGCTCCGAAAGCTTCTCGGCAATCGCTCGCGCCAGCAGATCGACGTTGCCGCCCGATGCGGTTGGAATGACGATCCGCACCACGTGCGACGGGAATTTCTCCTGGGAGAACGCCGACGAGAACGGGAAAGCGGCGAGCAGGATTGCTGCCGTCGTGAGTTTGAACAAAGCCGAAGTCAGACGCATGATGTTTCCCCCTTATTGTTGTTGAGCCGTGATTTCACCTTCTAAAGATCCAGGACCAGCACCGGCGTCTTCGCGCCCGAGCAGCAGATCATGATCTGCTTGTTTTCGGCGCGCTCCTCGTCGCTCAGGTAGACGTCGCGGTGGTCCGGTATGCCTTGAATGACCCGGGTCTCGCAGGTGCCGCACGTGCCCTCGCTGCAGGCGTAGGCGACATCCACTCGCGCATCGAGCAAGGCGGCGAGGATCGTCTGCCCCGGCGCGACGGAGATGGTGCGGCTGGATTTTTGCAGATGGACGTCGAAGCCGCCGGCGGTCGCCGCTTCCTCCCGCGGCGAAAAGTATTCGAGGTGCACGGTCCGCGGCGGCCTGCAGCTCGCAGCTTGCTTGAAGGCTTCCAGCATCGGCAGTGGTCCGCAGCAATAGAGGTGGGCGTCGCCGGGTGCGCTGGAGACGATCGCCGGGATGTCCAGCGCGCCGCCGCCGTCCTCCTGATCGAACACGGCATTGATCTCGCCGCCTGACGTCTGTGCCAGCGCTTCGATGTCGGCAAGGAAGGCAGCGTCGCGTCGTGTGCGGGAGGCATAGTGGAGGGTCCATGGGCGGCGAAGCGCTGCAGCCCTGGTGATCATCGATACGATCGGCGTGATGCCGATTCCGCCGGCGACGAAGACGGAATACTGGCCAGCCTCGTCGAACGCAAAGTTGTTGCGGGGTCCGGAGATCGTCAGGGCGTCGCCGACCCTGAGCTTGTCGTGAACGTAGGCCGATCCGCCGCGTCCCGCCTCCTCACGCTTGACGGCGATCACATAGCGGTGCCGTTCGGTTTGATCGTTGATCAGCGAATAGCTTCTGATCGTTCCTTCGTGGAGATGAAGATCGATGTGCGCGCCCGCGGTGAAGGCGGGGAGGCAGTCGCCGTTTGCCGGGTGCAGCACGTACGAACTGATCCGGTCGGCCTCGAACGTGATGCTCTTGATGAAGACCCGAAGGGACGCCTCCGCCATGACGGATCTACAGCTTGTAGCCGAAGTCGGCGCCAAGCCGCGCGCGCATGTGCTCGCGGCCGCTGTCGACCCATGACGCGCTTTCCGGCAAGCTGAGCGATACCGCGCGCACCATGAATACATCCGGATCGTCGACGCCGGCCGGCTTGACGCCGCGGTCGCGATAAGCTGCGGCAGCTTCCAGCAGCACCCGTCGGGACATGGCGATGCCGGCGTCGCTGGCGCTGAGATGCTCCTTGCTGCGGTCGAAGATCGGACGGACGCCGCTCTGACATGCGGCGTCCTGCACCCACAGCCCGGGAAGACCAGAGAACCAGGTTTCGACCTGGCTCTGATAGTCGAACTGGAATCCGTTCTCTGGATTGAACTTCGTCCAGTAGTCAGCGAACGGCACGACCGGGTTCTTCTTGACGAACGCACTCTGGCTCGCATGTCCGGTCTCGCGTCCATCATGTCCGTTCTCGAACAGCTGACGCGTGCGTGCGGGCAGAGGTTGCGAGGGATGATAGGAGAACATCAGGCAAATGGTGTGGTTGTCATCCATTGGCACCCAGGCGTGGCCGCTAAGGTCGGGGAATTTCGATTGCGGCGGCACCAGCGTGTAGAACGGCATGATGAACTGGTTGACGCGCCAATAGAGATTGTTCTCGTCCAGCCTGCGGCGCGCAGCGATGCTCATGCCGAAATCCTGGCGGATGCATTCGAATGTCGGCCTGAGGTCGCGCTTCGCGAGCCAGGCGTTGACCTGGCCCTTCTCATCGAGCCGTCCGTGCAGGATTGGCGCATGCGCCGAATCGATCTCGCCCTCCAGCGCCTGCAGCCAGTTGCACTCCTGAATGCGGATCGACAGTTTGACGTTCTCTTCCGGAACGAGATTCCATTCCGCATTGGGCAGCGGCGGCAGGGAGTCGGTTGCCGGGCCCATGTAGGTCCAGATCACGCCGTTTCGCTCGCGGCAGGGGTAGGCGGTGATTCTGACCTTGTCCTTGATCCGGCTCTTCGGTGGTTCGGCCGGCACATCGGTGATCGCGCCGGTCACGTCGTATTTCCAGCCGTGATAGACGCAACGCAATCCGCAGTCCTCGTTGCGGCCGAACATCATCGGCGCGCCGCGATGCGCGCAGGCGTTCGCGACGAGGCCCACTCTGTTTTCAGTGTCGCGAAACGCGACCAGGTCCTCGCCGAGCAGCATCACGCGCTTTGGCTGTCCGTCAGCGACGAGATCCTTCGAGAGCATGAAGGGGATCCAGTAGAGCCGGAACAACGCGCCCATCGGTGTCGAGGCCCCGGTGCGCACCAGCAGCTCGTTCTCCTGATTGGACAGCATCGAGACATCCTTTCCTTAGAGTTGCGGGCCTCGATCAAGCCGAACTAGTGCGGCGAATGCGGGCGACGATGTCGGTCGGCAGGTCGCTCTGTTCGGCGATCCAGACCGGATCGCTCGAGGCGAGCGGCGGACGGGGGATCGGTGGCTTCTGTCCGCCGTCGAGCATGCGTACGATCGTGAGAATCCGCCGCGCTTCGAGCTGCATAAGTGCCGTTTCGAGCCTGGGCGACTCTGCGCTACAGTCAGGCAGTTCCGGATAGGACACGTGGCTAACCCAGACGCCGGGCGAAAGCTCCACGAGCCTGGCCTCCAGCAGGTAAGGCACGCTGAGATAGTCGCTAAGCTGCATCTGTTCGGCGTCTTTCATAGCCGCACCGGATCAGGATTTACGGATCACCTCGGAGGACTCCAGAGCAGCGATCTTTGCAGCGTCGTACCGAAGCACGTCGGTCAGAACCTGCCGGGTGTGCTGGCCCAGCATCGGTGCGGCGCGCGGCGGCACCACGGGCGTTGCGCTGAACTGCAACGCCGAACCAATGTTGGGAATGCTGCCTGCGGCTGGATGGGGAATGCTGCTCACGAGCTTTCGCAGCGCCATCTCGTCGGATTGAAACGCCTGTTCCACGGTGCGCACGGCCGCGATCGGGACACCTGCATCACGCAGCATCGGCAGCCACTGCTCCCGGTTCCGCTTGCCGAGTTCGCCATCGATGAGGGCCGCGAGCTTCTGGCGATTGCGGGCTCGATCCGCGTTGGTGGCGAAGTCCGCATGCTTAATCAAGTCGTCGCGCTGAAGCGCGCCCATCAGCCGTTGAAATGTCCGATCGTTGGCGCAGGCGATATAGAGCGGACCATCCGCGGCATGGAAGACGCCGGTTGGTGCGCTGTCGGCGCTGTTGTTGCCGAAGCGGGTCGGATTCTTGCCACTGACGAGGAAGTTCATGGCGTGGAAGCCGAGCATCAGCGTCGCCACGTCGAACAGGCACACTTCTGCGCGCTGGCCTCGTCCCGTGCGCTCTCGTGCGGCAAGCGCCCCCAGCGTCGCGATCGTCGCCATGAGCCCGGTGGAGATGTCCATCACCGCTGGTCCAGTGCGCAACTCGGGCCCATCAGGAAATCCGTTCAGCGACATGAAGCCGGTTTCGGCCTGAATCATCGGATCGAAACCCATCCGGCTGGCCAACTCGCCCTCGCGGCCGTAGGCGGAGATGCTGCAATAGATCAGCCGCGGGTTGATCTCAGACATGGCGGCGTAGCCGAGGCCGAACCGCTCCATCACGCCTGAGGAAAAATTCTCCACCAGGACATCGGCGGACTTGATCAGCTCCCTTGCAACCTCGATGCCCTGCGGCTGCTTCAGATCGAGAGCGATGCCGAGCTTGTTGCGGTTGGTCCAGAGGAATGCGGAAGATTGGCCTTCGACCAGCGGCGGAAAGCGGCGCAGGTCGTCGCCTGCGGAACTGTTCTCGATCTTGACGACTTCGGCGCCCATGTCGCCGAGCAGCATTGTGCAGATCGGACCGGCGATGAAATGGGTGAAGTCCACCACCTTGAGGCCGACGAGGGGGGCGGCTTCGACGTGCTGATCGTCCATGGGTGTATTGCCTCCGGTCTCCGGCAGTAACCGCACCGTTGCTGTAAAGGTTCAACCATTCTACATTTGAGGCGGCGAACAGGTCAACTCCCGCCAGCACGGGCCAGTGGACGATCGGCGGAATTTGCCGGGAATCGCGCGGGGCCCTATATCAAGGCGGCCGTCACCCGACGCCCTGAAGGAATCTTTCAATGCCCGAATCGCCACGGTCGGCGACGCCGTCCTCCGCACCGGCGAAGTTCCAACGAATCCGATCGTCGCGGGCGTTCGACGAGATCGCCAGGCAGATCAGGGAGGAGTTGGCGGAGGGGCGGCTGCGCGTGGGCCAGCGGCTGCCGTCCGAACGTGCGATGTCGGAACAGTTCGGCGTTTCGCGCAACACGCTCCGGGAGGCCCTGCGCTCGCTCGAGCACGCGGGCCTGATCCAGCTGCACAAGGGTGCGACTGGAGGCGCCTTCATCACGGAAGGCGGCGGGCAGGCGATCACAGCCGGCCTTATGGACATGTACCACCTGGGCTCGGTGCAACCGGAAGAGCTGACCGAAGCACGGATCTGGCTGGAATCCATCGTCGTGCGTCAGGCCTGCCGTCGGGCCACGAAAGCAGACATCGAGGCGCTCAACCGCAACATCGAGGAGACCCGGGCCGCGCTCGAGGCTGGCAATTTCACGCTCAGGGCCGAGAAGAACGTCGAATTCCATCGCATCCTCGCAACGATGACGCGCAACCCGATCATGGTGATCGTGATGAACGGCGTGCTCGATGTGCTGCGGCACTTCATCAGCAAGATCGGCAACTACGACAACGCGTACGTGCTGCCGTCGCGGGTTCGCTTCATGAAACACTTTTCCGCAGGCGACGCCGATGCCGCGGTCGCCGAAATGGAGCAGTGTCTGAAGAAGCTGCAGCGAAGCTACATGTCTCGCATCGAGCAGCCCGCCGCAAAAAAGCGAACCACGCGCGCCTGAAACGCGCCCGAACTCACGACGCCCCGGACGACAACCGCGCCAGCGCCGGTGCGCCGATGCGCTCGAGATAGGCGTCCTCGCCCGCGACACCGCGGACATGGCCGGCCAGATAAGCATCGAAGGACGCCTGGTCGCGGCTCGCCGCCACATAGGCGGCCAGATGCGCCTCGTCCTGCTCGTAGAGACCCGAGCTGGCGCCCGGGTGTGCGCCGAAGGATGACACCACGACGGCATCGACGAAGGCGGACGGAATCTTGGTCAGCCGTGCCGATTGCCGCACCGTGCTCGACGGGACGATGCGGTCGACCAGGCAGATCACATGCTTGGCCGCCTGCGCCATCAAGAGATCGAAATAACTCGCCCCGACATACTGGACGTTGCCGTCCTCATCGGCTTGCTGGCCGTGCAGGAATACGACGTCCGGCTTGATCGCCGGCACTTCGAGCAGCGGCCGGCTGCCATCCTGCACCCGCGCGCGCCGATACCCTTCGGGATTGACGCGCGGCAGATCGGTGCCGAGATCGGGAACGAGGCCATAGGGCAGGTCGCACGCACCGGCACGCAAGCCGCCGGCGATTCCCGGGCCGTCCATTTCAAGCACCTTGATCGCGCCCGATTGCGCCGCGCGGCGGAAATTCGGCGCGAGCCCGAGATGCTCGAAGCTGATGAACACGCATGCCGTGGTCGTCACGCAGCCGGCGCCGATCAGCATGTCTGGTGCGATGCTTCCGGGCGCTGGGACGAGGGTGAGGTCGCGCACGCCTTTGCGGATCAGGCCGCGCACCAGCGCCATCGGTTGGCCATGAAAGATCCAGCCACCGATCCCTAAGGTCATGCCGTCCTGCACGGCGGATAAAGCCGTATCGAGGGAGACGAGTTTGCTCGGCAACGCCATGATCAGCCCCGCAGCATGTGGCGCGCGATCACCAGGCGCTGGATCTGGTTGGTGCCCTCGAAGATCTGGTTGATCTTGGCGTCACGCATGTAGCGTTCGACGGGAAAATCGCGCATGTAGCCGGCGCCGCCAAAAATCTGCACGGCATCGGTCGTGACCTTCATGGCCGTGTCGCTGGCGAAGCACTTCACCATCGAGGCCTTGGCGGAGAACCCGTCCCAATCGTCCCGGTCGGCCATGCGCGTGCAGTCGTAGAGCAGGGCACGCGCGGCCTCGGTCTGCATCTGCATATCGGCGAGCATGAACTGAATGCCCTGGAATTCGGAGATGGTGCGGCCGAACTGCCTGCGGTCGCGCGCATACGCCACCGCCTGATCGATCGCGCCCTGCGCAAGGCCGACGGAACACGCGCCGATGGTCGGGCGGTTGAGATCGAGGATGCGCATGCAGGTCTTGAAGGCCTGACCCTCGGGCCCGATCATGTTCTCAGCAGGGACCCGCACATTATCCAGGAAGATTGGCACGTTCGGGACACCGCGAATACCCATCTTGCGATCCTCCTTGCCGTGGGAGAATCCCTTGGTCTTGGTATCGACCAGGAAAGCCGAAATGCCGTCGGTGCCCTTGCCCTCGCTGGTGCGGGCGAACACCAGGATGAAATGCGCGACCGAGCCGAAGGTGATGTAGATCTTGTTGCCGTTCAGCACCCAGCTCGCACCGTCCTTGACGCCACGCGTCTTCATCGACGAGACGTCCGAGCCGGTGCCGGATTCTGTGATGGCGACGGCGGTCAGCGTGCGGCCCTTGGCGGCAAGACCGAGATAATGCTGCTTCTGCTCCTCGCTGCCGAAGTTCAAAATCGGCAGGATCAGGCCGAAGGAATTGTTCCCGGCCAGCAATGCGGCGGACTCGGAGACCTTGGCAATCTCCTCCTTGACCAGGCAGACCGACGTGAGATCGCCGCCCGGGCCACCATACTCCTGCGGCACCCAAAGCTGCAGCAGGCCCATGTCGCCGAACACTTCAACGAGTTCTTCAGGAAACCGGCAGTTCTCGTCGATCTCGGACGCAATCGGCGCGACATGCTTCTCCACCATGCGACGCACCTGGTCGCGCAACAGGAGATGATGCTCTTCGAAATGATAGGTGTTCATCGGGCGACCTTTGTTTCTGCGCTTCGCGGTGCCGGCCAGGGGAATTTGCGCGCGAGCACCCCTGTCGTGTCGACGAGACGCCGCAACATGAACAGCTCTTCTGCGCTCGGCGCGACGGTGCGCTCGATCGATGCGGGCGTGGGCAGATCGAAGCCGGTGTTGTCGCGGGCTTCTTCCAGCGTGACGCCCTCGTGCAGCGACCTCACCCGCATCGCCTTGCTCTTTGGTTCAAAGTCGAACACGCCGAGCGGCGTCACCACCAGCTTCGGTCCGCCCTCGGGGAGACCGCGGTCGGTCCGCGACGTGCCGCCATCGAGATGGCCGGCGCCGCAGATGAAATCGACCTTTGGTACGAATGCGCCGCGGTCGTGCCGCGTCATCAGGATGTAGAACCGCCGCGACAGGCCGCACAGCGCGCTGATGCCGACGGTGCCGGGGCCGCGCAGTTTTGGTCGCGCATGGTCGCCGATGCAAACTGTGTTGATGTTGCCGAAGCGGTCCGCCTGCAGGGCGCCGAGGATCGCGAAGTCGAAGAAGTGCACCTGCCAGTCGATGAAGTCGATCATCTGCGGCAGATCCATCACCGCTTCGGCGACGGCGATGTTCTCTGCATCGGCAGCGGGGCGGATAACGCCATCCGATGGATTGGTCATGCCGCCGGGGCCGGACACCCACCACAGATGCGGGGCCTGACGCTGTCGTGCGAGATTGCACGCGGCGACCTGGATGTCGGAGTTGGTTCCGACGATCGCCTTCTCACCGTCGGCCATGTCGCGGGCCAGCAATACCGCCAGCATCTCGCCCATGGCGGCATCAGGGGCCGCAATCGGCATGTTGGTTCCTCCAATTGGTCCAAGTTTTTATTGGTTGAACCAATCGTTGTCAACGTGCCGAACGGAGCTCGAAGAGGCTGAATGCGCCTTTCGACGGCGGACCAGGAAGGGGACCTGACCTACCCTACCGGCCCTGATAACGAGGTGGCCGTTTCTCGACGAAGGCGGAGAGGCCCTCCTGGGAGTCGTGGGTCGTGGCGACCAGCGCGAAGGTCTCGGCCGCATTTTCGACCGAGCGACGGTAGTCGCTGTCGATCGCCCGCATGAAGGCGTCGCGTCCGAGCTTCATGACGACGGACGACTTTTCGGCCAAACTCTGCGCGATTGCGCGCGCCCGTTCCAGTGCGCCGCCGGCCTCGACGAGTTCGCTGACGAGGCCCAGACGAAAGGCTGTCTCGGCATCGAAGGGTTCGCCGAGAAACAGCGGTCCAAATGCGCGATGCTTGCCGACCAGCCGCGGCAGCTGAACGAAATGGATTGCGGGGATGAGCCCGACGTCGATTTCCGGATAGCCGAAGGTCACACCCTTGCCGGCGATCAGCATGTCGCACGAGATTGCGATGGTCATGCCGCCTGCGCGGATGGGGCCGTCGATGGCGGCGATGCTGGGCTTGCCCAGGCGGTATTGGACGTCGTTGAGCTCGAAATACAGCTTCTCGACAAAGGCTTTCACCTCCACGCCCTGCTTGCCTCGAACGATGTCGAGATCGAGGCCGGCGCAGAAGACCCGGTGAGCGCTATGGATGATGATGGCGCGCACGGCCGGGTCGCTACCGGCGGTCCGCAACGCATTGAGCAACTGATCGATGAGCGCGATACTGAGCGCATTGACCGGCGCGCGATCGAGCACGATTTCAGCGACGCTGTCTCGAACCGAATAGCGGACGAGGGGCGTGTCCATGGCATTCTCCTGTGAGGTGTGCGGTGGCGCTTCAGCCGACCGTTTGATGGACGCGCGGGCGCAGTCCGGCATGAAACCATGTGATCATCGAATAGATGTCATAGACCGGAAGCCCGACGGCCGCCTGCAACGCGGCAGCGTAGGGCGGCATGTTGGTGCATTCGAGCACGATGGCGCCGACGTCCGGATGCCTGGCCACCAGCTCGGTGCCGGCCTGGACCACATCCTGCTCGGCGAGGGCGACGTCCATATCGTCCTTCTCGGCCTTGATCAGCACGCGGAAGAACTCCTTGCCCGACTCGGTGCCGATCAGCGGCGTGTCCAGCGGCACGCCGGCGGCTTCGAGATGCGCAGGACTCAATGTCGAAGCGGACACGGTAACAAGGCCGACCCGCTTGCCGGGCGGCAGCGTCGCTTGCACCCAGGGCACCTGCATCAGCGAGGAGGTAGCCACCGGAACGCCAACCGCGGCCGCGAGCTCCTTCTGAAACAGCGACAGGAAGCCGCAATTGGTGGTGATGGCCTCGGCGCCGAGTCGCACCAGATCCTTTGCGGCATCGATGAAATCCGGCAGCAGGCCGGCCGCGCCATTCAGCACGACCTTTTCGGGACTTGCGCCCTTCACCACGCGATACAGCACCGGGAAGGGCCAGGTGGTCGCGTTGCCCATGTCGCCGGGGATGCGCGGAAAACGTGCTTCCAGCATCAGGATGCCAAGCGGTGCCCCATAGAGGGCTTTGCCGCCGCGGGCTATTCGGGAAGTCGACGAGTTGGGGCGCGCGATCAAGGTCAATGTCTCTTCAAATGAACGACGATTGAATGACTATCGCAGGTTCGGCTCATCTGGGAAACGGCGGTAGCGCTGCTCTGCTACCGCCCCGGCGCATCCTATTTCCGGTGTCGGCTGCCAAGCGCGGCGGCCGCGCTTTCCGGATCTCGAATCCGCTCGATCAGCATATCGATGCGGTCGCCACCCCAGAACAACTCGCCGTTGAACACCATCGTCGGCACGCCGAACACCCCGAGCGCTTCCGCTTCGTCAATGATGCGGTCGTGCTCGTCGCGCGCGGGACCATGCACATACGCTTCGAACTCGCTCGCCGAGCCGCCGATCGAGGCGATCATGCCGGATATCGCCGCCAGATCGTCAATTTCGAGATCATGACTCCAGAAGCGCTGAAACACCGTCTCATGATACGGGCGGAAGAAGCCGTGGCGCTGCGCGAACAGCATGCCGACACTGGAATAGAAAGCATCATAGATGCGTCGCGGGCCCTTCATGGCCAGCCCCTGGGCGTTGGCGAACCGCCGCGCGTCCATGTAGGAGTAGCGTACCTTGCGCCAGAAGTGCGGCGTGCGTTCCTCCACCGTGCCCATGAACTCAGGGATGCGTAGCGTGTAGGGAAGCCATTCGAGCTCGACGCCATGGTCTTCCTCGAGCGCAAACAGCCGCGTGTTGGCAACGAAGGCATAGGGACTTTTGTAGTCGCTGTAGACGCGGAGGCGCAGTCTGCTCATCGCCGATCATCCCGGTGGCGTTGCATGGGGGCCTCAGTCTCGATGATTATCAAATTTCGCCCGTCTCGGCTGCAAACTTGATGCGCATTACTGCCGCGCTCGCTTGACATCCGGCCTTGGCGAGCCATTCCTATCGACGATCTTGCTTTCAGTGGCGTGCGAGGAGCCCGTCGTGGCCTGCCAAAGCGAAGTTGCTCGGACCTTGATGCGCTCGGGGGTGGCCGCCGGCTTTCTGCTCTGGCTTTGCGTGTCCTTTCCCGCTGCGGCGGCCGACAAGAACGGTGCGGAGGAAGAGGAGGAAGACGGTCCGTACCTGCCGACCGTGTATCTTGACTATCGAGCCACGTTCTCCGCGCTGCCTCCGGGCGTGATCGGGTTTGGACTGCGCGGCTTTCCGCGGTTGTCAGTGTCCTCCCAGGCCAGCCAGGTTGTGACGTTCGACTTTCCGCTGACCATCGATCTGACAGAAACCCTCTCATTGTACGGCGGTCCGACCACGAGCACGTCGCGCACGGACACGAGCCCGTGGCGGCAAATGACGCTGGACAGCTGGAACATCGGTTTCCAGGCCGACGTCTATCAACAGGATGGCGGCTGGTTTCCGACTGTGACGATCCAGTCCACGCTGACGCGATCGATTCCGGAAAGCCTTCTCAGCGCGACCTCCACGACGACGATTGCCGAACTCGGCTATGCGTTCGATGAGGATGAAACGAGGGGCCTCCTCGCCGGCATGCAGTACTCGAACACGTTCTTCGACTCGAACCTGCCCAAGGTCAATCCGACCGTGGTCCGCTACCTTGGTGGCTATTATCAATGGGACAACAACTGGAAGATCACGGGTCGCGCCGGCGTGCAATCCTTCGGCGGCGCGCAGCTTCTGAACATCGAGCCGATCAAGCCGTTCACGCAGCCGGTCGTCAGGCTCGATCTCGAAAAGCTGGACGCCAGCTCTAACCGCGTTTTCGGCATCACCGCCGAGGTCGCATGGACGCCGAAGCCGGCGTTTGCGCTCGTCCTGCGGACGCCGCTATTCTTCGTAAAGAACTAGGGCAAGCCCGCGTACGCCAACGCAACGATTTCCCTTGGCTTACGCCTTGGTCAGCCGGTACTCGGCCAGATTCGGATCGTGCGTCATCGCCCAATAGTCGACGAAGCGCCACGGCATCGCGGAGAACACGCGGCCCTGCTTGTTGCGATAGTAGGTTGTCATGCCGGGGTGGGTCCAGATCATCTGCTCGTGCTCGGCATCGACCTTGCGCACATAGTCGTCGTGGACGTCCTTGCGCACATCGATCGCGGCGACGCCATGCTCGATCATCTGCACGAGACAGGCACTGATGTAGCGGCTTTGGCATTCCGACTGGAAGATGACGCTGCCGCCGTGCGCGGGGCCTGAATTCGGGCCCAGCATGCAGAAGAAGTTCGGAAAGCCCGGAACGGTCAAGCCAAGATGGGCCGTCGGATTGTCATTTGCCCATGCCTCTTTCAGGTCCTTGCCGTCACGCCCGGTGATGTTGAGGCGCCCCGCCATCTCGGTGACCTTGAAGCCGGTCGAGACGGCGATGATGTCCGCGCCTCGCAGCTTGCCGTCGGCGGCGACGATGCCGTCGCCGGTAAAGTGGTCGATCGGATCGATGACCAGCTCGACGTTCGGTTTGGTCAGCGTGCGGAACCAGCCGTTGTCGAGCAGGATGCGCTTGCCATACGGCGGATAGGTCGGCACGCATTTTGCGATCAGGTCGGGGCGATCCTTCAATTCCGACAGGATGAAGTCGGTCAGCTCCTGGCGGTGCCGGTCGTTGCCCTTGTTGACGGCGCGATCCGGATGAGGCCAGGCGGGATCCTTGCGCAGAAACGGCAGCAGTCCGTCGCCATATCGCCAGAACATGTTGAAGCGATACCACTGCGCATAGAACGGCAGATGCGCGAGCAGCCATTTCGCGCCTTCGCTGATCGGGTCGGAGTAGCCCTCAACCGGCCGCGCCCATTGCGCGGTGCGCTGATAGACGGTGACCGAGGCCGCGCGGTCGGCGATCGTCGGCACGAGCTGCATGGCGGTTGCACCGGTCCCGATTACGGCGACGCGCTTGCCGTCGACCTTGAGGTCGTCCGTCCACGCCGCCGAATGCAGCCGCAGGCCGTGAAACTGCTCCTGTCCCTTGAAGTCGGCGGGCAGGGGATCGTTCAGTTGGCCGATCGCGCTCACCAGCGCCGTCGACTCGAAGGTCTCTTCGCCATCTCTCGTCTTCAACGTCGAGATCCAGCGCCGTTTGCCCTCATCCCATCGCGACGAGGTCAGCTCGGTGTTCAGGCGCAGGTGCTTGCGAATGTCGAACTCGGCCGCGACTTTCTTGAGGTAGCCGAACAGCTCCTCACGCTGGCAGAAATAACGGCTCCAGGCGTTGCGCGGCCCGAAGGAGTAGGAATAGGAGTGATTCGGCGTATCGACGCCGCAGCCGGGATAGCGGTTGATGTACCAGGTGCCGCCGAGCTCGTCGTTCTTTTCGACGATTGTGTAGGGGATGCCGAGCCGGCCGAGCGCGACGCCGAGCGCAATGGCGCAGACGCCGGCGCCAACGATCAGCACATGCTGTTCGCTGAGCACTTCTGCGGTCGGACGTTCGCTCCAGCGCGCATCGCGGGGGACAAATGCCATCTCCTCGCGCATCAGCGGCGCGTATTCCGGCGCGACGTTCTCGCCCAGCGTCGCGCGCATCATCTCCAGCATCACCTCGTTGCCGGGATCGGTGATCACAGGTTGTGGATTTCCGTTGGCAAACAGTCTCACGACGGCCGCGCGGATTTCGTCCTGGATCTCGCGCGGCACGCCGGCATCGGGATCGGGGATCAGGCGGACGTCGCGCTTCGGCCTGTAGGGTGGTTGCAGCCAGCGCTCATCGCCGGTCATGTGCACCAGCACCATCAGCAATACGCGAATGTCACCTTCGGCAATGGCCGAGGCGAGATCAGGTGTCTTGCCGCGGCTGCGGGCGGTGAGCAGGGTGCTGCCGTCAGCGCTCATCGTCACTCTCCCCCGGTGGATTGAACAGTCCGCGCGTCATCAGCTTTTGATAGGCCGAGATGACGTGGTCGGGCACCGCGGTCACGCCTTCCGCGGAATAGGAGTAGCGCCGGCTGAGATAGCCGCGCGCACCCATCAGCATATGGACGATGGCTTCGAACTCGGCGTCGCTGTAATCCGTGACCGCGCCGGCAGAGCGGGCGCGCCGGAAGATTCGGACGTAGGCGGTGGAGATGTTGTCGAGGTGCTTCTGGTAGCCGGCCGGGGCAAAGAATTCGGCCTCGTTCAGGATACGCAGGAATTCCGGGACCTCACGGATGAAATCGAAGAAGGCGCCGAACCGTTCGATCTCCTGTCGCGCGGCGTGGGCGGTGCCGGTGCGGGCGCGGATGTAGTGGACCATGTCGATGCCGATCTTCGGCAGCAACTGATCGAGCAATTCCTGGCGGTTCTCGAAATGATTGTAGAAGGTGCCCTGCGCGACGCCTGCCTGTTCGGTGATACGGGCAACCGAGGCTTCGGCATATCCGTATTTGCCGACGACCTTGGTCGCGGCATCGAAGATCTTCTGCTTGGTCCAGGCGTTGCGCTCGACCCGGTTGAGCTTTGTCACCTTGGGCGATGCGGCTTCACTTTGCGTCATGCATTGGTCTCCAGCTCGGCGCGTAGCACGCGCTTGAGCACTTTTCCGGACGGGTTTCGCGGCAGGCTGTCACGGATGATCAGCCCCTTCGGCACCTTGAAGGCCGCAAGACGCTTGCGGCAGTGATCCGCCAGGCAGGGCAGGTCCAACGCGGCGTTGTCGGCCAGCACCACGATCGCAACCGGCCTCTCGCCCCAGCGCTCGTCGCGCATGCCGATGACGGCAACCTCACGCACTTCCGGCATTTCGTAGATGACGCGCTCGACTTCGGAGGAGGCGATGTTCTCGCCGCCGGACACGATCATGTCCTTCTTGCGGTCAGTGAGGTAGAGGAAGCCGTCGTCGTCGAGATAGCCGATGTCGCCGGTGCGGAACCAGTCGCCGAAGAAGGCGGATGCGGTTTTCTCCGGATCCTTCCAGTACCCTTGAGTCACCTTCGGTCCGCGCAAACAGATCTCTCCGTTCTGGCCGGGCGGCAGACATTTGCCCTGGTCGTCGCGAATCTCGATCTCGACATGGGCGGTCGCGCGGCCGGTCGAGCCGATCTTCTCGATCTCGCGGCCGGCTTCCATGAAGGTATCGCCGCCGCAGGTTTCGGTCAGGCCATAGGCGTCGATGTAACGCGCGTTGGCAAAGAACTCCGCGAAGGCGCGAATGCGCACCTCAGGCGTCTTCTCGCCGCCGCCGATCGCCCAGCGCAAACTGGAGACGTCATAGCGATCGCGGTTGGGGCACGTCAGGATCGCCGTGGTCATCACCGGTGCGAGCCACGCGGCATTGAGCTTTTCGGCCTCGATCGACGCGAGCGCCTGCTCGGGCTCAAAGTCGCGCTGGATGACGAGCAGGCCGCCATGCCAGAGCACGGCGATGCCGGGCAGATCGAGCGCACCCACATGGTAGAGCGGGCCGACCACCAGGAGCCGCGTGTCGGCGTTCAATCCAAGTGCCACCGTTTGATCGGCGGATTTCCAGTAGATGTTCTCGTAAGTCAGCATCACGCCCTTTGGGCGATCGGTCGTGCCTGACGTGTACATCAGCCGCATCAGGTCGCGCGGTTTGCGCGCAAGCATCGGTGCGGGCACGGCATCCGGCGCGACGTGCGTGAGGCTTGATTGCGCCGCGTCATCGAGCAGGACGACCGGCGCGCTGCCGCCCACGGACGCCGCTAGCTCCGCATCGACGATGAGAATGCGCGCACCGGCATTGCCGACGATGTAGCCGACCTCATCGCGCGCGAGGCGAAAGTTGATGGGCAGAAACACCGCGCCAATGTGGCTGGTGGCAAAGACCAGCTCGAGGAAGGCGGCGCTGTTCTTCATCAGGACCGCGACGACGTCGTCGGCGCCGACGCCCCGCGACGCCAGCCAACCTGCAACCCGGCGGACCCGCTGGTCGAAGGCGGCATAAGTAATGTCTTCGCCCCGATACTTCAGGGCGCAGCGGTCCGGGGTCCGGCGGGCATGAAAGGCGATGAAGCTCGATAGGTTGATCATTCGTGGTCTTGGAAGCCGGTTTGGACTTCGATATCTCAATCATGAATTGTGACTCATAGTTCATATTTCTCTTGACGTCATCCCCCTTCCTCTGAAATCTTCTCTGGCCAAGGGAGACGGACGATCTCCGGTCAGTGAAGTCAGGGCGTCAGGCCCGAGGGAGGTGAACATGAAAAGAACAGGCAAGCCGGGCATCAGCCGGCGCTCGACCCTGGCGCTGATGGGCGCTGGAGCAGTCACCTTCGCGACGCCCTGGGTGGCGCGCGCTCAAGCCAAGACCATCAAGGTCGGCATGCCGACCATCCTGTCGGGCCGCGTCGCGCAGCTCGGCACCTCCTCGCGCAATGGGGTGATGCTGGAAGTCGAGAAGGTGAATGCCGCCGGCGGACTTGCGGGCCGGACCATCGAGATGGTGATCCGCGATTCCAAGGGACAGCCGCAGGAAGCCGCGCGCGTGGCGCGCGAGCTGGTCAACACCGATGGTTGCGAAATCCTGATCGATGCCGAAGCGTCGTCGGGCGCCTTTGCCGTGCACGAGGTGGCGCGCGACCTCGGCGTGCTCTGCATTCACACCAACTCCGAAACCTCGTCGCTGACGGCAGACCCCAAGCAGCGTATTCCGAACGCCTTCCGCACCGCGCGCCAGGGCGTGCATGACTCTATCGTCGGCGGCAGCTATGCGGCGGCGATCGCCAAGGCCAAGGGCTTGAAGAAATGGGCGACCTGCTCGCCCGACTATGCCTATGGCCGCGACACGACCGGCGAGTTCGTGCTGTACCTGAAGCGCTTCGCGCCGGACGTCGAGGTTACCAGCGAGTCCTGGCCAAAACTGTTCCAGCCCGACTACACCGAAGTGGTGACGAAGATCCTGCAGGCGAAGCCGCAGGCACTTTATACGTGCCTGTGGGGCGGCGACCTCACCTCGTATATCGACCAGGCCAACATCTACGCGCTGTTCACCCAGATGGAGGTGTTTGCGGTCAACATGGCTGATTACACCGCGCTCACCGTGGTGAAGAATCTGCCCAAGGGCATTCACTCCGGCAATCGCTACATCAAGAGCTATCCAGCCACGCCGGAGAACGCCGCCTGGGGCGACGCCTACAAGGCGAAGTTCGGCGAATATCCCACCAACTGGTCATGGGAGAATGCCACCGCGATCATGCTGCTTGCGGAGGCTTCGAAAAAGGCGAACTCCGCCGATGGCAAGAAGATCGCCGAGGCCATGCGCGGCCTCCAGATCAAGTCGCCCTTCGGCGCCGACGGCACCGTGACCATGCGCGCCGACGACCAGACGCTGGTGGGCTACGCCATCGGCTGGGGAACGACCATCCCGCAGGAGCCCTACGTGCCCGAGGTGAAGGCGGGCGACTGGAAGACCATCTTCGAGCTCGAAGCGGAGTGGAAGAAGAGCAACGGCTACACCTGATCAATTCGCCAACGGCGGCGAGGCTTCCATTCGGCAGCCTCGCCGCTGACTGATTTTCGCAGACCACCGGTCTGCCTGCGACGGACATTTGCCTTGGACATCAACGCGCTCACCGCTTGTCTGGCGAGCTCTGCCTGTCTGGTGACGCAAACCACCAGCGGCTTCATCATCGGCATGCTGCTGTTTCTGGTGGCCGTGGGGCTGACGCTGATCTTCGGCGTGCTCAAGGTGGTGAACTTCAGCCACGGCGCCCTCTACATGTTCGGCGCCTATTTCGCGATGACGACCTATCAGGTCACAGGCAGCTTTGCGCTCGCAATGCTGGCCGGCGCGGTGGGCACCGCCATCATCGGACTGATCTTCGAACGCGTCTTCATGAGCAGAGTCTACGGCGCCGATGTCCTGATGCAGCTCCTGGTCTGCTACGCCTTCGTGCTGATCTTCGACGATGTCGTGCGCATGGTATGGGGACCGGAGTTCAAGTCGATGGGCATGCCGACCACCTTCCAGGTGGCGCCGCTGTTCATCGCCGGCGGCGTGGTGCCGCCTTATTATCTGCTGCTGATCGGCGTGGCGCTGGCGGCGGCCATGGTGCTTGGCGTCGGCCTTTCCCGCACCCGCATCGGCAAGGTGATCCGCGCAGCGGCGCATAATCCCTCCATGGTCTCGGCACTCGGCATCAACACCGGGTTGATCTATGGCGGCGTGTTCGCGCTCGGCGGCATGCTGGCGGGCCTCGCAGGCGCGCTCGCCGCACCTGTGCGATCGCTGACGCCGGGCATGGGATTTTCGGTGCTGATCGAATCCTTCATCGTCACCGTGATCGGCGGCATGGGCTCGATCCTCGGCGCGCTGATCGGCGCAATCCTGATCGGCCTGATCCGCTCGTTCGGCTCGCTCGGCTTCCCGCTCTACACGGAAGGATTGATGTACCTCTTCATGGTGGTCGTGCTGGTCGCTCGCCCGACCGGCCTGTTCGGCAAGGAGGTCGCATGACCGAGCTGCAGGCCGCGCGGAGCAGCGAGTCGCTGGAGCTGCCGCGTGTCGCAACGCGGGTGCGCTATCGCGACCTGCTCATTGCGCTGGCCGCCTTCGCCGTGCTGGCCTCCCTGCCGCTGTTCTTCTCGAGCAAGGCTTTGCTCGATTTCGTGATCCGCTGTTCGGCCTTCGGCCTGTTCGCGACCTCGCTCAATCTGCTGGTCGGCTACACCGGCATGATCTCGTTCGGCCACGGCATGTTTTTTGGCCTCGGCGCCTATGGTTTTGGTCTCTTGATGCAAAAGACCGGCGTGCCGATCCCGGTCGCCTTCCTCGGCACGCTGGCGATCACGGCGCTGGTTGCGCTGGTCATCGGCGCGATCTGCGTGCGCTTGAAGGAGATCTACTTCGCCTTTGTCACGCTGGCCTTTCAGATGCTGATCCATTCGACGATCCTGTCCTGGGTCTCGCTGACCGGCGGCGATCAGGGATTGCGCGGCGGCATCCCGCGCCCGGTGTTTCTCGGAATCGATCTGTCCAACCAGATCCATCTTTATGTGACGAGCTGCGCGCTTCTGGTCATCGGGCTGCTGGCGATGCGGCAGATCGCGCAATCGCCGTTCGGTTACACGCTGCGGATGATCCGCGACAACGCCAACCGCGCGAGCTTCGTCGGCATCGACGTCTGGCGCGCGAAACTGACGATCTTCGTGCTGGCGGCGCTGTTTGCCGCAGCCGGCGGCATCATCATGTGCCTGTTCGTGTCGGGCGCCTATCCTGAGTTCGCCTACTGGACCATTTCGGGCGAGGGCATCTTCATCAACATGCTCGGTGGCGTCACCACCTTCCTTGGTCCCATGGTCGGTACCGTTTTGCTGCTGATCCTCAACGACACCGTCACGCGGTTCACCGAATACCACGGGATCGTGCTCGGCATCGTCATCCTGTTCTTTGCGATCGGGCTGCGCAAAGGCCTGATGGATTTCGTGGTCGAGTGGTGGGAGGCGCGCCGCGCCAAAAGCGGGGAGGGGCGCTAGCCATGCTGGAGGTGCGTGGGCTCTCAAAATCCTTTGGCGGCGTCAAAGCGGCCGACGACATCACGCTGGATTTCGCTGACGGTTCGCTCACGGCGGTGATCGGGCCGAACGGCGCCGGCAAGAGCACCTTCTTCAACCTGATCACCGGCGCCTTGAAGCCGGATTCCGGAAAAGTCCTGCTCAACGGCGTCGATATGGCCGGGCGCTCGCCACCCGATATCGTGCGCCACGGCATCGGCCGCGCGTTCCAGGTCGCAAGCATCTTTCCGTCCCTGACGGTGGAAGAGACGATGCTGGCCGCGGTCGGCGCCGACCAGCGGCGCGGCGGCATCATGCATCGTCGGTTTCCGCTCTCGGAAACGCGCGAGCGTGCCGAACAGGCGATGGAATTGCTCGGGCTTGCGAACAAGCGCGAACGCAAGGCGGCGACCCTGTCGCACGGCGATCAGAAGCTGCTCGATATTGCGTTGGCGCTGGTACTCGATCCGAAGGTGCTGTTGCTCGACGAGCCGACCGCCGGCATGGGCACGGAAGAGCGCTGGCGTATGATCGAGAAGGTCCGCGAACTCTGGGAGAAGCAGAAAATCACAGTCGTGTTCATCGAGCACGACATGGATATCGTGTTCAAGATCGCGCCTGCGATCGTGGTGCTGTGCTACGGCCGCATTCTCGCGACCGGCACGCCCGACACGATCCGCGCCGACAAGGGCGTCATCGAGGCCTATCTCGGGACCGACCACCACGCCGGGGTCCCAGCATGAGCGCGGACGCGATCATCGAGGTCAAGGACCTCGACGTCTACTATGGCACCAGCCAGATCCTGTTTGGCGTCGGCCTCTCGGTGCGCAAGGGCGAGACCATGGCGCTGCTCGGGCGCAACGGCGCGGGCAAGTCGACAACGATGAAGGCCATCATGGGCCTGGCACCGCCGCGGCGCGGAACGGTTACATTGGGTGGCCGCGCCATCACGGGCTTGCGGCCGCATCGCATTGCGCGGGCGGGCCTCGGTTTCGTTCCGGAGGATCGACAGATCTTCCCGGAGCATACGGTCGAGGACAATCTCGTCATCGGCCACAAGAAGGGCACGGACGGACGCGACGAGTGGCCGATCAGCCGCATCTATGAGGTCTTCCCGCTGCTCGCTCCGCTGCGCAGCCGGATCGCGGGCAGACTCTCCGGCGGCGAGCAGCAGATGCTTGCGATCGCCCGCACGCTGATGGGAAATCCGGATCTGCTGCTGCTCGACGAGCCCAGTGAAGGGCTCGCGCCGATCATCGTGCAGCGGATCGGCGAGCTCCTGCGGCAGTTGCGCAACATCGGTGCGACCGTGCTGATTGCCGAGCAGAACATGCATTTCTGCCTGGGGCTCGCGAGCCACGCGACGGTGATCGACAAGGGCCAGATCGTCTACACCGGGACGATCGACGAGCTGAAGAGCAACGACAGTGTTCGCAGTCGTTATCTCGCCTTGTAGCGATATCGGGTTTCACACGCGGTTGCAGCCGCGGTGGGATAGCGCGCCTGGCTAGTTCGTGACCTGCGCGGCGGCCGACATCAGCTCCTGAGGCGTCGGCGCGCCGAGCATAAGACGTCCGCCCTCTGGAAATTCAGTGAACCTCCATCGGATAATTCCGTCCCGGTCGAGCAGAAACTGGCCGAAGAGCTGGCCGTTCCCCACCTTCATGCGCTCGTCGGCTTCGGTCATTTCGTAGCCGTCCTTGTCGTTAAGGAAATCAGACGCCGCCACCGGGTTCATCGGTTCCGGCAGTTCGCCCGGCAGGTCGATCCGCATGCTCATGACTGTGTTCATGCCCATCTTGCGCGGCCACTCGGTTTCGCTCTCCGTGTATTCGAGGGTCGGCAGGCCGAATGCGCGGTGCGCGGCTCGATCGGGGTCGGCCGCGGCGAACAGGTTCGGGAGCGGGTGGTAGCGGAAATAGAGACGCGCACGCTCGATTGGCGTGCTTACTACCACGAGACTTTCCACGCCTTTTTCTCGCAGCGCATTGTCAATTTTTGCCTGGGCCGCAAGATGGCGCCGGCAGAACGGACAATGCAGGCCTCGAAACAAGCCGACCAATATCGGGCTGCGGCCGCGAAAGTCATCGAGCGCGATCTTGCCATCGCGCGTGATCGCATCCAGCACAATGTTCGGCGCCGGATCGCCGGGCTGCAGTGGCCCATCGACGTGATGTTCGGACATGGTCAAGCTCCTGCGTTGCTCTCGAAGATCTAATCAAGAAACGGCAGTACGATCAGCGCTTCCGGATCAAGTCCGTGCCGGGCGCAGACATCTTGCGCCAAAGCAAAATACCGCTCCGCCTCCGGTACATTGCCTTGATCGAGGTTCAGCGTCGCCAGACCATCATAGCACGGGAAGAGTTGTTGCGGCTCACCCGTTTCCCGCGCCACCTCAAGGGCCTCATTGTAGCAGCGCACGGCGAGTTCCGGCGCGCCGTGGCATTGATGAATTTGCCCCAGTACAATTAGCGGTACTGGAAGATGCTCGCGCTGGTCGAGTTCGCGATCGATCTCGATGGCTCTTTCGGCGGCCGGCACACCCTCGGCGTCGCACTTGTTCGTGAAGGTGCAACTGGCGACCGCCAGGTTGGCAAGCAAGCGCGCCTGAAAGCCGAGGTCACCGATACGACGCGCGACTTCAAGCCCGCGCCGGCACACCTCTATCGCCCGCGCCGGATCGATGATGCTGTAAAGCACGCCGAGATTGGTGTAGCCGCGACAGGCTGCGTTGAGCAGCCCTGCAGCTTCGGCGGCCGCGACGCTTCGCTCCACCTCGCGGACGGCGTCCAGGCTCTGTCCCAGCCGCGCCAGCGCAACTCCTTTGGTGTTGAGTGCTTCGGCCGTGGCGCGAGCCGCTTCCAGAGCGGTAGACTTGTCGACGTCCGCCGACACGATCTGAGCGTGACGCAACGCATCATCGGCCCATTTTGCCGCCACGGCGTGATCGCCGAGGAGGAACGCGAGGTGCCCGCGTTCCTGGAGGAGATGCGCCTGCTCGACGGCCGCGTTCGCTCCTTCCAGCAGCGCGGCCGCCTCGGTGTAGTATTCCTCCGCCTTGCTTCGCTTGCCGCCATCCCATAGCAACCTTCCGATCTTGCGGAGCACGCGTGCTGCCGCGACGCGATCGCCGGTTGTCCGGTAGGACTGCAATACCGCCTGATAATGCTCGTGCGCGAGATCACGCCGGCCGGATGGCCCATACAAGTCCGCAATCCGCTCGCGCAGCACCATGCGTCGCGGACCCTCATCGCCTGCGGCCGACAACACCGTCAACGCCTGCTGATAGAGACGGAGGGCGTCGTCGTTGGCATAAATCGCGCGGGCGCGATCACCGGCTGCCCTGAGATAGTCGGCGCCCTTCGGCTTGTTCGTGCTGAGGCTGAAATGATGGCCGAGCAGCACGGCGTCTTCGAGCCGCTCCGGATTGTCGCCGCAGAGTTTTTCAAGGGTGATACCGATCCGTTCGTGCATGTCTGTCCGGCGCTGCAGAAGAAGGTTCTGATAGATCACATCGTGCAGCAGCGTTTGCGTGAAGCGATAGGCCCGTGACGGCATCGCGTTGGCGCCCGCAACCTCCTCGACGACCTCTGCGTCGCACAGGATATCGAGGCCGGTGTCGACGTTGATCGGATCTGTCGCAATGGCACCGAGAAGCGCTGCCTCAAATCGCGGGCCAATGACCGCGGCTTCCTGCGCCAGCCTGCGAACGTCGCGAGGCAGCCGGTCCATTCGGGCCAGCAGCAATGCCTGAACGCTCGCAGGAATGTCGGTGGCCGCCTCGCTTTCAGTTACGCGCCATTCTGTGCCGTCGCGCCGCAGGACGCCGACCTCGACGAGCCCACGCACGATCTCCTCGACAAACAGCGGATTGCCGCCCGAGCGCTCGAGAATGCGGTCGCACAGGCCTTTGGATGATCTGACACAATGCTCACCGAGGAAGGCCGCAAGCAACGCGTGTCCCTCGGCAACGCCAAGCGGGGCCAGACGAAGCGCGCTCTGGCTGATCCGGTTGGAGCCGAACCGATCGTTCTCGGCCAGGGGCCGATGCGTGAACAGCAGCATCAGCCGCTTGTGCTCCAGCCGGTCCATGACGAAGCGCAGCGCTTCCAGCGATACTGCGTCGGCCCAGTGCAGATCCTCGACAATGATCAAGAGCGGCGATTGCGCAAGGCGTCGCTCGAAGACAACGCGGATTGCGAAGAAGATCTGCCGGCGGAGCTGTGCGGGCTCGACCTGCTGCAGAGTAGCGTCCGACTTGCTGAAGCCGAGGACATGGAAATAGAGCGGCATCAGACCCTCGATCTCGCCGCTCGAAAGGCCAAGCGCGGCAAGCGCTGCGAGGAGCTTCGCCTGCGTCTCTGCCATCGACGCTTTGTGGTCGATCTGGTAGGCGCTGCGCAACACTGCCGCAAGCGCACCATAGGATTGTTCACCAAGCGGCGAGCATGCGGCCCGCCGGATTGCGATTTCGGCGAAGCGTTTGTCCTGACCGGCGCGCGCCAGGAATTCGTCGACAAGGCGCGTCTTGCCGATGCCAGCCTCGCCGATCAGCCGCACCAGCTGAGCCGTGCCGCCGCAGGCGAGCTCGAGGCCGCCCATCATGTGCGCAAGTTCCGCATCGCGCCCGATCAGCGGTGCGCTCAGGCCGAGCGTTTCCAATCCACGCGCCGGGCGCGGTGCATCGAGCGATCCCCGCAATCGATGGACGAGCACGTTTCCGGTCTTGCCGCGAAGCGACGCTTCGCCGAGAGATTCAAACAGGAATGCATGTCGCGTGAGACGGTAGGTCAGCGGCCCCACCAGCACCTCGCCCGGCGACGCCATCGATTGGAGGCGCTGCGCGATATTCACCGTATCACCGGTCACCGAATACGATTTGGCATCGCCCGCGCCGATTCCGCCGGCGACGACATGCCCGGTGTTGATGCCGATATGCAGCGTGAGCGGCGCACTGGTGCCGGTCTTCAAGCGCTCGCTGACGCGTCCGGTTCGGTCGATCATGTCGAGGGCCGCACGGAGTGCGCGCTCGGGGTCGTCTTCGTGCGCAGCCGGCGCACCGAACAAGGCGAGCAAGGCATCACCGATGAACTTGTCGACAAAGCCTCCAAGCCTTTCGACCGCCGCTGTCATTTCCTCGAATAACTGGTTCTGAAGGCCCTGAAGGTCTTCCGGGTCGAGGCGCTCGCTCAGCGAGGTAAAGCCGCTGAGATCGGCAAACAGCACGGTCACGGTCCGACGGTCTGCCTGAGTGGAGGTCTGTCGCGTCTCGGCAGACCGCGACACCGGCTTTGTCGGAAAGGCCGTCACTGGAACCACCGGCTGATTGCTGGCTTGTGGTGCGCCGGCGACGGCGGTGCCGCATCGGGGGCAAAAGGCAAAATCCGGCGCGCAGAGGAAGCCGCAGCCCGCGCACGCAGCCGGCTGCTTTGCTCCGCACTTCGGACAAAAAGCGAAGCCGCTTTGAACTTCAAAACCGCAACTGGAGCAGTTCATCGATCAAGACCTCGCAAGAGCTGCGATGGTGCGATCTGCCGTCGGGTTCAGAAATAGCTCAGATGATCCTTAAGCCAGCTTCGGCTGGGGCCGTGTTCAATCTCAGCACAAAATCGGATCAAAGGACATGGGAATAGCGTCACGTCGTACGTCGCCTCGTCAGTGGCGCGGAAACTGTCCGCTGATGGTCGAGCCGGAGCTGCATCAGGGATCGCGCATTTGACACTAATGCATTAGTACGTTAATGCCACTCGCAGCAAAAATATCATCCCTAAAGATAAGCTGTGGGAGGCGAATGTTGGGCTCAGTGCGCGCTTTTGTTGTCGCGGTGTTGGTTCTCGCTCTGGGGTGGACCACTCAATCCCTTGCCGCCGAATATCCGGAACGGAATGTCACGGTCATCGTCCCGTTCCCGGCTGGCGGAGCTTCAGACACGACTGCGCGTCTGATTTCTGCAAAGGTCGCCGAACGGCTGAATCAGGCGTTTATCGTCGAGAACCGGGCCGGCGCGAACGGAGCGTTGGGCGCCACTGCCTTGAAGCAGGCTGCACCCGACGGCTACACTATCCTGTTCGGATCGATCGGCGTCTTCGCCATCAACCCGGCGCTCATCAAGGATCTCAAATACGATCCGCAAAGGGATTTCGATCTCCTGAGCGTGGCTGTGCGCACGCCGAACGTGCTGGTGGTCAATCCCAACCTGCCGGTCAAGACCGTCGATGAACTCATCAGCTATCTGAAGAGCAATCCCAACAAGGTGACGTTTGCGTCATCCGGCATCGGATCTTCCGATCATCTCACCGCCGCGCTGTTCTGGCAGCGGACGGGAACGACCGGAATTCACGTGCCTTACAGAGGCGGCGGTCCCGCCATCAACGACCTGATCGCGGGGCACGCGAATGCGTCGTTCCAGAATCTCGGCGCCGTCGCCCAGCAGATCAAGGCCGGTACCTTGAGAGCGCTTGCAGTGACGAGCAACAAGCGGACCACGACGCTGCCTGATGTGCCGACGACGGCGGAAGCCGGCGTGAAGGATCTGGAGGTTTACTCCTGGCAAGCCGCGGCGGCGCCGAAGGGGCTACCGGCTCCCGTCAAGGCCAGGCTCGAGAAGGAGCTCGCCGACGGCGCCAACGCACCTGACGTCAAGGCGAAGTTCGAAGCCGTCGGCTTTGACGTGGTGGCCGGAAACGGCGAGCAGTTTGCGACGTTCCTCAAGGGCGAATTCGAGCGCTGGAAGGCCGTCATCGAAAAAGGCGGCATCACTGCCGAGTAGCGGATGGCCGGCCGTCTTTTCAAAGACGCTCGGTCCAGGCGCTTGTGACCCAGGGTTCAAGCTGCTCGGACTTGAGGTCGATGCCCGTCCCAAGCCCGTCGGGGATCGCGAGCATGCCGTCCCGACTGAGGGTCGGCGTGCCGCAAAGGTGGAGCAGGGGGTTGTCCATCATGTCGTATTCCATGAATGGATACGCAGCCGGACCACCACCGCGCCGCGGTTCGAGCACGGCTGACATCTGCAGCGATGCGTGGAAGTTCACGACGGTGCCGAACACATGCGGCATGACGGGCAGGTCGTAAGCCTGCGCCAGCGCCCAGATCTGCCGGAAGCCGCTGTAGCCGCCGCAGATGGAAAGATCGGGCTGAAGAATTGCAAAGGCGCCGGCGGTCACAAAATCGCGAAAGGCGCGCAGGCTTCCGAGCGCTTCGCCGCCTGCAATTGCGACGGGTACAGCGCGCGCAAACGCCTGATAGCCCGGGATGTCCTCCGGCTGCACCGGTTCTTCGATCCAGAGCAGGTCGGCCTCTTCCATGAACTTTGCCGATCGGATCGCGGCCGCGGCCGTGTAGCCCTGATTGATATCGACCATGATGGCGATGTCAGGCCCTACCTGGCGGCGCAACGCGTTCGCCATCGCGCCGTCGGCGCGGGGCTCGACGCCGCCCCGTGGCTTGATGGCCTTGAAGTTGAGGGCAAGATATTCGTCGACCTCGCGCTGATAGGTGCGATACGGGTCGGGCGTCGTCCGCACGAATGGTCCACTCGCATAGGCAAACGCCTCGTTGCGCACCGATCCGCCCAGCAGCGCCGCGACGCTGATCCCGTGCATGCGCGCAGCGAGGTCGTGCAAGGCCATGTCGACCGCGGAGATGGCCATCATCGCCGCGCCGCGCCGGTCATACCCGACCGTGCCACACATTGCCTGGAAATGCCGGCCGGTCTCCGCAGGCGACTTGCCGAGCACAAGTCCGGCCAGCCGGGAACGTATGAAGGTGCCGGCGGCTTGCGGAGAATTGCCCGCCTCGCCCCAGCCTGAAAGCCCGCTGTCGGTGCGGACCTGGACCAGCAGCGCATCGCGCTTTCGAAACAGGTTGAGCGCGTTGCCCATCGGCTCGGCGAGGGGAAAGCTGAGGTTGTATCCGCAAATCTCGGTGATTTTCATGGCTACTCGCGAAGCGACGGGGAGGGCGCTTCGTCTCAATAGAGGATCAACGTCCAACCGTCTTACGCCAGGCGGCGAAATCCGTCAGGGATTTTTCGTCGGTCGGCGGATAGAGGCCGAGGATCGACCGGCCCTTGCGGACCTCCTCGGTGACGAAATCCTCGAACACCGTCATTTCAAAGGCTTCGTCTGCGATCTCGTCGGCGAGATGCGCCGGAATGACCATCACGCCGTCGCCGTCGCCGAGAATGACATCGCCGGGAAACACCGGTGCGTCGCCGCAACCGATCGGCACGTTGATGTCGATCGCCTGATGCAGGGTCAGGTTGGTCGGGGCGCTCGGACGATGGTGATAGGCGCAGAACCCCAGTGCGGCGATCTCCGCCGAATCGCGAAATCCGCCATCGGTGATGACGCCGGCGACGCCGCGTTGCATCAGGCGCGTCACGAGGATCGAGCCGGCGGACGCCGCCCGAGCGTCCTTGCGGCTGTCCATCACCAGAACCGCGCCAGGCGGGCAATCCTCGACGGCCTTTCGCTGGGGATGGGCGCGGTTGCGGAAGACGGCCAGCTCGTTCAGATCTTCACGCGCCGGCATGTAGCGCAGCGTGAATGCTTCGCCGACCAACGTTAGCTGCGACGGCGACAGCGGGTGCACATCCTGGATCGCCTGATTTCTGAATCCGCGCTTGAAGAGCGCGGTTGCCACGGTCGCCGTGCTGATGGTCTTGAGTTTTGTACGAGTCTGAGGGGTCATTGTGTCCGCTCGTTTTTCAAGGTTGCTGTCTTAGAAGATATCCGGCTCGGCGACGGCTGCGCCGAAATGCGATTCAAGAAAGTCGAAATCGCACCCATCGCTGGCTTGCTTGATGTGCTGCGAGAACATCCATCCATAGCCGCGCTCGTAGCGTTTCGCCGGAGCCTTCCACCGGGCGCGACGCCTTGCAAGCTCGTCTTCCGCCACATCGAGGTTGATCGTTCGGGCCGCGACATCAAGCGAAATGCGATCGCCGTTTTGCACAAGGGCCAGCGGTCCGCCGATGTAGGCTTCGGGGCAGACGTGCAGGATGCACGCGCCGTAGCTCGTGCCGCTCATCCGCGCGTCCGACAGCCGCACCATGTCCCGCACGCCTTGCTTCACCAGCTTCTTCGGGATCGGCAGCATGCCCCATTCCGGCATGCCCGGGCCGCCTTGCGGACCCGCGTTGCGCAGGATCAGCACGTGGTCGGCCGTCACGTCGAGATTATCATCATCGACCGCCTTCTTCATCGCCGGGTAGTCGTCGAACACCAGCGCCGGTCCGGTGTGCTTGAGCAAGCGGGGTTCACACGCACTCGGTTTGATGACGCAGCCATCCGGTGCGAGATTGCCGCGCAGAACCGCCAGCGCTCCCTCCTTGTAGATCGGATTGTCGACGGGGCGAATGACATCGTCATTGTGGACCTCGGCGTCGGCGATGTTCTCGCCGAGCGTCTTGCCGGTGACGGTCATGCAGTCGAGATGCAATTCTTCCTTGATGCGCGACATCAAGGCCGGCAGTCCGCCGGCATAGAAGAAATCCTCCATGAGATAGACGTCACCGCTCGGCCGGACATTGGCGATGACCGGGACCTTGCGGCTCGCCTTTTCGAAGCCATCGAGGCCAATGTCGTGCCCGGCACGACGTGCCTGCGCGATGAGATGGATGATCGCGTTGGTCGAGCAGCCCATGGCCATCGCCACGATGATCGCGTTCTCGAACGCCTGACGGGTCTGGATCATGTCCGGCGTCAGGTCTTCCCACACCATCTCCACGATCCGACGGCCGCACGCCGAGGCCATGCGGATATGGCCGGCGTCGGCTGCCGGAATCGACGACGCTCCGGGCAGCGTCATGCCGATCGCCTCGGCGATGGCTGTCATCGTCGAAGCGGTGCCCATGGTCATGCAGGTGCCATAGCTGCGCGCAATGCCGGCCTCGACGTCGACCCATTCCTTCTCGGAAATCTTGCCGGCGCGACGCTCGTCCCAGTATTTCCAGGCATCCGAGCCCGAGCCGAGCGTCTTGCCCTTCCAGTTGCCCCGCAGCATCGGGCCCGCGGGCAGGTAGATCGTCGGCAGCCCCGCGCTGGTCGCGCCCAGCAGCAGACCCGGCGTGGTCTTGTCGCAGCCACCCATCAGTACGACGCCGTCGACAGGGTGACCACGCAGCAATTCTTCCGCGTCCATCGCCAGCATGTTGCGGTAGAGCATCGTGGTCGGCTTGAGGAAGGATTCCGACAACGACAGCGCCGGAAGCTCGAGCGGAAAGCCGCCCGCCATCAGGATACCGCGCTTGACGTCGTCGACCCTGCTCTTGAAGTGCATATGACAGGGTTGCGCGTCCGACCAGGTGTTCAGGATGGCAATGACCGGTCGGCCCTTCCACTCTTCGGGAGCGTAGCCCATCTGCATGGCGCGCGAGCGATGTCCGAACGACCTGAGGTCGTCGGGGGCAAACCAGCGAGCGCTGCGCAACTGGTCGGGAGTCCTGGTCTTCGTGGTCATACCGGCACCTGTTTGAACCGAGCTGATGGAATGCGATGGTGCATCCGGATCACTAATGCATTAGTGCACTATCGGCAAGCGCGACAGATATGATAAGGACATGTTCCATCGCCTGAGTCGGATCGGAATGCAGATGGCATCCTCATCACCGCGACGTGCGGTCGAACGTCTCGACCGTGATCGGCAGGCGGCGCCGCAGGTTTTCGAGCGCCTCCGAGATCAGATCGTCTCGCTCACACTGCCGCCCGGATCACCGCTCTCGCGCACCGCTCTGGCGGGGCAGTTTGGCGTCAGTTCCACACCCGTCCGTGATGCCCTCATGCGGCTCGAGGAAGAAGGCCTCGTCGACGTCTTTCCGCAATATGCCACCGTGGTGAGCCGGATCGACGTCAAGCTCGCCGAGCAGGCCCACTTCCTGCGACTGGCGCTCGAGCTCGAGATCGTCCGAAGCCTGGCGCTTCGTCATGACGAGGCGCTGATTACGCGTCTAAACAGCACCATTGCCTTGCAGCAGCATCACGTGAAAGCGGGGGATTTCGAGAGCTTCTCGGCCGCGGACAACGTCTTTCACGAGCAACTCTACGACGCCACGGACAAGCAGGAGCTTTGGAAGCTCGTCAGAAGCAGGAGCGGTCACATCGACCGCCTGCGGCGGCTTCATCTGCCAACGCCCGGCAAGGCCCAGGAGATCGTCAGCCTGCACAAGCTGATCGTGAAGGCTATAGATGCGGGAAAGGCCGATGAAGCGCAGGCCCGCTTGCGGAAGCACCTGTCGGGCACGCTCGGCTATCTCGACCAGATCCGCAGCCAATATCCGCAATATCTGCAGGATTGAACGCGGAACTCTATCCTGGAGCATGATCTTTTTCGGAAAACCGGTGTCCACCATCGATCGCGTCGAGGGCAAGCTTTTCCGGATCATGCTAACCCGGCTGGATATTTCCCTTCTCGACGATGCGCGTCCATTTGGCGATCTCGTCATCGATGCGGGTACGGAATTCGGCCGGGGAGCTTCCGACCGGAACGAAGCCGAGCTCGGTTGCGCGTGCGCGGAGCGGGTCATTCCTGAACGCTGTTCCGGCAACCTGGCTCAGCCTGTCGACCATATCGGCGGGCAGGGCCGCGGGGCCAACAAGCCCGAACAGCGGCGTGGCATCGACGGCAGGCAATCCGGCCTCCGACATTGTCGGCACATCGGGCAACTGCGCCACTCGCTGGCCGGTCACGGCCAGCGCGCGAACCAGACCCTGGCGCACCTGCTGGGCGATCGCGGCAACGGTCGCAAACGTCATCTGAACCTGGCCGCCGATCAGATCGGTGATGGCGGGCGCTCCGCCACGGTAGGGAACGTGGACGATGTCGATTTCGGCGGCCTGGCGCAGTTGCTCGCCGGCCAGGTGAATTGCTGTGCCAAGTCCAGCAGATGCGAAGTTGAGCTTGCCCGGCTGAGCTTTTGCGACAGCCAAGAACTCCTTCAGGCTCGTGGCCGGTACCGAGGGGTGGACGACGAGCACAAGGGGAGACGTTGCAAGCAGCGAGATCGGCGCAAAATCCTTTCGGGTGTCGTAGGGGAGCTTTGCGCGAAACAGTCCGGGATTGATGACAAATGCGCTGTCGATGACGCCGATCGTGTCGCCCTCAGCCGACCCGGTTGCGATCGCCTGCGTGCCGACCATGCTGGCGCCGCCACCGCGATTGTCGACGATGAACGGCTGCCCCGCGGCCCGCTCCAGTTCAGGGGCGATCAGGCGCGCAATGATGTCCGATGCCCCTCCCGCCGCGTAGGGGACGATGATCTTCACCGGCCTTCGCGGAAGGTTTTGCGCCAACGCGAGCTGCTGCAGCGGCGAAGCGCAAGCCGTAGCCGCCAAAGCCGAGCGAACAAATATCCTTCGGGTCAACCGCATCGCCTTCTCCCATTGTCACGACTGCTAATATATTAGTGCATGACGACGGTAAAGAGGGCGGCTGGTGCCTCTATCGCTTCGCAGCGGCTTCGCAATCAAAGCGGGTCTCGGGAATCCCGCCGACACCCAGTCCGGTGATCGCGAACAACGCGCCTGCGTTTTGATGTGACGACACCATCCGGCCGGTCCCGGAATCCCTGATCGACGTCACGAACAGCGTATCCATGGTCTTACCGCCGAATGCCGGGCAGGAAGGGAAATCGACCGGGATGTCGATGGTCGCGACGACTTTCCCTGCGGGCGACACGCGAGCGATCTGTCGGGACTGAACGAGCGCGACCCATAGATGACCCTCGCTGTCGACTGTGGCGCCGTCCGACCCGATCTACCAGCTGCTCAATTCTACCCGCGCTGGATGACCGTCTTGGAATGTCTTGATCACCAGCCGGCGGCAGGCGGCCTGTGACGGGAGTGGCGCGCATGCGAACCAAAGCCATCATCCCTGACCATGAATTCAAGCTCGGCATGCGGTAGGTGGTGTCGTCGGTCGCGATCGTGACAAGCCGCGCCGGCGGAATCCGCAACGGGCTGACGGCAACCGCGGTCTGCTCGGTCTCCGCCGATCCGCCGACGGTGCTCGCCTGCGTCAACCGGAATGCGTCGGCGGAGGCTCTCATCGCCGAGAGCGGAAACTTCGCCATCAACTTTCTCGCCGAAGATCAACACAACATCGCCCGGCTGTTTTCGAAATCGAAGCTCGATGCCGACCAGCGGTTCGGCGAAGGAAGCTGGCTGTCAATGGTCACCGGCTCGCCGATCCTCGAGGGAGCGGTGGCAAGCTTCGACTGCGAGGTGGAAGAGTGCATCCCTTCCGGCACACATCATATCTATGTCGGGCGCGTCGTGGCCGTAACCTCGACCGACCAGAGCGCGCTGCTCTATCGCGATGGCCTGTTTCGCAAACTTGCGTTGTCTGATTAGGTTCAGCGTCATCCCCGCGAAAGCGGGGATCCAGTATCCCAGAGCCTCAGCGATCTAGTCGCCAACGCTGCGGAGTACTGGATGCCCGCTTTCGCGGGCATGACGGCGGAGACTCGGTTTAAACCCACCACGCTCTAACCCCGCAGCAAAAACTTCTGCACCTTGCCCATGGCGTTGCGCGGTAGCGCCTCGATCAGCGTCACCTCGCGCGGGACCTTGTAGTTCGCCATCTTCTGCCGGCACCAGGCGAGGAACGCGTCGCTGTCGAAGTCGGCGCGTCTCTTCGGCACGACGAACGCCTTGCCGACTTCGCCCATGCGATCGTCGGCAATGCCGATCACCGCCACCTGGTCCACCATCGGGTGTTCCAGGATCAGCCGTTCGATCTCGGCCGGGTAGCAGTTGAAGCCGCCGACGACGAACATGTCCTTCATCCGGTCGGTGATCTTCAGGTAGCTGCGCTCGTCGAGCACGCCGACGTCGCCGGTCTTCATCCAGCCGTCCGCGGTCATGGCGCGACGCGTGGCCTCGTCGTCCTCGAAATAACCGGCCATCACGTTGTAGCCCTTGATCTGGATTTCGCCGGGCTCTCCCGGTGGCACCGGTCGATCGCTGCTGTCCGCACAACGGACCTGAACGCCATCGATGACAGTTCCTGCCGTGTTGGCGATGCGTTCGGGATCATCGTTCGGGTCGGTGGCGGTGACGAGTGCGGTCGACTCGGTCAGGCCGTAGGCGTTCAGGATGGTCGTGACGCTCGCTTCGCTCCTCAGCGCGCGGATCATGTCCGGTGGCACGATGTTGCCGCCCGTGCCCATGGCCCGCAGGCTGCTGATGTTGCGTTTGGCCTTGCGGTTCTCGTCGAGCAGCGCGAGGAAGATCGTTGGCGGGCCGCCGGTAACGGTGATCCCCTCGGTCTCGATGATCTGCAGCACGTTTGACGCATCGAACGTCGCCAGCGGATACATCGCGGATCCCGCTGCGATGCTGGCAATGACGCCGGCCTTGTAGCCGAACGAGTGAAACATCGGCGCGATGATCAGGTATCTGTCCGTCGGCCCCATGTTCAGGCGCTCAGCCCACAGGCTGTACGCCCGCACGATCTGCGAGTGAACCAGCATCGCGCCTTTCGGAAAGCCGGTGGTGCCGGAGGTGAACATGATCTCGGCAACGTCGGCCGGCCGGACCGATTGAGCCATGTCGAGGACGGATGCATCGCGTTCGCCGGATGCGGAGGAGGTGGCTTGCGTCCAGTCCGTCCAGTTCGGATCGCCCGTGCCGACCCTGAACCATGCCTTGATGGGCGGGAGGTCTTGCCCGGCCAGCAGGCGTGTGTAGTCGACGCCGAGAAATTCGCCGATGCCGATCACGACCGTGGGGCGCGATTTCCGCAGGATGTAGGCGATCTCGTCGCCCTTCAGACGCGTGCTGATCGGGACCGCGATGGCGCCCAGCAGCGAGGTCGCGAGTCCTGCTTCAATCCATTCCAGGCTGTTCGGCAACCAGATCGCGACACGGTCGCCCTTTTTCAGCCCGACGGACAAAAGCGTCGCCGCGGCGCGGAGCACGCGCTGGCGAAGCTGATCATAGGTGATCGACAACTCAGGACCGATCACCGCCTCGCGCGAGCCATGCCGCGTCGCGGTTGCGAGAAACAGCTGTCCGATTGTGGTGTCCGCCTGATCCACTGACGTCGCGCTCCCGATCCCTGGTTTTGGTCTTTGGCCAGCGTCAGCCGCCGGCCAGCAGCTCCTTGGCGATGATCAACTGCCTGATCTCCTGCGTGCCGGCGCCAATGTCCAGGATCTTGGCCGTCCGGTACAGGCGGTTGATCTCGGTGTCGCGCATGTAGCCGGACCCGCCGAAAATCTGCACGGCCTGATCCATGACGAAGCCGGTGGCGCGTGACGCGCTCATCAACGTTGCGGCGGAAAGCTTGTGGATCTCGCCGCGGCCCGCCGTCCTGATGTCGGTCGAGTCGCAGCTTCGCAGCACATGGTGCAGGAAGGCGCGCGCGGTCTCGATCTGCAGGTACATGTCGGCGAGTTTTGCCTGCACCAGCTGAAAATCGCCGATGCGCTGGCCGAATTGCCGCCGTGTCCGCGCATGCTCCAGTGCAAGATCGAATGCGCGTTGTGCGGGGCCGATCGCCAGCGGGGCTGAAAAGCATCGTTCGATATCCAGCCCGCTCATCATCACGGCACGGCCTTCGTTCTCTATCCCGACGAGATTTTCCGCCGGCACGACGCAGTCCTGGAACACCAGTTCGCCCAGCGGGCTGCCGCGAAAGCCCATCTTGTCCAGCTTCTGCGCCACCGAGAAGCCCGGAAATGTCTTCTCGACGATGAAGGCGTTGATGCCGCGCTTGCCCTTCTCGGGCGCGGTCTTCGCGTAGACGAGGAGGACGTCCGCAACCGGGCCGTTGGTGATGAAGATCTTTGTGCCATTGAGGATGTACGTGTCACCCTTGCGCCGCGCGGTCGTCGCCATCGATCCGAGCGCGTCGGAGCCGGCGCCGGGTTCGGTCATCCCGAGGGCGCCGATCAGTTTTCCCTCGCACATGGCCTGCACGTAGCGGCGCCGCTGGTCGGCGGTGCCATTGCGGTAGATCGCATCCAGGCAAAGGTTATCATGCGACGTCCAGCTCCAGGCCACGGCCGGATTGGCGTAGGCCATCGCTTCGGCGATCATGCCGGCCAGGAGGTAGGGCAATCCCTGGCCGCCGTACTCCTCTGGCACGGTCAGTCCCATGAACCCCATGCCGCCGAGCGCACGAAACTCAGCTTCGGGAAACCAGTCCTCATCGTCCATGCGCGACTGCAGGGGATGCAGCTTGTCGAAGAAATACTCGGCCGCATAGTCGACCAGAGACTTGCTTTCGTCGGCTGAGAGGTGACTGGCTCCGTGCATCATGACCTCGCGAGACATGATCAGGCGGCGATGATCTGGCCGCCGTCCACCTGCAGGATCTTGCCGGTGATGTAGCTTGCGTCGTCGGAGGCGAGGAACGCGACTGCGCGCGCGATTTCGTCCGGCGTTCCCATCCGGCCGAGCGGCGTCCTGGCCAGGTGTTTCCTCGTGGCCTCCTCGCCCCAGTGCCGCTCGGCGTCGGCACCCATGGCCGTGTCGGTCAGGCCGATCGCAACCGCGTTGGCGCGAATGCCATGCCGGCCTTCTTCCTTCGCGACCACGCGGATCAGCGCGTCGAGCGCGGCCTTCGATGCGGCTGCCTGCGCGCCTTTTGCTTCGCAGGCCTGTGCGGCGATCGATGAGACGGCGACGATCGCGCCGCGCTTGCGCTCATGCATGTGGCGCAAACACGCGGATAGCACGTAGAAGAAACCGTTGAGGTCTGCGGACAGAAAGCCGTTCCACTCGTCCGGCGTCAGCGCGCGAACGCTCTTCCAGTCCGAGTAGGCCCCCGCACAGTGGGCGAGCAGGTCGACAGATCCCAGCTCCTTGATCGTCTCGGCAACCGAAGCTTCCACCGCCGCAGGATCGCGCAGGTCGCATTGCGCGACGAACGCCTGCACGCCAAGGACGCGCGCGGCGTCGGCGGCGGCTTCGGCTGCCGCTGCACCCGAGCGGTAGAGCAGGGCCAATGCGTAGCCGCGGCGCGCCAGTTCGAGAGCGACGGCGCGGCCTATTCCGCCGCTCGCCCCGGTAATCAATGCGCTGGGCCTCATCGTCCCTGAAACCTCGGCGCGCGCTTCTCGCGCATCGCCTTCAGCGCCTCGGCATGGTCCTCGGTTCGGCTGCAAAGCGCTTCATAGACCAGGCCAGGCTCCAGCACGGCGCTGGCAAGCTGCTTCAGACCCACGTTGATCGTCGTCTTGGTCCAGCGCGTGGCGAGGGTTGCCCCACCTGCGAGTCGCGTGGCCCACTTGTGGACCGTCGCATCGAGCTCGTCCCGCGGCACGGCAAAGTTGATCAGGCCGATCTGCTGGGCTTCCTTGGCATTGATGAGGTCGCCGGTCAGAAGATACTGCTTCGCGCGCGCATAGCCGATCAGCTGCGGCCAGATCACTGCGCCGCCATCGCCGGCGGCATAGCCGACGCGCACGTGCGGGTCGCCGATGCGGGCGTCGTCGGCCGCAATGATGATGTCGCAGAACAACGCGATCGTGGCGCCCAGCCCGACGGCGTCACCGTTCAGCCGGCAGATCACCGGCTTGTCGCAGTCGAGCAGGCTGAAGATCAACTGCTTTCCCTGCCGCATGTCCTCATAGAATATCGCAGGATTCGCGCGGGCCTCTTCCAGGTGATCGAGATCACCGCCGGCGCTGAAGGCGCGTCCGGCACCGGTCAGGACCACGACCTGGCTGTCCGGGTCGGCCGCGATGTCCCCGAAAAGGGTCGAAAGCTCGTGATGCATCTTCACGGAAACGGCGTTGAGCTTCTCCGGCCGGTTGAGGGTGACCGTCAGGATCTTTCCGTCCCGGTCGAATTTGATCGTCTCATAGTGATCGAATGCCATGTCGCGTGAATTCCTTGTCCAGAAGGATGGCGGCGACGGTCGATGCGCCGACCGTCGCCGTATCGCGGTTGACCGGTCTCAGTTTTCCACTTTCGCCCCGAGCACCGGGCCGAACAGCTCCCAGGTATCGCCCTTGATCCGCATGAGCTGAAGCTGGGAGAGGGGTGAAAAGCTCGACGGCGTGCTGTTGATCTTGACGCCGGCCAGCAGGCCGTCGGCTTCGATATCTTTCATGTTCGCGGCCTGCTTCATGACGTTCTCGCGCGTCAGGTCGTCGCCGGCGTTTTTCAGCACCGCGGCCAAGGTCTGGGCGGTGTTGTAGGCGTACATGACATAGGCGTCCTTGCGATCGGCTTCCGGCATGTATTGCTTCAGGAACTCGTCGAACTTCTTCACGCCGGGGTCGTCCTTCCAGCGCGGGTCGGTCACGTCCTTCATGAAGGCGGCAGAGATGATGCCTTGCGCGTGCTCGATGCCCGCGGGCCTGACGACCGCGCCGATCGATGCCGATACGTTGTTGAGGAAATGCAGCGGCTTCCAGTCGACTTCGCCGATCTTGCGGATCGCCTGGGCTGCGAACTTCGGCAATGTGAAGTTGAAGAAGACGTCCGCTCCGCTCGCCTTCAGCTTGACGATGTGGGATTCGATCGTCGGCTCGGTCGTCTCGTAGCTGCTCTCCGCGATAATCATCGACGCCTTGTCGCCGAGTCCGTCCTTGAGGCCCTTGAGATAGTCCTTGCCGTAGTCGTCGTTCTGGTAGAGGACGGCGATCTTCGCGTTCGGCTTTTCCTTCAGGAGATACTGCGCATAGATGCGCGCCTCGGTCTGGTAGCTCGGCTGCCAGCCGATGGTCCACGGGAAGTTCTTTGGGTCGTTGAATTTCGTGGCGCCGGAGATCACGAACAGCTGCGGCACCTGCTTCTGGGTCAGATACCGCTGCATCGCCGTATTGATGGCGGTACCGGTCGTTCCGAACACCGCCAGCACCTCGTCGCCCTCGACCAGCTTGCGCACCTGCTCGACGGCCTTGGGCGGGCTGCCCGCGTCGTCGTAGGAGATGAAATTGATCTTGCGGCCGTTGATGCCGCCCTCGGCATTGACCTTCTTGAAGTAGGCGACCATCGCCTTGGGAATATTGCCGGCCGCCGAATTTGGGCCGCTGTACGGGCCCATATTGCCGATCTTGATTTCGGTATCGCTGGCGCCGGCGTCATACTTCTTCTGCGCGAGTGCACCCGTACTGGCCAACATTGCCACCACGACAGCGGCCGTACCTGCTCCAATCCTCATTGCCTGCTCCCTCCCAAAGACAACAACATCGCTGCGTCCGTTCCGCGGATCGCCATTTATCTACCCAAGAGTAGAAAATTATTACTTGATGTGCAATAGTCATACGGCGTGGTAGACACAGGCGCTCGAAACGTGATTGCAAGGCTTGCGCGGGACCGCGCATGGTCAAGCGCAGCGATTCTACCGGACATGGTTCATGCGAGACGAAGTCAAGGGATTCAAGAAAGACCGCATCCTTGAGGCGGCAACCCAGCTCTTCTACGAGCGCGGGTTCACGGGCACGACGATGCAGGCCGTGGCGGACCGGCTGCAGGTGACGAAGCCGTTCATCTACTCGTACTTCAAGGACAAGAACGCGCTGCTTGCAGCGATCTATGACCGCTCGACCGAGCCGTTGATGCACGGCCTGGATCAGGTGCTGGAGAGCGAAGGGCCGCCGGCGGTTCGGTTTGCGGAATTCATCGAGCAGTTCGCCCACATCAATATGCAGTACCGGATCGTCTCGACGATCTTCCTGCGCGAGGAAACCCATCTCGGCAAGGACCAGCTCAAGAAGCTCCGCGCCTTCGAACACAGTTTCGACGCCAAGCTGACCAAGCTCATTCAGCGCGGGATCGATGCAGGCGATTTCAAGGTCAGCGATGCGCAACTGACCGCACTGACGGTTGGCGGCATGATCCGATGGATGCACCGCTGGTATCGGGAAGGCGGTCGCGTCCCCGCAGCCGAGATCGCCCGCTTCATGGCCGACTTCGCTTTGAGCGCCGTGCAATGTTCGCGCGACAAGCCGAAGCCGAAGCGGCCGGCGCGGGGGGCGTTGAGCCGCTGAGCGGCTGCCTCATCAATCCGAAGCAGCCACCACAAGATCCTCGATCCTGATCGGAAAACGCCGCACCCGAACTCCCGTTGCGTGCCACACCGCGTTGGCGACGGCGCCCGCCGAGCCGGTGACGCCGATCTCGCCGACGCCCTTGATGCCGAGCGCGTTCACGTGGGGGTCCTGCTCGTCGACCGTCAGCACGTCCAGCGACGGCACGTCGGCATTCACCGGCACATGGTACTCCGCGAGGTTGGCGTTGAGGATCCGTCCCGAGCGGTGGTCCGTCACGGCTTCCTCGTGCAAGGCAAAGGACATGCCCCAGATCATGCCGCCGAACAGCTGGCTGCGGACCATGCGCGGATTGATGATGCGCCCCGCAGCGAACGCGCCGACCATGCGCGTGACGCGGACCTGGCCGAGATCCGGATCGACCTTGACCTCGGCGAAGACGGCGCCGTGCGCGTGCATGGCATAGGCGGATTGCGCGGCGGGGTCGGCGCCGCCCTTGCCGCGGGCTTCGATCTCTGCAAGGCCGGCGCGCTTGAGAATATCGGCGTAGCTCTCGCTGCGGCCCTCATCGTCTCTGCGGAACAGGCGGCCGTCGCGGGCGATCACGCCGGCGTTGCCTGCGCCGAACAGCGCCGAACGCTCGTCACCGGTGGCGAGGTCGGCAAGCTTGCCGATCACCGCGGCGCCCGCATTGTGGATCGCCATGCCGGCGGTGGCCGTATGCGCCGAGCCGCCGGCGATGCCCGCGTCCGGCAGGTCGGACGTGCCCGCCCTGAACTCGACATGATCGAGATCGAGACCCAGTCCGTCCGCCGCGATCTGTGCGAGCGCAGTCCACGCGCCTTGACCCATGTCATGTGCGCCGGTCTCGACCAGTCCGGAGCCGTTGCTGTGGATCACCGCACGGGCCTCGGCCTGGAACATCAGCGCCGGAAATGTCGCCGTGCCCATGCCCCAGCCGACGAGCATGCCGGCGTCATCGCGCAGCTGGCGTGGCGCCAGCGGACGTCCTGCCCAGCCAAAGCGCTGGGCGCCCTGGGCGTAGCACTCGCGCAAGGCTTTTGACGAGAATGGCTTGCCGGTGATCGGCTCTACGTCGGCATAGTTCTTCAGGCGGAATTCCAGCGGATCGATGCCGCACGCAAACGCGGCCTCGTCGATCGCGCTTTCCAGCGCGATCGATCCCGTCGCTTCGCCGGGTGCGCGCATGAACAGCGGTGTACCCGTGTCGACCCGGACCGCCTCGTGCGATGTGGCGATGGCCGGGCTTGCATAGAGTGTGTGCGACGCGTCGGCGGCGGGTTCGAAGAAATTGTCGAAGGTGCTTGTTGTCGTCTTCGCATGATGATCGATCGCCGTCAGCATGCCGTCGCTGTCGGTGCCGATGCGCAGCCGCTGGCGGGTCGGCGCGCGATGGCCGACCGGGCCGTACATCTGCTCGCGCCGCAGCACGAGCTTGACCGGCCTGCCGACCAGCCGCGCCGCCATGATGCCGAGAACTTGCGGCCCGGTGACAAAACCCTTGGAGCCGAAACCGCCGCCGAGGAAGGGGCTGCGAATATGGATCTTCTCCGGCGAGATGCCGAACAGTCCTGCGATCCGCATCTGTGCCATCGCAAGGCCCTGGCTCGGCGTGTCGATCGACAGCGCGTCGCCATCCCACGCCGCGACGATCGCGTGTGGCTCCATCGCGTTGTGATACTGGGCCGGGGTTTCGTAGGTGGCTTCGATATGGTGTGAAGCTGTTGCGAGCGCAGCCTCCACATCGCCGCGCCGGACCTCGGCCGGGTTGGCGAGACCGACCACCGGCGGCACGAAACTCGCGTCACCGTCGAGGCCGACCCGGGCAGGCGTCACGTCATACCGCGGAGACAGCAGCGCCGCGCCTTCGGTCGCGGCTTCCAGCGTCTCGGCGATCACCACCGCGATCGTCTGGTTGGCGTAGCGCACCGCATCGTTCTGCAGGGCATCCATCTTGAACATGAAGGGGTTTGTCTTCGCGTCCGGATCTTCCGCGAGCTTCGGCTTGTGCGCAGGGGTCATGACATCGACAACACCTGGATGCGCCTTGGCCGCATCCACGTCGAGAAAGCTCACGCGGCCGCGCGCAATCGTGCTCACAGCGAGAACCGCATAGAGCATGCCGGGCGGGTGGTTGTCGGCGGCGTAACGGGCTTCACCCCTGACCTTCAGGACGCCGTCGCGGCGGGTCAGCGGCTGACCGATGTTCGAGCCGTGACGGATGTGGGACGGGTCCTGGGTCAACCTGATCTCAGACATGATTGTGTGCTCCGGCCGGGGTCGAGAAAGGCGAGGCGGGAAGGGCAGGGACGCGCGCCGGCGTTCCCGCTGCGGCGACCGTCAAGGCGCGCACGATGATGCGCTGTGCGAGCTCGATCTTGAATGCGTTGTCGCCGGAAGGTCTTGCGCCGGCGAGCGCAGCTTCTGCCGCCCAGCGGTAAGTGCATCGCTCGGGATGCGCACCTTTCAGGGCATCCTCGGCTTCGCGCGCGCGCCAGGGCTTGGCCGCGACGCCGCCGAGCGCCAGCCGTGCGTCGGTGATCACGCCTTGCTCAATCTTCAAGGCCGCCGCGGCCGAGACGACCGCGAAAGCATAGGAAGTGCGTTCGCGAACCTTCAGGTAGCGCGCATGCGCCGCGAAGTTGCGAGCCTCACCCGGCAGCCGAACCGCGACGATCAGGTCGCCCGGCTCGAGCACGCTTTCGCGCTCGGGCGCTTCGCCAGGCAAACGATGAAACGCCTCGAGCGAAACCTCGCGCCGTCCACCCCTGCCTTCGATCTCGACCACCGCATCGAGTGCGATCAGTGGCACGCAGAAGTCCGAGGGGTGGGTGGCGATGCAGGCGTCGCTCCAGCCCAGCACCGCATGCGTGCGGCTTTCGCCCGCGCGGGCGTCGCAACCGGCGCCGGGCTCACGCTTGTTGCAGGCGCTGGCGGTATCGTAGAAATAACTGCATCGGGTCCGCTGCAGCAGGTTGCCGCCGACGGTCGCGGCATTGCGAAGCTGGGCCGACGCGCCGGACAGCAGCGCTTCGGCGACCGCAGGATAGGACTTTGCAAAATCCTTGTCGTGTGCGAGCTCGGCATTGCCGACCAGCGCGCCGATGCGCGTGCCGCCATCGGGCAAACGCTCGATCCGGTCGAGGCCCGGCAGATGCGTGACGTCGACGAGACGGTTCGGACTTGTGATGCCGCCCTTCATCAGGTCGAGCAGATTGGTGCCGGCGGCGAGATATGCCGCGCCTGGGGCTGCTGCCGCGGTGATGGCATCGGAAATGGTTTTGGGCCTGACGTAGTCGAAAGTCTTCATGCGGAACGCCTTTGCGTCGTCGTTGTCATGGTCTTGTGTGCGTCGAGCACCGCCTCGGTGATCCCGGCATAGGCGCCGCAACGGCAGAGGTTGCCGCTCATGCCTTCGCGGATGCGCTCCGGATCGTCGCCGGCCTGGCCTTCCTGGATCAGGCCGATCGCACTCATGATCTGTCCGGGCGTACAGAAGCCGCACTGGAAGCCGTCATGGGCGATGAACGCCGCCTGCACGGGATTGAGCTGATCGCCGTGCGCGACGCCTTCGATCGTCAGCACGTCGGCGCCGTCGTGGCTGACCGCGAGTGCCAGGCATGAGTTGATGCGCTGTCCGTCGACCAGGACCGTGCATGCGCCGCATTGGCCGCGGTCGCACGCTTTCTTGGTTCCGGTCAGGTGGAGACGCTCACGCAGCAGGTCGAGCAGCGTGACGCGCGGATCGTCGAGCTCGACATCGCGCCGCACACCGTTCACGGTGAGGCTGATTGAGAAATTCATGCAGTGTTCCGATCGGTGCTATTGTCAGACGGGATTCGACCATCACGCCGGCATGCGTCGGCGTGGCGTCTTCAGGTTGACGCGTGCATTGGGAAGGGTTCGGGACGCACCAACTTGTTCGCGGCCGTCGGTGCTTTGACCAACGGACACGTGTTTTGCGATTGTGTGCGCGAGGATTATTATACGGAGGCATCCTCCGTTTTGCAAGGGAAGGCGGCAACGCTCACGCAAATGGGAAGTCAGCCTGCAGAAACTGTCCGGCGTCCGCGCGCCGATGCGGCACGCAATCGTGAGCGCGTGCTGGAGGCTGCACGAGCGGTCTTCAGTGCTGGCGGCGCGGATGCGAGTCTTGAAGCTGTCGCAAAACAGGCCGGCGTCGGCATCGGCACACTCTATCGCCATTTCCCGACGCGCGAAGCCCTGTTCGAGGCGGTCTATCGGCGGGAGGTGGAACAGCTCGGCGAATTGGCGGAGCAATTGAAGAGCGAGGCCGAGCCGGTCGACGCCTTGCGTCGCTGGCTGCGGTCCAATGTCGAGTTCGTCGCCACCAAGAAAGGCATGGTGGCAGCACTTGCGCTTGCCGCGTACAGCCCCTCCGAGCTGCATGCCTATAGTTTCGATCGCTTGACCAGCGCAGTCGGTGCGTTGCTGGAGCGCGCGGTTGCGGCCGGCGAGATACGCTCCGACATTCGCCCCGAGGATCTCATCCGGGCGCTCGTCGGCATGTGCTACATGCACGACCAGCCCGGCTGGCAGGCGACCGTCATGCGGCTGTTGGATGTATTCGTCGACGGCCTTCGCGTGCGAGGCGGCGCGGAGAGACAGGCGGCGTCGCCGCTGCGGCACGCCGATCCGAGGAAAAGCGTGAAGGCGAAGCCTCGCAAACAGCCGTCCGTGCCACGCAGCAAATCTTGATCGGTCGCCTTGGACGTGCCGATGCGCGTGCTGAATCTAATTCAGCATCCGACTGAAATCGTATCATTGGATTTGTCGTGCCGCGAATGCGATGTCGCTCGCCCGCCAGCTTGGCGCGCCTTGAGATGGAGGGACGCACATGTCCGGTACTTTACATGCCAGCATTTCCGAAGACGAGGTCACCAGCCTTTTCCGACGTGCCGCAGAAGCCAACGAAGCGCTGATCAACGGCGATGTCAGCGGATACCTGCGGCTGATCACCCATTCAGACCACTTCGTCCTGATGACGCCGTTCGGCGGAACACCGACGCGCGGTTTCGAGCCGACGGCCGAACGCGTGGCGGCGCTGGCGCACTTCTTTAAAGCCGGCCGATCGGAACTGGAGCTCGTGCAAGCCTATGCGTCCGCCGATCTGATCGTCCTGGTCATCATCGAGCGGCAGCAGATCGCAGTCGCAAATCTGCCAGAGCAGGACTGGTCGTTGCGCGTCACCCTCGTTTATCGCCGCGTGGGAGATGGATGGCAGTTGGCGCATCGACACGCTGATCCGCTGGCGAAGGGCATCACTGTCGAGCAGGCCGCGGCGATCGCGCGCGGAGACGATCTGTGCCGCGACCTCGACTAGAGCCGTTACCGCGTGTGCTATTACCTTTGAGCTCGCTAGAGCGTGATAGCTCCAAGCCAAATCTCCGCCGTCATGCCCGCGAAAGCGGGCATCCAGTACGCCGCAGCGTTAGCGGCTAAATCACTGGCGCTCTGGAATACTGGATCCCCGCGTTCGCGGGGATGACGGCCAAGTTTGTGGACGCGACTTTGCCAACCATTCTCGCGCCTCAGAACGAGTAATCCAGTCCCTTATAAAACGTGTTCTGATACAGCATGTGCGGCCGCACGCCCTTCAGCTTCTTGTTGCTGGTGGTGTACATGGCGACGTTCATCACCGGCATCCACAGATGCTGCTCGGTGACGTGCCGCTGCACCAGGCCGTAGTACTTCGTGCGATCCGCATCAGTGAGCGAAGCGCGGCCGGCCTTCAGCCACTCGTCGGTCTGGGCGTCTTTCCAGTTCATCCGGTTCGGCGCCGGAATGTTGGCCGAGTCGAAGTAGTAGTTCAGGAGATCGCCGGCGGAAACGTACGGGAACGTCACCGTCCAGATCTCGTAATCCTGTTTCGACATCTCGGCGAAGGCGATCGTCGAATCGTAGCCGATGACGTTCCATTCGACGCCGATCTTGCGCATGTAGCCCTGGATCGCTTCCGATACCCGGCCGAAGTACGAGACCTGCGTGAACAGCACTTTTGGCGAAAGCTTGACCCCGTCCTTGTAGCGGAAGCCGTCGGCGCCGACCTTCCAGCCGGCGTCGTCGAGCAGCTTCTTCGCTCGTTCGGCGTCTTCCTTGATGAAGGTCTTGGTGGCGGGATCGAAATCCAGCGCGGCTTCGTCGATGAACGTGTAGGCAGGCGCAGCGTTGCCCAGCATGATGCCCTTGACGATCTCGGCGCGGTTGATGGCGATGTTCATGGCCTCGCGTACCCGGGGGTCGGAAACCATCGGCCGGTTGCTCTTGTAGCCGTAATACATCAGCTGGAAGTTCGGCTTGGCTTCCTGCACCTCCAGCATCGGCGCGCGCTTGACCTGGTCGATGAACTGCAGCGGAATCTGATGGGTGACGTCGAACTGACCGCCCATCATCGCTGCCACGCGTGCGGAATCCTCAGGTACGATCTTGATCGACAGTCGTTCGAATTTCACGGGCCCCTTGTTCTGGTACATCGACGGGCCCCACTTGTACGCGTCGTGCCGCTTCAGCACGATCTCCGTGCGCGGCTGCCATGACTCGAAGCACCACGGGCCGGTGCCGTCGGCCGCCTGGGTGCCGTAGTCCTTGCCGTGCTTCTGCACGCTCTCCTGATTGTGGATTGCCATGGTGAAGCTGACGAGGTTCATCATCAGGTCGGCGAACGGCTCGTTCAGCTCATACTCCACCGTATAAGGATCAGGTGCGCGCAGCTCCTTGACGTTGCCGGCGCGCCACTTCAGCGGCGCCTTGGTGTCCGGGTCGAGCAGGCGCTTGAAGCTGTAGATCACGTCGGCGGAGGTGAACTTCTTGCCGCTGCAGAATTGCACGTCGTCGCGCAGCTTGAAGGTGTAGGTCTTGCCGTCCTCGCTGATCTGCCAGGACTTCGCCAGATACGGGATCACCGTCTTGCCGTCCCAGTCCAGCGCCACCAGCGTGTCCTGGATCATGTTGACGATATCGGACGTGGGCGACCATGTGGTGCGCTGCCCGTCATAGTGCGGCGCGTCGAGCGATTTCATCATCCGCAGCGTCTGCCCGTGCGCAGCCGAAGCCGCTACGGCGATTGTCGCCACTGCCAGACCTGTTGCGATCCTGCGCATCGTCCTCTCCCTATTGTCTTATTGCTCTTCTCCGTGGTGCCCGTCGAGTTCCCCGACCGTGTTGTTGGAGACGATCGCTTGCCAGGCCTCAAGCCCGGTGGCGCGATCTGCTCGGGGGATTGAATCGAGAATGCCTGCCCGGAAGGGGCTTCGAGATCGATCGGGCGATGGACGATGTAAGGCCCACGCGTCGCTCCCGGACCGCCGCGCGGTCCAGGCTGAACCGTCATCCGCGTGGCGTTATTCTTGTTCTTGGATCGGGGCCAAGCTTCTGAGCCCGTCCTGCGGGAAGCTTGCAGGCTTGCTCTCATGGCGTCAAGCGGCGAGGCGATAGGTCGCGGCTTAGAGCTGCTTGCGCTCAAGTCGCAATCACGCGGCCTTTTTCTTCCGCGACGGCCGAATCAACACCTCGGCTGGAATACCAAGCTGGTCATGCAAACGCCGGATCATGCCGATCGAAAGGCTGCGCTTACGGTTCAGCACTTCCGCGACGCGCGTTCGCGTTCCAATCAGTGGTTCGAGATCCTTTCGTGATAGCCCTTGCTGCTCCATCCGAAACTTAATCGCCTCGACCGGGTCAGGTGGGTCCATCGGATAATGCTCGGTCTCATAGAGATCGATCAGCGTCGCAAGCACGTCAAGTCGATCGCCTTCGGATGTTCCGCTCTTGGCACCCCAAAGCCGCTCGACGTCAGCGAGAGCCTTCTTGTAGTCCGCCTTCGTTCTGATCGGCTTCAGCTCATCCGTCATATTTGACCTCTGTGACATCGATCCGGTCATAACCCTTGTGTGTACCGATCCACTTGATCCAGACGATGCCCTTCTCGAAGTCGACCGCCACAACCAGCCGGTATGCATTACCCTTCACGTTGAACACAACGCGCTCGGCGCTCACGATGCTGGCGGTGGCGTACAGCCGCTTGATGTCGGCTGTGCTCCTCCAGCGGGCTCTCTTTGTTTCAGCGAACCATGCGTCCAAAGCAGCCTTGACCGCCGGCTGATCCTTGTGCCCGGCTAACGACGCCACGAATGTGTGCAAGGTCCGCCGGGCAATGATCCGCATTACGCCGTATCTAGCATGTGCCCATTTTGGGTGCAAGCCGTACTCCATGCACCGTGCATAGTTTCGATTTTCGGATTGATGGCGACCGTTTAGGATAGGCGCGGCGTCCACCAAAGCTCTGATTATTGCGGCAGAGAACTTCTGTGGCAGACATCAACAGCGCAAATGATATCGCTCAACAGATGGCGATGCTCAGGGATCGTCTGAGCGCGCTTGATCGAGAGCGGCTGGAGATCGCCGAGCAATTGGCTACGCTCGAACAAGTGCAGACAAAGCAGGTCAGACAAACTGTCTGCGCGGCTGCCCCTGTCACAATGGCTTCCCCGACCATCGCGAAGATTGCACTCTTTCGCAGCCTTTTTCGTGGGCGCGAGAACGTAGCACCGCGACGATGGCAAAACCCCAAGACCGGAAAGACTGGTTATGCGCCAATGTGCAAGAACGAATGGGTCAGGGGAGTTTGTGGAAAGCCGCAGGTCAGGTGCGGGGAATGCCCAAATCAGGCATTCATCTCTGTGGACGACAATGTCCTTCGCTCGCACCTCGCTGGAAACACATCCGGTAACGCAGCCGATATTACGCTTGGCGTGTATCCGCTGCTTTCGGACGAAACATGCTGGTTCCTTGCCGCCGATTTCGACAAGAAGTCGTGGATTAGGGACGTTGCCGCGTTCCGCGACACTGCGCGAGCGAAGGGCGTTCCAATCGCCATAGAACGGTCTCGGTCTGGCAATGGCGCTCATGCGTGGATTTTCTTCACCGAGCCGGTGCCGGCCGCCGACGCCAGACGCCTTGGTGCACACCTGGTCACAGCGACCATGGAACGTTGTCCGGACGTCGGCTTCGATTCATATGATCGATTCTTCCCGAGCCAGGATACGATGCCAGCGGGCGGCTTCGGCAACTTGATTGCTTTGCCGCTGCAAAGCCGCCCACGTGAGAAAGGCAACAGCGTCTTCGTCGATGACGACTTCCGTCCGTGTCAGGATCAATGGGCGTATTTGTCGACAATCGAGCGACTGTCGTCCAGTAGGCTGTTGTCAATCGTAGGCGAAGCTGCCGCCACGGGACAAGTTGTCGGCGTGCGGATGCCTTCGACAGAAGATGATGACGAGCCTTGGGCGGCTTCGCCATCTCGCCGCAGCAAGGAGGTTCCTATCGAGGGCAAGCTTCCAGGTTCGATCGAAGTCGTCCTTGGCGATCAGGTATATGTCGATCGAACGGAACTCCCACCCGTTCTTGTATATCGCATCATGCGATTGGCCGCATTCCAGAATCCTGAGTTCTATATGGCACAAGCCATGCGCCTCTCGACGTTCGGCAAGCCGCGCATCATCTCGTGTGCCGAACTGTTCTCGAAGCATATCGCTCTTCCAAGGGGATGCCTGGACGACCTCTTGGATCTGCTTCACAACGTAGGTGTCACTGTGAAGCTACGCGATGAACGCCAACATGGACAGCCGATCAGTGCGACGTTTCTCGGTGAGCTAACGTCGGAACAGGAAAGAGCCGCTGCGGCACTCCTTCCGCACGAGACTGGGGTGCTCGCTGCGACCACCGCATTCGGCAAGACCGTCATCGCTGCGAAGATGATCGCGGCACGGAAAAGAAATACGCTCGTTCTTGTCCATCGCCGGCAGCTCCTCGACCAGTGGTTTGCCAGGCTGCAAGTATTTCTGGATCTTCCGCAGAACAAACTTGGTGTGATCCATGGGGGGAAGAAAAGGCCAACCTGCCATGTCGACATCGCTTTAATGCAAAGCTTGATACGAAAGGGCATCGTCGACGATCTGATCGCAAATTACGGGCATGTGATCATCGATGAATGCCATCATCTGTCCGCCGTGGGTTTCGAAGCTGTCGCGAGGCGAGCCAAGGCCCAATATGTGCTCGGTCTGTCTGCGACCACTACCCGGAAGGACGGCCGCCACCCCATCATCTTCATGCAAAGCGGTCCAATCCGTTATCGCGCTGATGCAAGGAAGCAGGCTGCAACACGGCCATTCGAGCACAAGGTTGTGTTCCGGCACACGGAATTCCGGCTTGTCCGGAGTGATCCAGGCGAAAAGCCAACGATCCAGGAACTTTATGCAAGGCTGGCGCAGGATGCTGCTCGGAACGATATTATTTTTGATGACATTCTGTCGGCGCTTGAGGCCGGGCGCTCGCCCGTTGTCATCACCGAACGCAAGGATCATCTCGATTTGCTCGCGACCCGCTTGGCCAAGTTTGCGAAGAACGTCATTGTGCTTCATGGCGGCATGAGCGCGCGGCAGTCGCGAGCTACATCCGAATCTATGGCGGCGGTCTCAATCGGCGAGGAAAGGGTGCTTGTGGCGACGGGCCGCTATCTCGGCGAGGGTTTCGACGACGCGCGGCTCGATGCGCTGTTCCTGACGATGCCGATTTCGTGGCGCGGAATTCTTGCGCAGTATGCAGGCCGGTTGCACCGTTTGCATGCCACCAAACGCGATGTCGTCATTTACGACTATGTCGATAAGAACGAGCCAATGTTGGCAAAGATGGCAGCCAAGCGGGAGATCGGATACCGGGACCTGGGATATCGGGCAGTATCGACGGTTTAGGGTGAATTTGAGCGCCTTGCCAGTAACAACGGACAATAGCTTCTCGCTCGGACCCGCCAGACGACCGGATCGTCCCGCAATCATGCAAGGCTGATAACCCCATGACCATGAACGCGACGCGCATCATCATCATCGGCGCCGGAATTGGCGGCCTTGCCGCTGGCCTGGCGCTGCAGCGCCGCGGTTTCAGCGTCGTGATTTACGAACGCGCGGCGGAGGTCCGGGAGATCGGCGCTGGCCTGATCATCGCCCCGAACGCGCGGCGTGCACTGCGGGACCTCGGCGTTGATGCAGCCCTGGAGGCCATCTCCAGCTCCGTGCCCGTGCGCCACACCTGCAACTACGCCACCGGCGAAATCATGGAAGCGACACCGAACCAGCGGGTTGTCGAAAAGCACGGCATGGGCATGCTGCAGGTTCATCGCGGCGATCTGCACGGGCTGCTGATGGAAGCGGTCCACGCCAACGACGGTCAGGCACTGCGGCCGGGCCACGCGTTTGTCGGGCTCGAGCAGGATGCCGGCGGCGTCTCGGTCACCTTCGCCAACGGTGCCGCCGATCGGGCAGAGGTCGTGATCGGCGCGGACGGGAATGCGTCGGCGGTGCGCTCGCTGTTGTTCCCGGGTGAAGCGACGAAATTCAACGGCCAGGTCGCGTTCCGGGCGCTCGTTCCCGACGAACTAGTGCCGCCAAGTGTCCGCGCGCTGCACATGGCGATGCATCCCGCACCGAAGCGGTACCTGCTGCACTATCCGTTGCGCGGCGGCCGCATCATGAATCTCATCGGCTGCGGCCAATCGGCCGCATGGGAAGAGGAGGGCTGGGCGATCCCGGCGACGAACGAGGAGTTCGCCAACGCCTATTCGGATTTCTCACCCGAGATCCTGACCCTGATCCGCAACGTTCCGCCTGGCGCGTTGTTCAAGTGGGGTTTGCGCGATCGTGAACCTTTGAAGACGTGGACGCTCGGGCGCGTGACCATGCTTGGCGACGCCGCGCATCCGATGACGCCATTCCTCGGGCAGGGCGCGTGCATGGCGATCGAGGATGCACTGCTGCTGGGACGCGCGTTCGCCGCATCGGCAACCATCGACGAGGCGTTGCGGCGCTATGAGGCGGCGCGCAAGACTCGCGGCACCAACGTTCAGCTCTGGTCGCGGGAGGAGGGGCTCGCTCTTCAGGACCCGGCGAAGAAGCGGCAGACGGCGCTCGATCGCGGCCTGCTCGATTACGACCCCGTTGCGGTGCCCGTGTGAAATTGCGATTAACTTGAACGGGCAATTCTGGGAGTATCGACATGACAGTCATCGCAGTCGTCGCCATGGGCGAAATGGGTGCCGGCGTTGCGGCCCGCCTGGTGGAACGGGGTGCGCGCGTTCTCACCTCGCTGAACGGGCGCAGCGAGGCCAGCGCGAAACGCGCCGCCGCGGCGGGTGTCCAGGTGACGGACGACGCAGGGTTGATTGCGGAAGCCGAGATGTTTCTCTCGATCGTACCGCCTGCGGCGGCCGGCGCGACCGCCGAGCGGTTCCTGCCGCTGATCGAGAAGGCGGCGAAGAAGCCGGTCTTTATCGACTGCAACGCGATCGCGCCGCAGACACTTCACGCGATCTCAAAAGCGTTCATCGACAGGAAACTGCCGTTCCTCGATGGCTCGATCATTGGCGCTGCCCCCCGGCCGGACGGGTCGAGCCCGCGCCTTTATATGTCGGGTCCGATTTCGGCTGAAGCCGACACCCTGAAGCGCCTGGGTCTCGATACCCGGGTGCTGTCGACGGCGCTCGGCGACGCGTCGACGCTGAAGATGTCGTACGCAGGCATCACCAAGGGCTTTCAGGCGCTCGGCGCGTCGATGGCGCTCGGCGCCGGGCGCAACGGCGCGCAGCAAAGCCTCATCGAGGAGTTGAAGTTCAGCCAGCCACAGCTTTACGGCTGGCTCTCGAAGGCGCTGCCAAGCATGTATGACAAGGCTTATCGCTGGGATGGCGAGATGCGCGAGATCGCAAAGTTCCTGTTGCCGGAGCAGGGTGCCTCGACCATGCTGACGGGGGCCGCCGAGCTCTACGAGCACATCGCCGAGGACAATCGGACGGGTCCCAAATCGGAGATCATCTCCACCCTCAACCGCTTCATCGGACGCTGACGAACAACCATGGATGCACCATCTCCTTCCTGGCCCGCGGAGCTTCACCGCGTGCTCAAGACAAACGGCGTGCGGCAGATGGCGTATGTGCCCGATGCCGGCCACACCGCGCTGATCGAGCTGTTTCATGCCGATCCGGATGTCACCTGCAACGTGCTGACCACGGAAGAGGAGGGGATCGCGATCGCCGCCGGCGCTTGGCTCGGCGGTCAGCGCAGCGTGCTGCTGATGCAGTCGAGTGGTGTCGGCAACTGCATTAACATGCTGTCGCTGCCCGTGATCATGCGAGCGCCACTGTTGATGCTGGTGACGATGCGCGGCGAGTGGGCCGAGTTCAATCCATGGCAGGTGCCGATGAGTCAGGCGACGGAGGCGTCGCTGAATGCGGTCGGCGTGCGCACCCTGCGCGCGCAGACGACGGAGGAACTGGTCGACATCGTCGGCGCGGCGGCGATCGAGGCCTATGACGCCGATCAGCAGATCGCCGTGCTGATGTCGCAGCGCATGATCGGAGCGATGAAATGGTAGCGGCCACCGGCAATCAACTCGACCGCCGCGCCGTTGTTGCCGCGCTGCTCGCCGACCGCGGCGACCTTCTGGTCGTCAGCGGCCTCGGCTCGTCGACCTACGATGCGAACGCGGCCGGCGATCACGACGCCAACTTCTACCTCTGGGGCGCGATGGGCAGCGCGGCGCTGATCGGCCTCGGCCTCGCCCAGGCTCAACAGAGCCGGCGCGTGCTGGTCGTCACCGGCGACGGCGAGCAACTGATGGGGCTCGGCGGGCTCGCGACGATTGCGATCGCCGCGCCGAAGAACCTGACCATCGCTGTGATCGACAACGGCCATTTCGGCGAAACCGGCATGCAGAAGAGCCACACCGGCCACGGCCTCGACATCGCCGCCGTCGCCACCGCCTGCGGCTTTCCCAAGACAGCCACGCTCACCGACCTGGATCAGGTCAACGCCGCGCGCCGCAGTTTCGCGGCAACAGGCTCCGGCCCGCAACTGTTCGTCATCAAGGTCCGCGCCGAAAACGTCGCCCGCTCCCTGCCGCCCCGCGACGCCGTGTTCCTGAAGAACCGTTTCAGGGCGCAGTTGGGATTGAAGCCGTCGTAAGACGCCCGCTGTCATTGCGAGCGAAGCGAAGCAATCCAGCTGCGCGCGTAGCGCGCCAAAAAAAACTGTGGAGTTTGCCGCGACCTTCGTCGCTTCGCTCCTAGCAATGACGGCGGACGCCTACCTTCCGCCCTTCAGGCTCATCTCGAGCACACGGGCGACATGCAGCGCGTCGCGCTTGGTGCCGTCGCCGATCTGGTGACGGCAGGAGAAGCCGTCGGCGATGATCAGCGTATCCGTCTCCGATCGCCGGACCGCCGGCAGCAGCGAGAGCTCGGCCATCTGCATCGACGCCTCGAAAGTCTCGGCGCCATAGCCAAACGCGCCGGCCATGCCGCAGCAGCTCGACTCCACCGTCTGCACGTCGAGGTCGGGCACAAGCCGCAGCACCTTCTCGACCGACTTGAACGCGCCGAACGACTTTTGATGGCAGTGGCCGTGCAGCAGCGCTTTCTTGTTGAGCGAGCGCAATGCCAGGGTCAGGCGGCCGGCTTCCGCCTCGCGCGCCAAAAACTCCTCGAACAGCACCGCCTGCGCCGCAACCGATTTCGCGGCGTCGTCGGTGCGAAGCGACAACAGCTCGTCGCGCAGCGTCAGCAGGCAGCTCGGCTCGAGCCCGATGATCGGAACGCCGCGCGCCGCGAATGGCGAGAGCGTTGCCACGACCCGCTCGAGCTCTGCGCGTGCGTGGTCGACAAGGCCGGCGCTGAGGAACGTTCGGCCGCAGCACAGCGCGCGACCGTCATCCATCGGTCGCGGCAGATGCACGCGGCAGCCGGCTTCGGTCAGTACATTCAGCGCGGCCTCGAGGTTTTCGCGCTCATAGGCGCGGTTGAAGGTGTCCGCAAACAGCACCACCTCGACGCCGTCGATCGGACCGAACACGTCTGCCGTGGGCTCGAACACATCGCTGCGCCATTCCGGCAGCTCGCGCTGCGCGCTGATTCCCGCAAACGTCTCGAACAGCCGCCGCAGCAGGCCGCTTCCATTACGCAGGTTGGCCAGTGGCGCAACACGTGCGGCCATCGACGCGTAACGGGGCAGGAAGGCGACCAGCCGGTCGCGCATCGACAATCCGAATTTGTCGGCCCGCGCGGCCAGAACTTCGATTTTCATTTTCGCCATGTCGACGCCGGTCGGGCATTCGTTGCGGCAGGCCTTGCACGACACACACAGTTTGAGCGCGTCCATCACCGCGTCGGATGTCAGCGCCTCGTCGCCGAGTTGTCCCGTCATCGCCAGGCGCAGGGTGTTGGCGCGCCCGCGCGTCACGTCCTTCTCGTCCCGGGTGGCGCGGAACGACGGGCACATCACGCCGCCTTCGAGCTTGCGGCAGGCGCCGTTGTTGTTGCACATCTCGATCGCGCCCTGGAAACCGCTGGAGGCGCCGGTGTACGCCGACCAGTCGAGCGCGGTCTTGATCTCGGTCGGGCGATAGTCCGGCGGATAGCGGAACAGGCTGCGATCGTCCATGCGCGGCGCATGCACGATCTTTCCCGGATTGAGCGTGTCCGCCGGATCGAAACGCTGCTTCACCTCTTCGAACGCGCGGGTCAGCCGCGCGCCGAACATCGCTTCGTGGAACTCCGAGCGCACGATGCCGTCGCCATGCTCGCCCGAGTGCGAGCCTTTATATTCGCGCACCATGGCGAAGGCTTCTTCGGCGATGGCCCGCATCGCCGCCACGTCCTTGTCCAGTTTCAGGTTGAGCACCGGCCGCACATGCAAACAGCCCTCGGAGGCGTGCGCATACATGGTGCCGTGCGTACCGTGCTTCTCGAAGATGCGGCTGAGGCGCTCGGTATAGTCCGCAAGGTGTTTCAGCGGTACCGCGCAGTCCTCGATGAAGGAGACGGGTTTCCCCTCCCGCTTCATCGACATCATGACGTTGAGGCCGGCGGCGCGGAAATCGGCGATGCTCGCCTGCCGTGCGGCGGCCGTTACCTCGACGACGCCGCCCCAGCGCTTCTTCGGCTGGTTCCAGCCGAAGCCGAGGTCCGCCATCATCGTGCCGAGCTGCTTCAGCCGTCGCAAGTTCTCGTCCTGGTCCTCTTCGGCAAATTCGACCAGCAGCAGGGCGTCCGGATCGCCTCGCACCACGGCTTCAATGGTCGGACGGAACATGGCGATGTCGCGCCCGAGCGCGATCATGGTCCGGTCGACCAGTTCGACGGCGATGGGTTTCAGCGTCACCAGGTGTTGCGTCGCGTCCATCGCCTCGTAAAAGCTGCCGAAGTGGCAGACGCCGAGCACGCGGTTGCGTATGACCGGCCACAGTTTCAGTTCGACCTGCGTGGTGAAAGCGAGCGTGCCTTCCGAGCCAACCAGCAGATGCGCCATGTTGGTCGACCGCGCACCGGGCACCAGCGCGTCGAGATTGTAGCCGCCGACGCGGCGTTGCACTTTCGGGAAGCGTTCGGCGACCTCGGTGGCTTCGCGTTCGCCGAGCGCCAGCATGTCGCGAAAGAGATCGCGCCCGGGGGCGTCGACGTTGAGCCGCGCCGCATCGTGCGGCTGCTCGGCGAAATCGAGCACCGTGCCGTCGGCCAGCGCCGCGCGCATCGCAATCGTGTTGTCGCGCATGGTGCCGTAGCGCAGCGAGCGGCCGCCGCAGGAATTGTTGCCCGCCATGCCGCCGATGGTGGCGCGCGAGGAGGTCGAGACATCCACCGGAAACCACAGGCCATGCGGCCGAAGCTGCCGGTTGAGATCGTCCAGCACGATGCCGGGCTCGACCACGCAGGTTCGTTTCTCGACATCGAGCGACAGGATGCGGTTCAGGTGCTTCGACAGGTCGACGACGATGCCGCTGTTGACCGCCTGGCCGCATTGCGAGGTCCCGCCGCCGCGCGGCGTCACCACGAAGCCGTCATCGCGGGCAAGCTGAAGCGTCCGCAGCGCCTCGTCGGTGGTGCGCGGCACAACGACGCCAGCCGGCATCATCTGATAGAACGATGCGTCGGTCGCGTAGCGGCCGCGGCTCGCAGGGTCGAACAGGATATCGCCGGTGACCTCGGCGGCGAGGCGCCGCGCAAGATTATCCGTGGCCTCGGGCTTCGCCATCATCGCCTCAAATACTCAAGCTCCGGCCATTGTCCCCGGCTGGCGGTACGAAAGCAATTCGGCCTTGCGAGAATGTGCTGTATTGCGGCACGAGATGATGTGATCGTTAGTCGGGTTGTGGCCGCCTTGGGTATGGCTACAATCGCCGCAAAGCCCTTGAGGAGACGCGCATGGCCACGCATACGGGACGGCACTTCCTGCAGATTCCCGGACCCACCAATGTTCCGGATCGCGTGCTGCGCGCGATCGATATGCCGACCATCGATCATCGCGGCCCCGAGTTCGCCGAGCTTGGGCTGCAGGTGCTCGAGGGTTGCAAAACGATTTTTCGCACCAAGAACCCGGTGGTGATCTATCCCTCGTCGGGCACCGGCGCTTGGGAAGCGGCGATCGTCAATGCGCTGGCGCCCGGAGACAAGGTGTTGATGGCCGAGACCGGTCACTTCGCCAGCCAGTGGCGCGCGCTTGCCGAGCGCTTCAAGCTCGAGGTCGACATGATCCCGAGCGACTGGCGGCGCGGCGCCAGCCCGGAACAGATCGAAGCGAAGCTGACCGAGGACCGCGCGCACCGCATCAAGGCCGTGATGGTCGTCCACAACGAGACCTCGACCGGCGCGACCAGCCGTGTCGCCGATATCCGTAAAGCCATCGACCGCGCAAAGCATCCGGCGCTGTTCATGGTCGATACCATTTCCTCACTCGCCTCGATCGCCTACGAGCACGACGCATGGGGCGTCGACGTTACGGTCGCCGGCTCGCAGAAGGGCCTGATGCTGCCGCCGGGCCTCGGCTTCAACGCCGTCTCCGACAAGGCGCTGGCCGCGGCCAAGGCCAACCCCGCAAACCGTTCGTACTGGGACTGGCACGAGATCATCGCCGCCAACGAGGGCGGCAGCTGGCCCTACACGCCCGCGACCAACATGCTCTACGGCTTGAGGGAAGCGATCGCGATGCTGCACGAGGAGGGGCTGGACAACGTCTTCGCGCGGCACCTGCGCCACGCAGCGGCGGCGCGCGCGGCGGTGCGCGGCTGGAACCTGGAGATCCTGTGCGCCGAACCGCGCGAGCATTCGCCGATCCTGACGGCGGTGATGATGCCCGACGGCCACGACGCCGATCGCTTCCGGCAGGTGACGCTGGAGCACTTCGACATGTCGCTCGGCGCAGGGCTGACGAAGCTGAAAGGAAAGATCTTCCGCATCGGCCATCTCGGTCACTTCAACGACCTGATGCTGATGGGCACGCTGGCCGGCGTCGAGATGGGCCTGCATCTCGCCGGCGTCCCCCATCGCGCCGGCGGCGTCCAGGCAGCGATGGATGTGCTGAAGAGCGGCGAGGCGTCGGCGACGCCATTGCAGCGCGCGGCGTTGGCGTAACTGACGACACTGCAAAGAGATAGCGACTAGGCGATGCGGTCGCGGTCTGCGCACCCTCCCTCCCGCGAGCGAAGCGAGTGGCGGGGAGGGTCGACGGACATCGCGCAAGCGATGGCCGTCGGGGTGGGGGGCCTGCTGAGTCTCGATCACCACCGCCGTTCCCCCCGACCCCGCCACTCGCTTCGCGAGCGGGAGGAGGGGAGAAGAGGTGCCTCGCTTCATCAAAAAATCTTCCGAACGCCGAACCCTTTTCGGGCTTTGCCGCCTCTAGGCGTCTGTGAAACGCACAGCAGGCAGGAAGCACGGATGTTCTATCTGAAGAGAAATCTCCCCGGATGGGAGCGGGTCTTGCGGATCACCGCAGGCGTTGCTGCAGCAGTCCTTGCATATTATTTCGCGCAAGCTCCAATCGGCATGTGGATCGGCATTGCGGGCGGCCTCATGTTTGCGGCGACAGGGCTGGTCGGCTTCTGTCCAATGTGCGCCATGGTCGGCCGCAAACCGGTGAGCTTGAGGGAATGATCCGCGCCGAGCCGGTTCTGGTGGAAGCTGCCTGCAGCGGCGATGCCGCGGCGGTCGAAAAGCTGCTTGCCGTCTGTCAGCCCGATCTCAGGCGGTTTGCACGCCGGACCTGCTCGACCAGCGAGGACGCTGAAGACGCGGTGCAGGTCGCGCTGTGGCAGCTCTATCGCAAGGTCGGCGCGCTGCGCACGGCCGCGACCTTTGCGAGCTGGCTGTTCAGGATCGTCGAGCGCGAATGCTATCGGCTTTTTCGCGCGCGCTCGAGGACGCAAGCCTGGGATGAGGCTTTCGATCATATGCTGCGCCAGGAGCCGTTGCCGCACGAACTGCGCAGCGATCTGGTCGCGGCCATCGCCGCACTGCCGGAGCCGTATCGTGAAGTCCTGGTGCTGCGCGACGTTGACGAACTGACGGCGCCCGAGACGGCGGTGCGGCTGAATATCTCGCTCGAGGCTGTGAAAAGCCGGTTGCATCGTGCGCGCATGATGATCCGCGAACGCTTGTTGGCGAGCGGTTATCTAGGGCCCGCCGAATAATGGCCTATCGCGCTTCGCCGGCGAACGACGCCTGAATGCTTGCGATGCGTGCAAGTGCGGCTGCGGGCAACGGCCCCTTCTCCACTGCCGCAATCGCCTGCTCGAGATCGTTCAGCGTGGCGAGGCCCATCAGCGCCGTGCCCATGGCCGGGGTCGAGATTGCGAAGCGTGTTGCGAGCTCGGCGAGGCTCGCCGCAAAACCTTCCTCGACCAGCGGCATGAAGCGCCGGGCGCGTGCCACATCGTCGTCGAAGCTCGTTGCCGTGCCGATCGGCGGCGGCGCCGGACTGGCATTGGACTGCCGCGTAGCGCTGCCGGAGAGCGCTCCGCCGGCGAGGATTCGGATGCCGACCACGCCGGTGCCGGTTGTCTTGGCGTGTTCGAACAAGCGAGCGTAATCCTGCGCCGGATAGTTCGCCGGCAGTGCCGCATCGGCTGACGGGTTCAGCATGTTGTAGCTCACCTGCGCGCTGGCAAACGCGCCGGCATCGATGACCTTCAATACGTCCGCCGTGTCGCCGGTCGCCGTGAAGCCAAGCACGCCGATCTTGCCTTGCTGGTGCAGCGTCTCGAATGTTGGAACGACGTCCTGCAGCACTTGCTCGGACGTGAGGAAGTTGCCGGCGCCGTCCTTCGTGATCGAATTGTGCAGATGCAGGATGTCGGCGCGCTCCAGCCCAAGTCGCTTCAGGCTGGCGTCGACCAGGCTCACGATTGTCGCGCGAATATTCTCCGTCTTCGGCACACGCACCTTGGTGCCGTAGATGAAATTGCGCGGCTTGAATTGCCGGTACAGCCGGCCGAGCGTCTGCTCGGAAACACCGTCGCCATACTGTGCGGCCGTATCGAAGTAGTTGATACCCGCGTCGATTGCGCGTGCGAACGCGCGCTCCTGGTCCGCCTGCGTGCCGCGGACCATTAGCCCGCCGACTGCGCCGCAGCCGAATCCGAGCACCGATAGCTTCAAGCCGCTACGTCCGAACAGTCGCGTTTCCATTTGCAAGATTCCGTATTGATGCGATCCGTCGCGCGGACCGACGCAATGAGAAAGCCGCAGCGCCGAGTGCATTAAACGCAGGCATCGGGCCTAAGTGTTTGCGCCGAACCTTGCGAATGTTATCATAGCTTCGAGGTTCGCAAGTGGTTCGTTCCGCGACGCGGTCGGAGGTCTCATCGGTTCGGTGGGTCCGTCGCCCGGAACAAAGCAACACGCAACAACACGCCATCTAAGAAACTGCATCAAGGAAAATCTTCATGAGCAACATGCCGACCTATCAGGCACTGGCCCACGCCTTCGCAGCGGAGGGTGTCGATCATCACTTCACCCTGATGGGCGACGGCAACATGCACTGGGTCACGGCGATGAAGGACATCGACGGCATGAACACCTATCACGCGCGCCATGAACACTGCGCGTGCGCGATGGCGATGGGCTACACCAGCGCCACCGGCAAGGTCGGCGTCGCGTCGGTCACTTGCGGTCCAGGCTTCACCCAGATCATGACTGCGCTGACGTCAGCGGCGCGCAGCCAGGTTCCGATGGTCGTGTTTGCCGGTGAGACCCCGGTCGGCGCCAAGTGGTACGGCCAGGCGATCGAGCAGCAGCCGCTCGCCGCCGCCTGCGGTGCGCACTATATCTCCGCGCACAGCCCGCAGCGCATGTATCAATATGTCCGCGAGGCGTTTCACATTGCGCGCCACGAGCGCAAGCCGGTCGTGCTCGGCATCCCGTATGATCTCCAGCTGCAGCCGTTGCCGAACATCGGCGACTACAAGCCGGCCGCGACGATCACGCCGGTGGTCGCGCCCATTCCGCCGAATCCCGATCAGTTGGCGATGCTCGCCGACAAGCTCGCGAAAGCTAAATGCCCGATCATCATCGCCGGCCGCGGCGTCGTCTGGTCCGACGGCCGCAAGGACGTCGAAGAGCTTGCTGAAGCCAGCGGCGCGTTGCTGTCGACCACATTGCTCGGCCGCGGCATGTACGACCACAATCCGTTCTCGCTCGGCGTCGCCGGCGGCTTTGCCCGCGCGATCGCGCGCGAGGTGTTCCGGCAGGCGGATCTTGTGATCGCCCTCGGCGCGCGTCTGACCTACTACACGGTCGATGGCGACACGCTCTGTCCGCAGGCCGAGATGGCGCAGGTCGATCTCAATCCGCAGGGCCTCATGCACGGCAACCAGGCCGCCGACATCTATATGAAGGCCGACGCCAGGCTGACCGCCGTCGAACTGCTCAAGAAGATCAAAGCGGGCGGCAAGACCGCCGCGAGCATTCGTTCGCCGGAACTGGCCAAGCGCATCAAGGAGGAGCCGGCCGATTCGACGGTTTATGCCGTCGCGCCGGGCGAGCTCGATCCGCGCAAAGTGTTCGAAGAGTTGGAGACCGTGCTGCCGAAAGACTACGACGTCGTCTCAGGCTCGGGCCACCACTCCTACTTCCACACCGTCATGCGCGGCGGCGACCCGACCAAGTATCACGCGATGCGCGACTTCGGCGCGATCGGCAATTCGATTTCCTACGCGATCGGCGTCGCGGCAGCCCGCAAGAATGGCCGCGTGGTGCTGTTCGAAGGCGATGGTAGCCTGTTGATGCACATTCAGGAGCTCGAGGCGGTGCGCCGGCACGGCATCAAGCTGTTGATGGTGGTCGCCAATGACGGCGCCTATGGCGCGGAAATCCACAAGCTGCGCGCCGAAGGCATCGACGAGACCGGCGCGATCTTCGGCCGCCCCGACTTCAAGGCAATCGCCCAAGGCTTCGGCCTGCGCGGCGCGACCGTCACCGACGTCAAGCAGCTCAAGGGGCTGATGGCGGAATACGAAAAGGGCGACACCTCCATGGTCTGGGATGTCATCACCTCCGACAAGGTGGTGACGCCGAAGATGGTCGCCGGCGTGAAAGCCGGCCACGGGGTGCGTTAGCGACTGCCGTCATGCCCGCGAAAGCGGGCATCCAGTACGCCGCAGCGCCTGTGATGAGAACTCAGCCGCTCTGGAATACTGGGCCCCCGCTTTCGCGGGGGCGACGATGAGAATGCGGCGGCGCTCTAACTAAAACGAATGCACCCACGCCTCCGGGTAGAGGCGATAGCCGCTGCCGTCGCGCGCCAGGCGCGAGAAGGCCGGGAAGTGCAGATGCATGCCAGCGATGAGCACGCCGTCGGTGGCGACGCGATCGAACATGCGCTTGCGCGAGGCGGCGGCCGCGGCGAGGTCGGTGTCGAACGCCATGCCGGCGTCGGGAAACGCGGTCTGCACCTCGGGCACGTGCACCGTGTCGCCCCAGATCATCAATTGCTCGCTGCCTGACTCGATCAGGTAGGCGGTGTGGCCGGGCGTGTGGCCGGGAGCTGGCACAGCGGTGACGCCCGGGAAAACCTCACCCGTCTTGAACAGCCGCGTGCGCTTCTTGTAGGGCTCGACCTGCTCGCGGCCGGCAAGGAAGTACATTTTCGCCGAACGCTCGTCGACCTTCGCCATCGCGCCGTCGTCGTACCAGTGCGGCAGCTCGTTCTCGTGCATCACCAGTTCAGCGTTCGGAAAGAACAGCTTGCCGCTCGGCATCTCGGTGAGCCCCGCGGAATGGTCCGGATGCATGTGCGTCAGCAGCACGGTGTCGATCGACGCCGGATCGATGCCGGCTGCTGCAAGATTGGCCTGCACCTTGCCGGCGCTCTTCTGCAGGTAATCGCCGGAGCCGGTGTCGACCAGCGCGCTGCGACCTTTCGATTGAATGAGGAACGTGTTGACGCTGGTGCGGCGCGCCGGACGGAACGCGTCCTTCAAGACCTTGTGCGCCTTGTCGAGATCGACATTGCGCATCACCTCGAGATTGCCGTCGAGGTAGCCGTCGCTGATGACGGTGACGACGATGTCGCCGATCTTGCGATGATAGACGCCGGGGATCTGCTGGGTGGGCGGTTGGGTCATGACGATATGGTCTCCGGCACGAAGGAGTCGGGCATCAGGCGCCGACGGATTTCAGGAAGTCGCCGATTGTATCGGCGATCAGCTCGGGTGTCGCCGCCGCCATGTAATGCGTGGTCGGCAATTCCACATAGCGCGCGTTTGGAATGGTCTTTGCGACGGCTTCGGCCATTGGCGGCGGCCGCACGCGGTCGAAGGTGGCGCCGATCACCAGCACAGGGCAGGCGAGGGTGCGCAACTCGTCCTGCATCTCGGTGTTCGCCAGCATGCGATAAATCGTTGCGTAGCTGGCCGGATCGTTGCCGAGCCAGCGGGCTCTGAATTTCGCGTAGCGCGCAGCGTCCCCGCGCACCTCGACGGCATAACCGGTCGTCATGGAATCCTCGACCGCTCCGCTGAGGCCCTCGCGCTCCATCTTCGCCACGCGCTCGAGCGCCGCCGCGCGACGATCCGGCGCCATGCCGGTGGCGGGGCTGCCGGCCACGACCGCGCTGGCCCGCTGAGGATGGCGCGCTGCGAAATGCAGCGCGACGGCGCCGCCGACCGCAACGCCGGCGAGCGCGACCTTGCCCTTGATGCCGAGCGCGTCGAGCATCGCTGCGATATCGTCGGCCATCGTGTCGATATGCAATGTGCCGCGGACCTTCTGCGACATGCCGGCGCCGCGCGTGTCGTAGCGCAGCACGCGTTGTGAGCCGGTCAGCCGTGGCACGACCTCGTCCCAGCTTTCGAGCGTGCCGCCCATCTCATGCACGAGCACCAGCGTCCGATCGCCCGCGCCGGAAAGCTCATAGCGCAGCGCGACGCCGTTCACCTCGATGTAGTTCATGCGGCTTCCTTGCTTCCGTTCAGGAGCGAACGGCTTGTTCTTGCTTCTTGGCCAACCCGGTCTCGCTGTCCGAGTAGCGTTGCTCTGTCCACGGGTCGCCGCGGTTGTGATAGCCGCGCACTTCCCAATATCCCGGCGCGTCCTTCGATACAAACTCGATCGCCTGCAGCCACTTCCCGCTTTTCCAGAAGTAGAGGTGCGGCACCACCAGGCGCACGGGGCCGCCGTGCTCGGCCTCGAGCGGCTTGCCCGACCACGTGTGCACCAGCAACGCGTCCTCGGCTGCGAAATCTTCCAGCGTCAGGTTGGTTGTGTAGCCGTCATAGCAATGCAGCACGACAAAGCCTGCGTCGCTCTTCGGCTGTGCGGCGGCGAGCAGATCGCGCGTCGCAAGTCCGGCCCAGGCGTTGTCGTAGCGCGACCAGGTGGTGACGCAGTGAATGTCGGAGGTGACCTGCGTCTGCGGCTGGCGCATGAACTCGGCCCAGTCCCAGAACAGCGGATTGTCGATCGCGCCGTAGACGTCGAGACGCCAGCGTTCCTGCGGGATGTCCGGCGTGACGCCGAGATCGAGCACCGGCCAGTCGTTGGTGAGATGCTGGCCCGGCGGCAGCCGCTCGGCCTCCGGCCGCGCGACGCGTCCAGTCAGGAAGCGGCCTTCGCGCGCCCACTTTTCCTTGGTGCGGGTCAGTTTCGTTTCGGGCGGCGGGGTATCGTCGCTCATGCGGTCCTTGAAGAAAAATGGCGCGCCATCGCAGGTATCTGCAACGACGCGCCAAGGACCTTATCGCTTGCGGAAATCTCCGCAACGTTCCGCGTCAGTAGTAGCGCGACCTCGACTCGTTACGGGCCCGCTCCTGGGCGCGGCTGGCCAGCAAAGTCGTCGGATCGATGTCGAGCGGCAGCGCCTGCGCCGCCTGGACGTCATATGGGGTCAATCCGATGTCGCGGAGCTCGCGCGCATCCATGCGCGACAGCTGGTGCAGGGTCTGGCGGGCACGGTACATACGTACCGGCCACAGCAGGGACTGGCCGATGGCCTGCAAGAGCGAAGCGAGATACGCGGTGCGGCTGTGCCGAACCCACTCAAGTCGGTATAAGTTGGTGTTAGTATTAGACATTTTCTTGTTCCTTGGCTTGCCTCCGGCCGCCCGGTGCGACCGAAGTTCAATTGCCGGGAACAATATGGCACTGCACTATTGATCGGTCCAACGAATGTTTCTAATATCATTCATCGATTTTGGAGATGAATGCAATGCTGGACACCGATCAGCTCCGATCCTTCATGGCGATCGTCGACACGGGCTCGTTCACGCGCGCCGCCGAGCGCGTCCACAAGACCCAGTCGGCGGTGTCGATGCACATCCGCAGGCTCGAGGAGCAGCTTGGCCGTCCGCTGTTCGTGAAGAACGGACGCGGCGTGAGACTGTCCGGCGATGGCGACCGGCTGGTCGATTTCGCCCGCGAGATGCTGCGGATCGAGGCGACCGCGCTGATGCATGTCGGCCAGAAGGGCCTCGAGGGCAGCGTCCGGCTTGGAATTCCGGATGACTATGCGGAAGTGTTCCTGCCGGCGATCCTGGAGGGCTTTACGCGCAAGCATCCGTTCGTCGAAGTGTCAGTGATCTGCGAGGGCTCGCTTGCGCTCGCTGAACGTGTTCGCAGCCATGAACTCGACATCGCCCTGGTCACGGATTGTGCCGCGATCCAGAACGTCGAGATCGTGCGTGCGGAGCCGCTGGTTTGGGTTGCGCACCCGCGCTTCAGCATCGTTCCGGGGGAACCGCTGCCGCTGGCGCTTGGTGCGGTGACCTGCCAGTGGCGACGGATTACGGAAGCCGCGCTTGAGGAGGCGGGCCGTGATTTCCGCATCCTGCTCGTCTCGAACAATTTTTCTGCGATCGAGCCGATGATCAGGACGCGGCTGGCGCTGACGGTGTTGCCGCTCGGCGCCGTGCGCGAAGGCATGAAGGTGCTCGGCGCCGCCGAGGGTCTGCCGGAATTGCCGACCTCGCGCATGGGCATCTTGTTCGCACCGCCGCCGGGCAGCGAGGCGCTGGCGATGGCGGACATCGTGCGGGCGAGCGTGTCAATTCACTAGTGGACTGACTCTAACGCTTGCTTCCCTCGTTTGACAGCGGCGAGCACGCGTTTGGGATCGGCGGTCCAGACAAAGGGTCTTGGCTCGGAGTTTGTTTCTGCGATGAAGCGGTCGATGGCCGC
>JAESGW010000151.1_pt1 | contig 146906 bp, 156 predicted proteins | sample 9269791 | NCBI WGS metagenome assembly JAESGW01 (sample SAMN16773120, study PRJNA677053) | algae metagenome | isolation source: Aphanocapsa lilacina HA4352-LM1 and co-occurring heterotrophs from near cave... | place: USA: Maniniholo cave, near Haena, Kauai, HI | collected 2009-07-28
TCCTCTACCCGAGCCGGCAGAAGACTAACCTGCTCGCGACTCTCGCCGCTCTTGTATGTCCGATTCGTCATAACCAGAATCGTACATCAACTCGCAGCCCAAGCTAATCTTGCCCAGTCTCGAAGCGCAATCCGGGGCCACGATCGCTGACTCAGCCCCGGATTACGCTATAGCCGATGCGAAGCATCGGCGTTCTCAAGAACGGCGGCCTGAAGGCCGCCTATGCCATCCGGGCTACAGGCTTATCGCGTCACTTCGGCGCGGGCACGATCCGGATGTACGGCTTCGGTGACTTCCAGCCCTGCGGATAGATCGTCTTCGCCTCGTCGTCGCTCACCGAGCCTGCGATGATCACGTCCTCGCCCTGTTTCCAGTCGGCGGGCGTCGCGACGCGGTGCTTTGCGGTCAGTTGCAGCGAGTCGATCACGCGCAGGATTTCCGAGAAATTGCGCCCCGTGGTCATCGGATAGGCGAGCGCCAGCTTGACCTTCTTGTCGGGCCCGATCACGAACACCGTGCGGACGGTGGCATTGTCGGCCGGTGTACGCTTGGCCGGATCGCCCGAGGTCGACGCCGGCAGCATGTTGTAGAGCTTCGACACGTTGAAGTCCGAGTCGCCGATCATCGGATAGTTCGGCGCGTAGCCCTGCGTCTCCTTGATGTCATCCGACCATTGCGTGTGCTTGTCGACCGGATCGACGCTGAGGCCGATCAGCTTGACGTTGCGCTTGTCGAACTCGGGCTTCAGCCGCGCCAGCGTGCCGAGCTCCGTGGTGCAAACCGGCGTGAAATCCTTCGGATGCGAGAACAAGACCGCCCAGCTGTCGCCGATCCAGTCATGGAACTTGATCCGGCCCTCGGTGGTCTCGGCCTCGAAATCAGGCGCAGTCGCATTGATTTGCAGGGTCATGGGATCCTCCTCGTCACGGGAAATTGCGCTTATGATATAGCGGGTTGGCCGCCAAACGGAATGTCGTTTCTGAATTTGGAAGGTTGTTCTAGGGAGCGGCCGCTTTGGAGGCGAAGGTTCCCCAATAAAGATGTTGGCAAGAAGGCGCTTCATTAACAGCCGTTTAACAAATTGACGCGAATTTGCCCGCCGCTGGTCCCATCGAAACCGCTCGCGCTGCCTATCTCTGAACCAACGTGACGTGGGTCACGACAAAATCGGAAACCATACCGGTAAATGAACCGTAGCTGGATTGCCGAGATTCATCGGTTGTTCAGTCGGGTGCTGGAATGGTGTTTGGAATGAAAGACAACAAGAGACTTTGAAATGTTGACCGCAGTATCTCGTCCGACCGGCAGCCTGACTGCCTTGATCACCACCATCGAATCCTCGCCGATCGCCACAGGTACTGATGCCGCAGCTGCGCTCGCATTCGTGCGCGACGGCGTCATCACCGGCGAAGGCCCGACCACCGCCGGTCGTGTTCATTTCTCCCGCTCGCTCGATGCGCATGACGCCGACTGGTGCGCGCGCATCCTGACCGCGCGCGGCATCAACGAGACCGCCGTCAGCCGCGAGGAAGCGCAGGCGCTGTTCCAGATCGACGAGGCCGCCGCCGAGCGGTCCGACGACGGAAAATTCGACGACCTGTTCGCCAAGGCGATCCTGCATCATGCGGCGTCCGCGTCCGGACTGGCGGTGCCGTCCCGTGTCGTCGCACTATCGCCCGACACTGCGATCGAGAGCTGGGCGCCGAGCCGCTCGACCGACGTCAATGTCGAGGTGCTGGAATGGATCGCAGCGCAAATGCGCGGCAAGCGCCGCAACAGCCGTACCCTGATGACGATCGTCGCGGCATTGCTCGGTGCAGCCGTGCCGCTGTCGCAGTCGCTGCCCCGCTTTACCGACTTGGCGGTCTAAGCCCAACAAAAAGGTTGCCGCGCTGCGGAAACGCTCGCTCCGCGGCGCTGCCCATGCGCCCCTGAACATTGACATTTTCCGGCCAACCCGCGAAGGCTGAGGGACCTCCTTCAGTCTTACCGGGCCTGCATGTTCAAGCGAATTCTGATTGCCAACCGCGGCGAAATCGCCTGCCGGGTCATTAAAAGCGCGCGGCGGATGGGCATCGAGACCGTCGCGGTCTATTCCGAAGCCGACAAGGACGCGCTGCATGTGGAAATGGCCGATGAGGCCGTCTTCATCGGCCCTCCGCCGGCTGCCGAATCCTATCTGCTGATCGAGAAGATCGTCGACGCCTGCAAGAAGACGGGCGCCCAGGCGGTGCATCCAGGCTACGGCTTCCTGTCCGAACGCGAAGCCTTTCCGAAGGCGCTCTCCGCCGCGGGCCTCGTCTTCATCGGTCCGAACGCCGGTGCGATTGCGGCGATGGGCGACAAGATCGAATCCAAGAAGGCGGCGGCCAGGGCCGGCGTCTCAACCGTGCCCGGCCATCTCGGCGTGATCGAGGACGACAAGCGCGCGGTGAAGATCGCCGACGAGATCGGCTACCCCGTGATGATCAAGGCATCCGCCGGGGGCGGCGGCAAGGGCATGCGCATCGCCTACTCGGCGGCCGAGGTCGCCGAAGGTTTCCGGCTGGCGCGCGCCGAAGCAAAATCCTCGTTCGGCGACGATCGCGTATTCGTCGAAAAGTTCATCGTCGATCCACGCCACATCGAGATCCAGGTGCTTGGCGACAAGCACGGCAACGTCATCTATCTCGGCGAGCGCGAATGCTCGATCCAGCGCCGCAACCAGAAGGTGATCGAGGAGGCGCCGTCGCCGCTGCTCGACGAGGCGACGCGGCGCAAGATGGGCGAGCAGGCGGTCGCACTGGCGAAGGCGGTGAACTACGATTCCGCCGGCACGGTGGAATTCGTCGCAGGGCAGGACAAGAGCTTCTACTTCCTCGAGATGAACACGCGCCTGCAGGTCGAGCATCCGGTGACGGAGCTCGTCACCGGCATCGATCTCGTCGAGCAGATGATCCGCGTCGCTGCCGGGGAGAAGCTGTCAATCGCGCAGAAGGACGTGACGCTCACCGGCTGGGCGGTGGAGTCGCGGGTCTATGCGGAAGACCCGTTCCGCAATTTCCTGCCTTCGATTGGCCGGCTGGTGAAATACCGCCCGCCGGCGGAAGGCGCGTTCGACAAGGTCACCGTGCGCAACGACACCGGCGTGCAGGAGGGCGGCGAGATCTCGATCTTCTATGATCCGATGATCGCCAAGCTCGTCACCCACGCGCCCTCGCGCGCCGCCGCGATCGAGGCGCAGTCGCGGGCGCTGGACGCGTTCTACATCGACGGCATTCGCCACAATGTACCTTTTCTGTCGGCGGTGATGCAGCATCCGCGCTGGAAGGAGGGCAGGCTCTCCACCGGCTTCATCGCCGAGGAGTTTCCCGGCGGCTTTGCACCGCGCGCACCGGAGGGCGAGGTCGCCCGCCGCATCGCCGCTGTTGCCGCCGCCGTCGACCATGTCATCGGCGAGCGCAAGCGCCGCATCTCCGGCCAGATGATCGGTCGGCCGGTGACCCGCGAGAAGCGCCGCGCCGTCTGGCTGGAGCGGACCGAGATCGCGCTTGATGTGTCACGCGAAGAGCAGGGCATAGTCGTCCGCTTTGTCGAGGCAAACGGCGCGCCGGGTCCGGCGCGTGTTTTGATCTCGCCCTGGAAGCCGGGCGATCCGACCTGGCACGGCACTTTGGACGGCCATCCGGTGGCCGTGCAGGTGCGCCCGATCCCCAACGGTTTCCGTCTCGCCCACCAGGGCGTCGAGGTGCCCGTCTATGTCTTCACCGAGTCCGAGGCCGAAGCCGCCCGGCTGATGCCGCTCGAGACCAAGGCCGACACCGGCAAGAAGCTGCTGTGTCCGATGCCCGGCCTCGTCGTCTCCATCGACGTCAGCGAAGGGCAGGAGGTCAAGGCCGGCGAGACGCTTGCCGTCGTGGAAGCGATGAAGATGCAAAACGTGCTCCGCGCCGAGCGCGACGGCGTCGTCAAGACCATCCACGCCAAGGCCGGCGCGACATTGGCCGTGGATGCGCCGATTTTGGAGTTCGCCTGATGCGTCATTGCCGGGCTTGACCCGGCAATCCATCTCGCGAAGCGCATTTCACGAAGAGGATGGATGCGCGGGTCAAGCCCGCGCATGACAAGTGGGGAGAACTCTCGATGCAGTGGTCCAAACAACGCGCCGGCCTGCGCGCGATCCTGTCCGGCAACACCTGCATCCGCCCCGCGTCGGTGTACGACGCCGTCTCCGCGCGCATTGCCGAGGATATCGGCTTCGAGCTCGGCATGCTGGGTGGCTCGACAGCGTCGCTGACGGTGCTCGGCGATCCCGACCTGATGCTGATCAGCCTGACCGAGCTCGCCGAGACCGTCCGCCGCATCACGCGCGCAGGCGCGCTGCCGCTGTTGATCGACGCCGACCATGGTTTTGGCAACGCGCTGAACGTCCGCCGTACCGTGCAGGAGCTGGAGAGCGCCGGCGCCGCCGGCCTCACCATCGAGGACACGCTGCTGCCGACCGCCTTCGGCCAGGCCAAACCGCAGCTGATTTCCATCGAGGAAGGCATCGGCAAGATGAAGGCGGCGGTCGATGCAAGGGTCGATCCCACGCTGTCGATCTTCGGCCGCACCGCCGTGAACATCACCAGCCTCGACGACGCGATTGCGCGTGCAAAGGCCTATGAAGCAACCGGCGTCGACGCGTTGTTCTTCACCGGCATCCGCACACGGGCGGAACTGGAGAAGGCGAGGGCGGCAACAAAACTGCCGATCATGCTCGGCACCACCGAGCCCGAGATCGATGACGCTGCCTACCTCGCGTCGATGGGCGTGCGCATCGCCAACCAGGGCCACACCCCGTTCGCCGCCGCAGCTCTTGCCGTCCATGAGACGCTGAAGGCGCTCCGCGATGGCACCAAGCCCAAGGACCTGAAGGGCCTGCCATCCAGCGACTTCGTCAACCGCTACATGCGCGCTGCGGAAGTGCAGAAGCGAAGCGCGGATTTCCTGGGCTTGAAGAAGTAGGCCCTCACCTGTCAGAGTTTGGAACGGCCGTCGTGCATCCCCTCTCCCACAAGGGGAGAGGGCGCAATCATCAGCGCCTCGATGCTTCTTCCCTCTCCCCCTGTGGGAGAGGGTGCCTTCGCAGCGAAGCTGCGAAGGCGGGCGCGGCGGCTAAAACACCTCCTCGAACGCGCGCTTCAGCGCCACGTCGAGATCGTGCATCGTCACCGGCAGCCCGAGGTCGACCAGGCTCGTCACGCCATAGCGCGGATCGACCACGCCGCACGGCACGATACCCTGAAAGTGCGTGAGGTCCGGCTCCAGATTGATGGCAATGCCGTGCAGCGTCACCCAGCGCTTCAGCCGCACGCCGATCGCTGCGATCTTGTCCTCGTAGCCGTCGCCCTTGTCGGGCCGGGCCACCCAGACACCGACGCGGTCTTCGCGGCGGAAGCCGCGCACGTTGAAGGCGTCCAGCGTGCGGATGATCCATTCCTCCAGGCTCGCCACATAGGCGCGCACGTCGGGCTTTCGCCGCTTCAGGTCCAGCATGGCGTAGGCCACCCGCTGGCCGGGGCCGTGATAGGTGAACTGGCCGCCGCGACCGGTCTGGAACACCGGAAAGCGCTGGTCCAGCAGGTCGGCCGCCCTGGCGCTGGTTCCGGCGGTGTAGAGCGGGGGGTGTTCCACCAGCCAGACCAGTTCCTCGGCCTCGCCGGCCGCGATCGCCGCCGCCCGCGCATCCATCAGCGCCACGGCCGCGTCATAGCCGACCGGTTCGTCCGCAATCCGCCACTCCACCGCCTGGGCGTGAGCCGGGCGCGCGAGGGTCAGATCGAGCATATCGCGCGTGTTAACCATTGATTCACCATACCGTGGTGACCTCCACCCACATATCTTTTTGAGTCATGCGCGCAAATCGCGCCGGAGTGCCAGTGCCGACCCTCGATAAAGTTGCCGTCGATCTCATGGTGGTGCTCGGCACCACCTCCATGCCCGTCCACCAGGTGCTTCGTCTCAGCCGCGGCGCCATCATCGAGCTCGACACCACCGAGCAGGACGAGGTGAAGGTGCTCGCCAACAATCTTCCGGTCGCCAGCGGTGCGGTGGTGGTGAACCGCAACCGCATCGCCGTCGAAGTCAAGCGCATGCTGCCCCGAGAAACCGGCACGCGTTGATCCTGTCTTGCGGCTCTTGCGGTGCATGATGCCCAGATAGGGGAAAGTCCGGCCGATTCAACGCGTTGGATCGGCGCTCACGGCCCTTGTACCCCCCATCCCGATTTGTTACATGGGCCTCCGTTGCTCAGGCGCCGGCCGGATCGGTCAGCGCTATCCCCCTGCGGCCGTGGCGGAATTGGTAGACGCGCTAGCTTGAGGTGCTAGTGGGGCAACTCGTGGAGGTTCGAGTCCTCTCGGCCGCACCACCTTCAAATCTCCTGAAATCGCGGAGACTTAGGTTGGGGCTTTGGTGCAGTTGCGCACCTCTCGTGCGACTTTGAGTATGGCGCCGCTGAACGTGCCGGTGATCGATCACCTGCCAGCTTGAGTTTCGTTGTGCTTGATGAGTCCGCGGACGATCTCGCGCACCTCGGCCACGAGGGCGTCATAGGTGTCGCGTTTGACGAACGTTCTGTGGCTGTTGACGGACACGGCGTAGTTCCCAACCAGCGTCATGCCTGCAGCACCCGCAAGCAGGCGGATTTTCCCGTTGTCGTCTTCGCGCGCGAGCAGTCCGGAGATCAGTGCCAGATCGTCTCTTGCCAGCAAGCCCACTTGCTTCGGTTCAGCGGTGCCCGGACGAGCTTGGCTGCGCTCAGAGGCCGACCGTGGTCCAGGCAACACAAATAGCGGCTCGTGCGGTGGCTGCGCGTTCGAGGCCGGTAAAACGAGCATTGCTGCACAGACCCTGCAGCAGTCTATTAACCATATCATTTAATTTACATTATTCAATACCTATTATAATCAAGGCATTAAATATTTAATTCCGCTCGGAACGAGGTTCCGATCGAGAACCTCAAGGGCAGGTGAGTAAGCGATGGTTACGTATTGAGCGCAGCTCGTTGGCCAGCCGTTAGGTACGTCGAGCAGCTGGTCGATCCAACTCGGAGGGTGTCGTCATGAGCAAAAATGACAACCACACCAGACAGGCCCGCTTGGCTGAAAAGCGAGCGGATCGGGAAACATCCGACGCAGACCGGGCCGCATGGCTCCTGATCGCACGAGGCTGGCGCGGAATGCCCGCCATCCCGTCACGCGCGAAAGGATCGCCGGGCAGTCGCGTTCGCAAGAACGGCGCCAGGCAGTTCCAGAGGAGCGAGCGGGCGAGGTAATCGCAACTTTTAGAGGAGTGACTAACATGGTTCAGGTGGCAGAGCTTCAATCGGCGTCGAGCGTCCTTCGCAAGGTCGAACGCGGGCGTAACCCGATCGCCGACGCGCAGCGGGAATATGAAATCCTCGCCGAATACTGCGAGACGCGCACGCGCGAATGGGAAGAAGCCGTCGCGCTCAACAATGCAATGGCTGCGGATGTCGATGCCAAGAACCGGGAGATTGACCGGCTGGCTGCCCAGGTGCGCAACCAGGATGAACGCCTTCGCCTGTTGCAGGGGTTCTCGGTCGCGCTGGTCACGCGACTGGACACGGTGTCGGAAATCATCGCCACGGCGAAGCGCGAGGCGTGGGAACAGGCCCGCAAGCTTGGGCTCGCGACCGAGCCGGGCGCCGATGATCAAGACGAGGCGCTGCGACTCCCGCCGAACAAACTCGCGAGCGAGTGACGGCGACCGCAACCTTGAGATCGTCGCGCCCGTAAGCATGCAAGCACTTAAATAAATTTAATGAGAAGTCGCATTATATTTGTGATTTAAGCTCGTCCAGACTTCTTCGCACGCGATGGTGGAGACATGGATATCTGGCGCGAGTCTGACGTGGAGCAATTGACCGGGGCGCTTCTCTGCGAGTTCTCGATCGATTTTGTCGCTGAAATGCTGGATCGAGACGAGGACGATGTGCGGACCCAGATTGCCCGGCTCGGATATTTCCAGGCCTCGGTGGAGACGTTGCATTGATGTCGGACGACGACTACGCCCGACCGCCCGGACGTTTGGCCCGCCGGAATACCCATCGAACTCCAGGACGACGAGCGGGTGATTGAAATCGCGCAAAAGATCGAGCGCGCGACTGCAAAACACGCGTTGATCAGGGGCACGAACAGCCGCGACATCGATGTCGTCGCGGATGAGAATAGCGCGGCGCTCGCAGACTGTTCGACCGCAGAACTAGAGCACCTGCTCGATATGCTTGAAGCAATGCTGCGCACGCTGCATTGACGCCGTTGGCGGCCGGCTGCGCTTGTCGGCCGGCCACCAGTTCCGCGCGTCATACGATGGTCTCCAATCTCCCAACTAGCAGTCATGCCCGCAGCGCGGTAGGCTGGGGTAAAATACGACCTGTGGAGGGACGGATGCGGGAGCTGACACCGGACACGATCACGGACGCAGTCCTGGAGCAGATGGCGACCACACCGGATCCGCGCATGCGGGAGGTGATGGCGTCCGCCGTCAAACACCTGCACGCCTTTGCCCGCGATGTGAACCTGACGCCTGCGGAATGGATCAAGGGCATCGAATTCATGACGGCCGTAGGCAAGATGTGCACGCCGGCCCGGCAGGAGTTTGTGCTGCTGTCGGATACGCTTGGCCTGTCGGCTCTGGTCAACGGCCTGCACGACAAGACGGCGGTCGAGGAAGGCACCCACACAAGCCTGCTCGGTCCGTTCTACCGCGAGGCCGCGCCAACTCTGGCCGCCGGCAGCCAAATCGCCAAAAACGCTAAACCCGGCAGCGAGTGCGTGCTCTACGGCCGCGTGAGCGACGTCAACGGCAAACCGCTCGCCAACGCGACCGTTTCGATCTGGCAGACCGGGGCCGATGGTCTCTACGACATTCAGGAAAATGCGGAGTCGATCGACTATCGCGGCGTGTTCGCCACCGATGCGAACGGGGTCTATCAGCTGCGCACGGTCAAACCGATCGGCTACTCGATCCCGATGGACGGCCCCGTCGGGCAGATGGTCCAGGCGCAGGCGCGCCATGGCATGCGGCCGGCGCACATTCACTTTCTGGTGGGGCTTGCGGGCTATCGCGAGCTGGTGACCGCGCTTTACCTGCGCGACGATCCGCATCTTGCGGACGACGTCGTGTTCGGCTCGTCCGGCGACCTCGCCGTCGACATCGATAAGAACGATCCGAATTGTCCGATCAAAGGGCTGCCCAGTATCCGCTTCGATATGCAGCTGTCGCGCGAAGGGGAGGCTGACAGGACCAGCGGGCGCGTCGGCGTCGACCCGGCGGCGATGATGAAGGGCGCAGCGAAGGGCGGGAACGGACGAGTGTCCGCCGGGCATTAGGAGACGATCTGGTTAAATCCGACACCGTCTGCCAGCGATAATCGGCCAAAGATCCGAGCGCGGGCAGGGGACAACGAAACATTGGGGAGGATCAATGAAACGCCGGACAGTTCTTGTTGGCGCGGTTGTCGCAGTCGCAATCGGGCTGAGTTCAACCGCTATCGCGCAGCAGCCGCCGATCAAGATCGGCATGACGATGGCCCAGACCGGCGGCCTTGCGGCCGGCGGCAAGGCCGCGCTGCTGGGCATCGAGATCTGGCGCGACGCGGTCAATGCCAAAGGCGGTCTGCTGGGCCGCAAGGTCGAGCTGGTCGTCTATGACGACAAATCGAGTGCTGCGGAAACGCCGGCGATCTACTCCAAGCTGATCGATGTCGACAAGGTCGATCTCCTGTTCGCGCCCTACGCGACGGTGCCGACAGCGCCGATCATGCCGCTCGTGAAGCAGCGCGGCATGCTGCTGATGGGCAACTTCTCGTTCCAGGTGAACAGCAAGGTGAACCACGACATGTGGTTCAACAATGCGCCGTGGGGACCGCCCGACAGCTGGGCGGCTTCATTCCTTGATCTCGCGCAGAAGGCCGGCGGCAAGACAATTGCGATGCTCTCGGCCGACCAGGAGTTCGCCCAGAACCTGGCGCGAACCACCCGCGAGGTCGCCAAGAATCGCAACATGCAGATCGTGTTCGACCAGGCCTACCCGCCAAGCACGGTCGAATTCTCCAGCATCATCCGCGCCCTGAACGCCACCAAGCCCGACATCATCTATGTCGCGTCCTACCCGCCGGATTCGGCCGGCATCCTGCGCGCCGTCAACGAGCTCGGGGTCGGCGACAACGTCAAGATCTTCGGCGGCGCCATGGTCGGCCTGCAATTCACCGCCGTGATGGAGAATATGGGCTCGCTGCTCAACGGCGTCGTGAACTACAACACGTGGCTGCCCGAGCCGAGCATGTATTTCGACGGGACCAAGGAATTCTTCGAAACCTATTCGAAGCGCGCCGTGGAAGCCAAGGTCGATCCGCTTGGCTATTATCTCGCGCCGTTCGGCTATGCCATGGGACAGATGGTCGAGCAGGCGGTGAATGCGACGAAGTCGCTCGACCAGAAGGGACTCGCCAAATACCTGCGCGAGAACGAGCACAAGACCATCGTCGGGCCGATCGCGTTCGCACCCGACGGCGAGTGGAAGCAGACCGCAACGCTCCAGGCGCAATTCCGCGGTGTCAAGGACAAGAACGTCGAGCAGTTCCGCACCGCGGGCAAACAGGTGATCCTGTTTCCCGAGCGAATGAAAACCGGCGATCTCATCACGCCCTTCGAAGCTGCCCGGAAGTAACGCTCATCATCCGCTGGTGCGGTGAGGCAAAAACGTATCACGATTCCAACGTCATCCCTGCGAAAGCGGGGATCCAGTATCCCAGAGCGCCGGTGATTACCGCTAACGCTGCGGAGTACTGGATGCCCGCTTTCGCGGGCATGACGACGGAGATTCGACTCAGGCGCAACACGCTTTAGGTTGAGGCTGCAAAGGGGCGCTTTAAGTGTTTTCGTTTGACCTGCTGCTCGGTGCGGTGGTGCTTGGACTGTTGCTCGGCTGCTTCTATGCCGCCGTAAGCATCGGGCTGTCGGTGTCGTTCGGCCTGCTCGACGTCCCCCACGTCGCGCATCCGGCGTTCCTGGTGTCGGCGTCGTACGGTGTGTATCTGCTCAACGATCGCTATGAGATCGACCCGCTGCTGGCTGGTCTGCTGATCACGCCGCTGTTCTTCATGTTCGGTCTCGTTGCCTACCGCTTTTACCGCGAGACCTTCGAGCGGCGCGGCAGCGATGCCGGCGTGCGCGGCATCGCATTCTTCTTCGGCATCGCATTCATCATTGAAGTGCTGATCATCCTGCTCTTCGGCGTCGATCAGCGCTCGGTCACGGCGCCCTATATCGGCAAGTCCTGGCGGATCGGCGACATGCGCATTCCGATCCGCCAGCTTGTCGCATTTGCGGTCGCGGTCGGGCTGACGGTCCTGCTGACGCTCTATCTGTCGCGAACCTTCATGGGACGCGCCATCCGTGCGGTCGCGCAGGACCAGGAGGCGTTGCGGCTGATGGGCGCCAACCCGGTCTGGATCAAGCAATGGGCGTTCGGCATCGCCACCGCAGTGCTCGGCATCGCCGGCGCCTTGCTCATCATCATCGCGCCGGTCGAGCCGATGCTCGACCGCGCATACATCGGGCGGACGTTCTGTGTCGTCGTCATGGCGGGTCTCGGCAGCATGACCGGCACACTCATCGCCGGCATTATTCTCGGCGTTGCCGAATCCATCGTGGTGACCATGTTCGGCGCATCGTGGGCGCCCGCCATCTCGTTCACGATCCTGCTCGGCGTGCTGGCCGTCCGGCCACAGGGCCTGCTCGGCAGACGCTCATGACTCGTGGAAGCATCGCGTTCTGGATCGGGGCGCTCCTCTTTCTCGCCGCCGCCATGCTGATGACGCAGGTCATCCGCAATGAATATCCCTTCTTTGCCGCTTACGTGATCCTGCAGTTCGTCGTGCTCGCCGTGGCGTGGAGCATCCTCGGCGGCTATGCCGGCTACGTGAATTTCGGCACCAGCGCGTTCTTCGGCGTCGGCGTCTATACGGCGGTGTTCCTGTTCAAGGCGATGGGCGCGCCGCTTGGCGTGCAGATCGCAGCCGCCGCAGTCGTCGGCGCATTGCTTGGTCTCGGGGTCGGCCTGCTGACCCTGCGCATGCAGGGAATATTCTTCTCGATCGCGACGATTGCGCTCACCATCATCATCGAGACGTCGGTGACGAACTGGCGGTTTGTGGGCGGGGCGGCCGGCATCCAGCTGGAGCGACCGCCCGTGACGGCGCCATTTGGCAGCTATGTGCAGATGCTGTTCTTCGTGCAGGCTCTGCTCGTGGTGCTGGCGGTGGCGATTGCGCGTTATATTCAGAACTCATGGATCGGCCGCGGCCTGCAGGCGCTCAAGGACGACGAGCTTGCCGCGGAATGCTCCGGCGTGCCGACTTTGCAGTTGAAGTTGTTGGCGTGCGTCGTCTCTGGCGCACTGATGTGCGCGGCCGGCGCACCGGCCGCCATGTACCTCCAGTACGCGGACCCGTCGTCCGCCTTCAATCTCAACTACTCGGTCTCGGTCCTTGCCATGTCGCTGATCGGTGGCACCGCGCATTGGGCGGGTCCGGTTCTTGGCGCAATCCTTCTGGGCGCGACGCAGCAGGCCCTCACCGTGACCATCTCGTCGGAAGTGAACGTGCTGGTGCTGGGCGTTCTCTTGATCCTGTTCGTGGTGGCGGCGCCGGAGGGACTCATCGGCCTGATGCGCAAGGTTCGCGGCAATCGCAAGGGGGGAGGGGCATGACATCTTTCGGCGAGGCCGAGCTGCCGCTGCTGCGCATCGGCGCAGTGACCAAGCGTTTCGGCGGCTTCGTCGCCCTCGACAGCATCAGCGTCGATATCCGCCCGGGCGAACGCTTCGGCTTGATCGGCCCGAACGGGTCGGGCAAGACGACGCTCATCAACTGCATTTCCGGCGCATTCCGCACCGAGGCCGGCTCGATCGTGTTTAGCGGTGAAGACATTTCGCGCTTGCCGCCGCATATGCGCACGCGCCGCGGCATCGCGCGGAGTTTTCAGATCCCGCGCCCGTTCAGGAGCATGACGGTCGCCGAAAACCTCATGGTGGCGCTCGATTTTGCGAGTGTTAGCCACGGTGTCTTCTCGGCCGCGCAACGGCGCGAGACGGCGATATCGATCCTGACGCGGATGGGCCTTGAGTCCAAGGCCGACGTCTCGACCACGCGGCTCAGCCAGGTGGAGCTGCGCAAGATGGAGCTCGCCCGCGCGCTGGCCACGCGGCCAAAGCTCCTGATTTCCGACGAGGCGATGGCCGGCCTGGCCGGCGCTGAAGTCGACGAGGTGCTTGACCTGCTCATGAGCCTTGCGGCCGAGGACATCACCATCATCATGATCGAGCACATCATGCAGGCGGTGATGCGCTTTTCCGAGCGCGTGATGTGTCTCGATGCCGGCAAGATCATCGCGATCGGCGCGCCGGCCGAGGTCATGGCGAACCAGCGGGTGCAGGAGGCCTACCTTGGCGCTTGATCTCGCGATCACCGGCCTCGATGCGGCTTACGGCGCCGTGAAGGCGCTGCGCGGCGTCACGCTCAATGTTGCCTCCGGCGAGACCGTCGCATTGCTCGGCACCAACGGCAACGGCAAGAGCACGCTGATGAAGTGCATCGCGGGCCTGGTTCGGCCGCAGCGCGGCGATATCACGCTCACGATCGATGGACAGGCGCACGATCTGACCAGGCTGTCGGCGGAGAGCATCGTCGATCTTGGCGTGGCGCTGGTGCCTGAGGGACGGCGGCTGTTTCCCCGCCTGACCGTGTCGGAAAACCTGATGCTCGGCGCCTTCCGCAAGGCCGCCCGCCGCGACATCGATCGCAACCTTGAGCTTGCCTTCGGCACATTTCCGTTGCTGAAGGAACGGCAGAAGCAGCTTGCTGGAACCTTGTCCGGCGGGCAACAGCAGATGCTCGCCATTGCGCGTGCGCTGATGTCGTCGCCACGTCTGTTGCTGATCGATGAACCTTCGGTCGGCCTGTCGCCGCTGCTTGTCTCGCAGACCATCTCCAAGATCGGCGAGCTGAACAAACGGGTCGGCCTGACGGTGCTGATGGCGGAACAAAACTTCAATCAGGCAATCCGCATTGCCGACCGCGGCTATATCATCGTCCATGGCGAGATCGTGGTCGCAGCCGGCTCGGTCGACGAGCTCAAAGGCAACGACATCGTCAAGCGGCTCTATCTTGGTGGCGTCGCGTAAAGACGGAGGAAGCTTATGGCACCGATCCTTCTGCCCACGACGGTCGTCGGCAGCTATCCGCAGCCGGATTGGCTGGTCGACCGCGAGCAACTGGCGAAGGGCGTGGCGCGTGTGCGCCTCGATCTCTGGCGCGTTTCCGAGCCGTGGCTGGAACAAGCCCAGGACGATGCGACGCTGCTTGCGATCCGCGACATGGAGCGCGCCGGCATCGACATCGTCACCGATGGCGAGATGCGGCGGGAAAGCTATTCAAATCGCTTCGCGACCGAGCTCGAGGGCATCGAGTGCGGCAAGCCCGGTCAGGTCGTGTCGAAGGCCGGCCTTGCCACCCTGGTTCCGCGCGTCGTCGGCCGCATCCGCCGCACCCGTGCGGTCGAGGTGCGCGACATGCAGTTTCTCCGCAAGCATACCGAACGAACGGCAAAGATCACCTTGCCGGGCCCGTTCACGATGAGCCGGCAGGCGGTCAATGAGCACTATTCCGGCCCGGACGAAATGGTCATGGACTTTGCGGCTGCGGTGAACGCGGAGGCGCGCGATCTCGAAAGGGCCGGCGCCGACGTCATCCAGCTTGATGAACCCTGGCTGCGTCAGGATCCCGCTGCGGCGAAGCGGATCGCGGTCAAGGCGATCGACCGCGCGCTGGACGGCATCAAGGCCACCACCGTGGTGCATCTGTGCTTCGGCTACGCTGCAGTCGTCGCCGGCCAAAAGCCGGTCGGCTACTCGTTCCTGACCGAGCTCGCGGCGTGTACGGCGGACCAGATTTCCATCGAAGCGGCGCAGCCGAAGCTGGATCTCGGTGTGCTCAAGGATCTCGCTCCGAAAAAGATCATGCTCGGCGTGATCGATCTCTCCGATCCGACGCCCGAAACGCCAGCGATGGTGGCAAACCGCATTCGCGCGGCCTTGAAGCATATCGCGCCCGAACAGCTGATCCCGGCGCCCGATTGCGGCATGAAATATCTGCCGCGCGACCTCGCATTTGCGAAGCTGAAAGCGCTCGCGGACGGCGCCGCGCTCGTGCGGGCCGAGCTTGCGGCTGCGCGGTAAAGAGAGGGCGTGTCGACGGACACCACCCTCCCCTTGAGGGGGAGGGTCGCTCGCGCAGCGAGCGGGGTGGGGTGGGCCCCGGAACGGGCGGCCGCTGGAATCCTCTGGCGCATGACGTTACTGCGCTGAAGTATTCTTTGAGAAGGAAAGACAGGAGCAAGTCGCATGAATCTCGGCTTCTTCACGATGCCGATCCATCCGCTGGAGAAGGACTGGCGTCAATCGCTGCACGAGGACAGGGACGCGTTCGTCCTTGCCGACGAGCTCGGCTTCACCGAAGCCTATGTCGGCGAGCACATCACCGACAAGGCGGAGAACATCACGTCCTGCATCAGCTTCCTTGCCTGGATCGCCAATGACATAAGGCGGCTGCGGCTTGGCACCGGGACGGTCAACCTGCCCAATTCGCATCCTGCGGCGGTGGCCGCGCAGGTCGCGATGCTCGACCACATGCTCGACGGCCGCTTCAATTTCGGCATCAGCCCAGGCGGTCTCATGTCGGACGCCGAGGTGTTCGGAAACATGGATGCCGATCGCAACGCGATGTTTCGCGAGGCGATCGATTTCGTCATCAGGATCTGGACGACCGAGCCTCCTTATGCGCTGGAGGGTAAGTTCTGGAATGTGTCGACGGCACGCACGATGATGGCCGACATCGGTCAGGGGCTGATCGCCAGGCCACTGCAGAAGCCACATCCGCCCATTGTGGTGACCGCGGTCTCGCCGCACTCGCAAGGCGTGGCTGAAGCGGCCGCGCGCGGCTGGCTGACGATCTCCGCAAATTTTCTGCTGCCGAAGTGGGTTGCGACCCACTGGACGAAATATACCGAAGGCTGCGCGCGAACCGGCCGGGCGGCCGATCCGGCCGACTGGCGCGTCGCCAAGTCGATCTTCGTCGCCGACAATCTCGCCCAGGCAAAGGCCTATGCGCTGGGGCCACAAAGCCCGTATCGCTTCTACTACCGGCAGCTTCTCACCAAGCTCTTGAAGGGCGGCCGCGGCGGCCTCTTCAAGGAAGACCCGAACGAACCGGATGATGCCGTCACCCTCGACCGGGTCCTCGACGACCTGGTGATCTGGGGTACGCCCGACAAGGTCGCCGATGAGCTGCTCGCGTTCCGCGAAAAGATCGGCAGCTTCGGCACGCTGCTCTATGCGGGTAAGGATTGGACCGATCGGACGCTCGCGCGCCGCTCGATGATCCTCCTCGCCGAACAAGTGCAGCCGAAGCTCGGCTAGGGCGTGATAAGTTTAGATTGGCATTCTCACCGTCGTCCCCATAGCCGTTCGAAGAACGGCGTCGCTTCGCTCGCCTGTGCGCGGGGATCCAGTATCCCAGAGCGTAAGCGAATGAACCGCTGAAGCTGCGGAGTACTGGATGCCCTGAGCGGGGATGACGGCGGAGGTTGGCGCACCACCACTCAATCGAACCAGTTCTTCCGATCGCGCGGCAATTTCGCCTCGCCGCGCGCATAGCCGCGTGAGACCTGGGCGACGAGCTTGCTGTACTCGGCCTCGTAGAACTCGTTGACGACGATCAGGGCCCTGATCGCCGCACGCGCATCGCCGCCGCACGCCGCGATGGCCTGGTCGATCGCCGTTTCCAGACGTTCTGCGTCGGGCGACGCCTTCTTCTCGCGACCAGCAGGCATTTTGAGTTTTTCGTATTGACCGACGGGCCCAAGTGTTCTTATTTTGTTCTGGTAGAGTCAAGCGTGGGGGCGCAACCGTGAGTGACATTCAGCGTGCCGGGAGTGAGCCGGCGATTGAGACCGATGGACCGGCCACCGAGACCGGACCGCGCGGTATCGGCGGCTGGCTGCTGCTCATCGCGTTCGGGCAGGTGATCGGCACGCTTCGGTTGCTGGCTACGCTGGCGCTTCACTATTCAGTCCCGCAGAACCAGGAGTTCTTCCGGCAATACCCGGCGACAGCCTACGGCGAGCTGGCACTGAACGCCTTCATGGTGCTGCTTGCGATATGGACGCTGTCGCTGTTCTTTCGGGAATCCCGCTATTTTCCGCGCTTCTTTGTCGGGGAAGTGGTCGCAACGATTGCGCTCCCAATCCTCAATACGGTTTGGGTGGCGCTAACGCTCTCGAGGCAGATCGGTGCGCCGTTTAGCGGGTTTTTCTTCTTTGAGCCGGTGGAGATCGCTCAACTCGGCCTCGCCGTGATCGCGGCACTCATCTGGATCCCGTACGTTCTCAGATCCAGACGCGTGAAGAATACATTCGTCAATTGACGCAAATATGCGTGGGATCCTCGCCGGCGCGCTGCGCGTCCGGCGAGGATGATCGGTGCTTTGCTGACGATGCGCTAGGTCGTCTGGACTACCGGCTGCCGCCCGAGCCGTGGACTGCGACCCAGTCTCCGCCGCGCAAGCCGCGCCCCAGCCACAGCGTGGTTGGTTGCCCGACGACGCCGACGGCTGCATAGGATGAGCCGTAACCGTACGGGCCTAGCGCCGCATAGGCGCCCACGGCAACGGCCGGTCCGCAGATCTTGCCGATGTCGTAATAGCAGTCGACGTAGACCGGCGCCGCATAGACCTGGCGCAGGCTTTCCTGTGCAACGGCGGCCGGCGAAAATGCCAGCGTTGCTCCGGCCAGACTGAGCGCGGCTACGAGTGTCTTTGATTTCGCCATGATGATCTCCATTTCCGGACGTCGAAGGCACCAGCGTGCCTTGGTTGTTGTTACGAAAGATCCGGCCCGCATCTCGCCATCCTCAAGGATCGCGCGCACGACGTTCGGACGCATGCGAACCTGAAGCGCGGTGGCTTCGATGTTGCCAGACCCCGTCGAGTGTTCCTCACGAACGTCGCGATTAGACCGGCAGGGGCTCATGGGCGGTATCGGGGATCGACCTGAATGTCGCTCCGGCAAGACCCTTAGCCACGTGGGGGCGTTGCGTCCGTCGCGGCGCTGACGGGCGTCGATAATCAGCCGGCCGGCGCAAGGCGCAGCAGTACGGTACGCATGCGTGTCGCGTCGATCGCCCGCTCAAGCCACTCGGGTGAACCGCGAAAATTGGAACCATTGCGTTGATGCCCAGGGCGTTGCGTGAGCTTCTCGGTGCGATTCGAGCAGCTTGAATCCGTCGCCAAGCGTTTCTTGCAGGCTGGCGGAATCATATCGCTGCACGGGGAGGCCGCTGCACTTCTCAGGGCCATCAGGAGCGAATGTTGCAATGATCGCGTGGCCATCCCGCCGCAGGGCGGCTTTGAGGCGAGCGATGTAGGCAAGCTGATCGGCAGGATCGGTGAGAAAATGAAAAGCGGCTCGGTCGTGCCACACGTCATATTGCCTTGGCGGCGTCCACGTCGTCACGTCCGCGGCGATCCATTCGACCTGCTCGGCTCTCGCTCCAAGTCGGGCGCGTGCCGCGGCCAAAGCGGCTGACGAAAGGTCAAGGACGGCAAGCGACGTGAAACCTTCATCCAGGAGCGCATCCACGAGGCGTGACGCGCCGCCGCCGATATCGATGACAGACCAGTCCGCGGTCGCGCCGGTTGATCTGATCAGTTCCAGAGAGAGGCCCGGTTTGTTCTGAAACCAGCTGACCTCGTCTTCGCCCTTGGTGGCGTAGACGTGCTCCCAATGTGCCTGCGGATTTGTCATGCTGATGCCCTCAACGCTCTAATGGTCCTGCAACCGCATCCACGGAAGCCGCTCTGTGGCGAAAAACTCTCCCTTCGGAGCCAATTCGGCGGCCCGTTCGAAGGCGCCGACATAGTAGTGGGTTTCGCCTGGCAGCCGGGCGTTCGCGCAGGTGAGGGTGGAGCCGCAACGGCCGCAGAAGCCGCGCACAACACCCGGTGACGAACTGAACGTCATGATGGCGCCTTGCGTGACCTTGACGACATCATCGTCAAACGAGACGAAAACGCTGGCAGGCGCGCCGCTATGCCTTCGACAGCTCTCGCAGTGACACCACCGCACCCACTTGGGTCTGCCGCTCGCCTCGAACTGAACTTCTCCGCAGAGACACCGTCCTGAGAAATTGCCACCCATGGTCGAAACTCCAATGCTTTCTGGAGCGGCAGGCTGGAATGGTCTCGATAGCGACCGGATTTCGCAACCCCGCGAAATGACGCGATGTGCAAAATCAGACCCGAACTCGCCTCTACGTCAGCTCGCGAGAAATGGCAGAGATCGCAGCCGCTGTTTCCGAGGGTTGGATCGTAGGATGCAGGTGCGTTCCCTGAAGCCGTTGAAAGGGCCATCCGCGACGCTGAGCCTCCGCCGCAGCCGGCCGTCGAACCCTCGCAACACCCTAAAAGCAGAATGGTTCGGCTAGCAAGTTCCCGATGCGGGCATTCGCGACCGGGTCAGCAGCAAGTCCAGCCATGTCGGTGATGCCCGGATCATGCTCCAGCCACCGGCTGACGCCCATTGACACGTCATTAGTTGTAGCTAATGATTAGTCATGGCTAATAGAGATCAGCGCGCGATGACGGCGTTAGGGGAGCCGATGCGACGGCAGATTTTCGAGCTGCTCGCACGCCGTCCTCAATCCGTTGCGGACCTCACCAAAGCGCTGCCGGTCTCCCAGTCAGCCATTTCTCAGCATCTCAAGGTGCTGAAATCCGCCAGGCTGGTGCAGGCGCAAGCGGCAGGCACCAGACGCATCTATCGCATTGACCCGGCTGGCTTGGGTCAGATGCGTGCGTGGCTGGATCGCCATTGGGCGGAGGCGCTTGAGGTGTTCGCGACGCAGACGGAGCAAAAGAAGGATCTGAACAAATGATGCGGAAGATAAAACCCGCGCCCGTTCGTCGCTCGGTAACCGTGCGCGCGTTGCCAGAGCGGGCGTTTGAGGTCTTCACAAATGACATAGGCCGCTGGTGGCCCAGCACGCACAAGATCGGAGCAGCGGCCTTCCGAACGGCCGTGCTTGAGCCGCGCGTTGGCGGCCGCTGGTTCGAGGTCGGTGAGGATGGCACCGAGTGCCAATGGGGTGATGTGCTGGCATGGGAGCCACCGTCACGGCTGGTGCTGGCCTGGCGCATTCGCTCGGATTGGCAGTTCGATCCGGCCTTGCTGACCGAGGTGGAGGTGAAGTTCGTCCCCGTCGGCGACGGCACGACTCGCGTGGAGCTCGAGCACAGGTTGATCGAGAATATGGGCGAGGGCGCCGAGGGCACGCGCGCCACCTTCGATTCTGACCAGGGTTGGCCGGGAATCCTCGAACGATATCGAGCGGCCGTGTAGGGCTGCAAACCATCCGGGAGGAAGCATGCAATCGTACTCGTATGTCGCCATGGTCACCTTGCTGACTGCCCTTGTCTGTTTCTGGATGGCGCTACAGGTCGCTCGGACCCGCACCAGGGTTGGTATCCTTGCGCCGGCCATGACAGGCGACCCGCTGCTCGAACGGACCATTCGCGCCCATCTGAACATGGTCGAGTGGCTGCCGATTTTTCTCCCGTCGCTCTGGCTGTTCGCGCTCTACTGGAATCCGAACGTCGCCACCGCTCTCGGCCTTCTGTGGATCATCGGCAGGATTGTTTATTTCATCGGCTACGTAGCGTCGCCGACGAAGCGCTTTCCAGGTTTCTTCATCCAGTCTCTCGCAGTATTCGCGCTGCTGTTGGGGGCGTTCGGTCGAATAATTTACGACACGCTGGTCTAGTGCTCCGTTTCCGCAGTTCGCATCACTTTGCGGCACTCGCTTATGCGAACTGCGGAAGCATAAAGAGCACTAGCAACTTTATGATTCTAGTGCGGTTTATGAATTTGAAATTCCTGCGGTGGACTCGCGGCGAAACTGGCAGGAATTTCAAATTCGCCGCACAAGTGGTCCGATTCTAACATTCGCATCCCGTCTCGGCGCGCTCTGTTGCGAATGTTAGAATCATAAGGACCACTAGCAAGTATAAGTTTCTAGTGGAGTTTATGGATTTGACATTCGCATCCCGAGCAAGCGGCAAGGTGGGTAGCGAATGTCAAATCCACTCCACTAGCCCTGATCAGCCGGGGCGACCTGCAATGGGTCTCGTCCATGCACTCCGACCTGGCGCGAGGACGACGACGATCGCGCCTGGCTGCACCCGATCAAAGAGATCAATGACATCCTCGTTGGTCATGCGGATGCAGCCGGACGATATGGCCTGGCCGATATATTCCGGCTGGTTGGTGCCGTGGATGCGATACAGGGTGTCCTTGTTGCCCTCGTAAAGGTAGAGCGCTCGCGCGCCCAGGGGATTGGCCGGACCTCCGGGAACGCGTTTCGGGTAGGGGCCGAGCCGAGCCTGGATCTCCGGCGTCGGAATCCAATCCGGCCATTCAGCCATTCGGCCAACCGTAGCGACGCCGGACCAGGCCAGGGCTTCCTCCCCCACCGCCACGCCATAGCGGATGGCCTTGCCTCCTGGCATGACGAAATAGAGATAGCGCGCGTCGGTATCGATCAGGATCGTGCCCGGGTGCTCTCTGCGCGTGTAATCGACAATATGCCGGCGATAGGTCTCTGGTATGGTTGCCCGCGCGTAAGGTGTATGGGCCAGCAGCTGCCGGTCCCTCGGGGTCAGGCTCGCATCCGAGGGCGGTGCGAGCGTCGCCTGCATGCAACCGCCGAGCATGAACCCGAGCAGCCCCACGAGCCACAACGCGAATCCGGACTTCGGCACCGCCGATCCTCCAAAGCGTCATATCGCACCAGTTGCTTCCTCAATAGTGCAGAAATCAAGGCATGAGCTTGCTGTAGGCTTCGCGCGTGCAGATGATCATGTGGTCGGTGCAGCCGTTGATCCGATGCGGGTCGGATTTTTCCTCGTAGTCCTTCGAGGTCATCATATCGAGAAAGGCCGCAACCGACGGATAGTAGACCAGCGCGATGTAGTCCCACTGTCCGCGCGCTTCTTCGCCCAGCGCCACCGTTTTGGCGTCGCCGGTCCAGATCAGCGTGCCGCCGCGCGCCTTGATCATCGGTACAGTCAGCGCGCTGTAGCGCTTGTAGGCGTCCCAGCCCGAGCCGTCGCCGTTGAGCGATCGCTCACGAAAGCGCATCAGGTTCAGCATCACGACCGGGCCTTCGTCCAGTTCGTTCAGGCCCTTGATGTTCAGAAGATCGACCGCCACGCTGATTTCCTCCGTTGGCCGGATGCGCTAATGATAGAGCAATCCGCTTGGCGGTCGACAACGAGGACTAGCAATGAAAGCCGTTTCCATGGACCGCCACGGCGGGCCGGACGTTCTGAAATTCGGCGACATGCCTGATCCCGTGGCCAAGCCGGGCGAGATCGTGGTCGATATCGTCGCCGCAAGCGTCAACGGTGCGGACTGGAAAGTCCGCGACGGCAAAGCGGGACAGCTGGCGCATTTCCCCCACATTCTCGGCCGCGATTTCTCCGGGACCGTTTCAGCCGCCGGGGAAGGGGTGACCGATATCCGTGTCGGCGACGACGTGTTCGCGGTTTGCGACGTCGGCCAGGAAGGCGCCTATGCCGAGAAGATTGCGATCAAGGCGGCGATCGTCGCCAGGAAGCCCGCCGCGCTCTCTCACGTCGATGCTGCAGCCATGGCGCTCGCGGGGCTGACGGCCATTTGCGCCATCGAAGATACCTTGAAGCTCAAATCGGGTGAAACCATCCTGATCCAGGGAGGCGCGGGCGGGGTTGCGAGCTTCGCCATCCAGTTGGCGAAGCATCTCGGTGCCCGCGTCATCACCACCGCGAGCGCATCCAACCACGACTATCTGCGCAAGATCGGCCCCGACCAGATCATCGACTACAACACCGTCGACTTCACCCAGGTCGTCAAGGATTGCGATGCGGTCTTCGACACGGTCGGCGGCGACGTCGCGCAGCGATCGTTTGCCGTGCTGAAGCCGGGCGGCCGCGCCGCGTTCATCGCCTCCGGGCCGCAGGCGCCGAAGCCGGACCGCACGGATGTCGTGGCCCTGCGTCCCAACGTCGGCCGCGATCGGCCGCATCTCGAACGCATCGCTGAGCTGGTTGCCGCGGGCGCCGTCCACCCGCCGGAAACCACCATCTATCGCCTCAGCGATGCGGTGGCCGCACACAAGATCAGCGAATCGCGCCACTTCCGCGGCAAGCTGATTTTTCAGGTCCGCTGAAGCGCACTGGCCTTGTGACCGATCATCGCCAGCCTGAACGCCGGTGCCATGAGCGGCTGTCTCTTGATGGCGACGCTCCTTCGCGCGGCTCCGTGTGTCGCGACCAGGGACTCCAGCGCGACTGCGATGTCGCGCGCTCCGTCGCTTTGCTGGAGGCGCGTCGCGATGCTCTGCCGGGCTTCCTGCGGCAGCGCCATGGCGGCCTGGATGGAGTCCGCCAGTTGCGACGCCGTGATTTTCTCCATGGGGATCGGCCGCGGCGTGAGGCCTGACTGCCAGAGGCGGTGGGCGTGATGGTGCTGGTCCAGGATGAGCGGGAGCACGACTTGCGGCACGCCCGCGCGAAGCGCATTGGCGGTGGTGCCCGCGCCACCGTGGTGCACGACAGCGGCCATGCGGGGAAACAGTCGCTGATGCGGTACGTCGCCTACCACACGCCAGTGCGCGGGCAGGCCACGCGCGCCCAGGCCAGTCCAGCCGGCGCCGATCAGGCAACGCCGCCCGGTGGCGCTCAGCGCTGCGTGCACCACCTTCTCGATGGCGTCTATGCCCTGGCCTGACATGCTGCCGAAGCCGACGAAGATTGGCGGCTCGCCGTCATCCAGCCAGCCTTCAAGGTCCGGGTCCAGCGGACGCGGGTCATCGTAAAAGATGAAGCTGCCCGGCCGGATGTTCGCCGCCCATTGCCGGTCATGCGGCATGAGCATCGGGTCGGCCGCGACAACGTAGTCGCCCTTGGGAATGATGTCGCTGAATCTCACGGCAGGCAGGCCCGCCCTGGCGCGAATGTCATTGAAGCGTCCGCCCATCACCACGTTTGCGGCGAAGTCGTTCACGCCCCACAGCAGACGGTTGACCCAGCCCGGCAAGCCCTGGTGCGGGCACGACGGCGGCGGATGGTGGCCCGAAGGCAGCAGGCAGGTGGAGTACAGCACGCCCAGAACAGGCAGCTTCATCCTTGCGGCCACGGCGGTGGCGGCGATGGCAAGACCCGCCCATACGATGGCGTCGGCTCCCTCACAGGCGGCTGCGATGTCCCGCGCATGCACGGGCAACTGGCTGCCGAAGAAATCCGTGGCGAAGCGGTAGGATGCGATGGGTTTGCCGGAAAGTGAGTCGGGGTTGTCGCGCAGGTACCGCTTCATGTCGGTACCGACAGGGGCGAAGTCGAAGCCCTGGTTGGTGATCCACTCCGCAAAGTCCGGCGGGGCGGCGATCTTCACCGTGTGGCCGCGCTGCTGCAGCGTCTTGCCGAGCGCCACCATGGGCTGCACGTCGCCTCGCGTACCGACGCTGACCAGAGTAACTCTCAGGCCTGCAGTGCGGCTTTGCCTGATGCGGCCATCGTCCCGAGGATCAACGCTCGTTCGTGCGGCCTGGGCGTTGTGACGCCCAAACAAGCAGGCTCCTTGCTCAGACTTCATTGTCCCGCCCCCTGGCTGCGCCCTCCGCAGCGAGTGGATGCGACTATGCCGAGAGCCGAAGCGCAGGTAGGTGCGCTGCGTCACACAGCGCGCCTGCGGGTGTTATTTCGGGAACAGCGCGGGGTGATCGCGCAGATCACGGCCGCAAGATTTCATGCGCGCCGCTGGAGCTGCGGACTCGGTCTGTGCGCGGGGGCTTCGGAAGCTGTGCTGAAACAGCCGCCTGCAAGAGCGTGAGAAATCTTAGGTTGGGGAGGCGGCAGCTAAATACTCAGCGTCGTCCCTGCGAAGGCAGGGACCCATACGCCGTGCCGCCAATGATGCGACGGGTGCAAATGGCCTTAAGGTAGCGAGCGCTGCGCGCACAATACGCTCAGTGACTATGGGTCCCTGCCTTCGCAGGGACGACTCTGAGAGAGCTAGCTGGCGCCTTACATTGAACTCATGGCGCGTCTAGCCGTTGGCCGCTTGCGGGATCTGGATGTCGACGGCCAGCGTCGCAACGCCATCATGGCGCTCCAGCTTCACCTGGACCTTGTCGACGCTCACATGCTTGCTCACCACGGCGAGAATCTCGTCGCGCAGGATCGCGGCGAGATCGGGCTTGCCGTGCTGATGCCGCTCGTATTCGAGCAGGATCTGCAACCGCTCGCGCGCGACCGGCGCGGAGGAGGGGGTCGACCTGAATAGCCGAAGAATGTTCATGCCGCCCTCCGCCCGAACAGCTTGTTCAGCAGGCCTTTCTTGTCGGTCGGGATCGTCATCTCGACGGTTTCGCCGGAGAGCCGGCGCGCCGCATCCTTGTAGGCGCGGGCAGGGGCGCTTTCGGCGTTGCTGAGCGAAACCGGTGTGCCGAGATTCGACGCGCGCAGCACTTCCTGGCTTTCGGGAATGATACCGAGCAGGGGGACCGAGAGAATCTCGAGCACGTCGTCGATGGAAAGCATCTCGCCCCGGGCTGCCCGGGCAGCATCGTGGCGCGTGATCAACAGGTGCTTGTCGATGCGGTCGCCCTTCTCGGCCTTCACGGTCTTGGAATCCAAAAGACCGATGATCCGGTCGGAGTCCCTGACCGAGGAAACTTCCGGATTGGCGACGATGACCGCGGCGTCGGCATAGCGCATCGCCAGTGTGGCGCCGCGCTCGATCCCGGCCGGGCTGTCGCAGATGATCCAGTCGAATTTTTCGCGCAGCTCGCTGATGACGCGGGCGACGCCGTCGTCGGTCAATGCGTCCTTGTCGCGGGTCTGCGACGCCGGAAGCAGGGACAGGTTCTCGAGGCGCTTGTCGCGAATGAGCGCCTGCGACAGCTTGGCCACGCCCTGCGTCACGTTGATCAGGTCGAACACCACCCGCCGTTCGGCCCCCATCACCAGATCGAGGTTGCGCAGCCCGACATCGAAGTCGATGACCACCACTTTCTGGTCCATTTGCGCCAGCGCCGCGCCCAGTGCCGCCGTGGAGGTCGTCTTGCCGACGCCGCCCTTGCCGGATGTCACCACTATTACCTTTGACATTTTCCCCTCCAAGATGCCGTCAACCAAGTGCCGAAATCATCAGTGTCTCGCCGTCCAGCCACGCCTGCGCAGGGCGGGCGCAAAGTTTTTCGTCCAGATCGTCAATCGTCCGGTAGTAGCCGCCGATCGCCAGCAGTTCCGCTTCGATCTTGCTGCAGAAGATGCGCGCGCGCTTGTTGTCGCCGGAGACGCCGGCCATCGCGCGGCCGCGCAGCGTGCCGTACACATGGATTGAGCCGCCGGCGACGATCTCCGCACCCGATGCGACCGAGCCGAGCACCGTCACATCGCCGTTCGGAAAGAAGATCGCCTGGCCCGAGCGGACCGGGCTGTCGAGCAGCAGCGAGGCCGGCTCTTGCGTCGCGGCAGGCGTCGGTCGCGAGGTCGACTGCACGGCCTCGAGCGCGGCGGAGCGTCCGCCCTTCAGCGCGGGCGGCAGGTTGGCCCCAAGCTGGTCGGGCGCAGCACCCTCGATCCCCATGATCCGGATGCCGAGCGCTTCGAGTTGTGAGACGAGATGAGCGATGGCCTGGCTGCTCAGTTTGACCGCCGCAAGATCGAGAACGGCCGGCCGGCCAAGGAAGAAGCCGGCGGAGGCGCGGACCGATTCCTGCAGATCGGCGAGCCAGTCGGCGATGGGAGGCGCGGGCGCCAGCACGAATGCCAGGTACGACCGGCCACGAAAGCGTATGGGCGTGCGTGGGCTAGCAACGTTCGACAAAGCGAACCCTCAATGTTTGCAGCCCCCAGACCGACCTACGCGCTCATGGTTAATGATTGGTTAATCGGTTCCGCTCGGCTGTAGACCGCACGTCTTGCAACTCGAAGACGCGCAATGAACCCGAGCGGCCACGAACCTGCATTGTATCGAGCTCCCGCACCGCAAAGTCGCGTCCGGCGAGCGCGCGCGTCTCTTCGCCGATCAGGATGGTTGTGCCGCAGGTCTTGTTCGCACCTTCGAGCCTGCTGGCAACGTTCACCGCGTCGCCGATGACTGTGTAGTTCAGCCGGACGTCCGATCCGATGTTGCCGACGAGCATGGGGCCCGAATTGATTCCAATGCGCACGCGCAGTGGGTCTCCGACGTCGTCAACGATGCCGAGAGTCTGCATCGCCCGTTGGATCGCAATCGCGCAGCGGCAGGCGTCGAGCGCGTGATGCTCATTGTTTGTGGGCGCACCCCAGAATGCCATCACCGCATCGCCGATGAACTTGTCGATCGTGCCCTGATGATCGGCGACGCAGGTGGAGACACAGTTCAGGTATTCGGAGAGGATCGGCAGCACGCGGTCGCCCATGCGCTCCGATATGGCAGTAAAGCCTGCCAGGTCGACGAACATGACAGTCATGGGCCGAAGGGCGACGCCCGGCCTTGCCTCGATACCTTCGGTGATCAGCGTTTTGACGAGGTCGGCCGGAATGTATTTCTTGAAGGCCGACAGGCCGTTTGCCATGTCGGTGATCGCTCGCGAGAGATTGTCCATCTCCACCACCGATGAGCGATGATAGGTTACGCGGTCCAGCTCGAAGCGCTGGATGGTCTTGAGCTCCTCGCCAACGTTGATCAACGGCGCGGCGATGATGCGCTGGGACACCCACGCTGAAACCAGCGCCGCGAGCGCTATCACACCGACGATCCCGATCGCGAGTTGCCTGATGGTCGCGTTCACGGGTCCAAGGATCTCGTCCTCCGGGATGACCACCGCGAGACTCCAGCCGAGGAAGGACAGCGGCGTCAGCGCCACGTCATAGGCGGCCCCGTCGAGGGAGAGATGCGCGGAGCGCGACCGGCCGTCGCCGGCATCGCCCGCCTGCCGGACGGCGGCGCTGGCCACTGGCAGCAGCGGCTGATTTGCCTCTTGTGGATTGACTTCGTCGGCGTTGCTGTCCGGCGCTGCGATCAGGCCGCCGTTGCGGTCGAAGATGAAGGCTGCGCCCGTCTTGCCGACGCTCAATCGCGCCAGCAGGCGCGACAGCCGCGTGTTCTCGATAATTACTGCGAGCACGCCCTGGCGGGATTGGTAGACGTCGATCGGTCCGGCAAAGGCGATCGAGGGGCGAGCACCGGTCGGGTGGACGCCGACCTCATGCCATCTTGGCTCGTCCGTCGCGATGCTCGTCCGGTACCACGGCTGGTCGAGCACCGAAAAGCGCGTGTCCTCGAAGCGGCGCTCCTCGAACTCGATATCGCCGGTTACGACTGCGTAGCGGTCGGTGCGCTGCTGGACTTTCTCCTCGACCTCGGCAATCTCGATCATCTCCAGCTTGGTGTCGCCGAGCTTGTGCGCGCCGAAGAACGCCCCGCTCGGCCAGCCGAATGCCACCCATGAGACCGTGGGCTGCGCCTGCATCTGCGATAGGAACACGAACTCGCGCTTGTCGGCCTCGCTCGTCTCCAGAACGTTCTGCAGGAACAGCGTGCGGACGGTCGTATGGGCCGCGCGCGCCTCAGTGGTGATCGCCGACAGCTGCTGCGTCACCGAAAGGACGATCTGCTGGTTGATGGTGGCGGCGAGATCGCGGCTTGTGGCTTCCGCCGTGCGCCACCAGACGAGGTGGACGCAGGCCGTACTGATCGCGATGGCGCCGAGCACCAGCCCCGCAATGGTGATGCGGATGCCAATCCTCATATCCGCGGCTTCAGGCGCTGCGCGAGGATAGCGGCCAGCAGAAGCGATGCGCCGACGCCCGCCACGCAGGCCGGCCATCCGAACCGGTCGAACATCTGGCCGAGCACCGCGGTGCCGACGAGGCCGCCGAAGAAGTAGGATGCGAGGTACATGCCGCTGGCGGCGCCGCGGCCATGGGTGGCCGCCTGGCCCAGAAAGCCGGTGGCGATCGCCTGCGCCAGGAACGTTCCGACTGCGACCAGCACCATGCCGAAGAGGACGACCGGCAGCACCGATGACAACAACATCGGCAGGCCGATGACGGCCAGCGCGAGCGAGCTCCACATCGCCGGCCGCGTGCCGAGGCGGGTCGCTGCTGCTCCCGCCATCAGCGTGGTGACGATCGAGGGCAGGAACACGAAATAGACCAGGCCGAGCTGCATGCGGTCGAGCGCAAACGGCTGCCGCACCAGCACGAAGTTCACGAAGGTGAACGTGCCGATGAAGGCGAACAGGATGCAGAAGCCGATGCCGAAGGCCGCGCGCAGCGCCGGATTTCGCAGATGATCGCGCCAGGCTGCGGTCATCGCTTGCGTCGACATATCGGGGGCCATCATCGGCTTGGCGCGATGCAGGGTGGCGTAGGCCAGCGCGGCACCCGCGAGATTGAGGCCGGCGAAGAAGATGAAGTTCGCGGCGATGCCAAGATGGTCGGCGACCGCGGCCGAGATCAGCCGTCCGAACAGGTTGCTCGCAACATTCCCGGTGATGTAGGCCGCGAACGCGAGCCCTGCGTCAGTCGCGCTACATTCCTCGCCGAGATAGGCGAGTGTCAGGGCGAAGGCGGAGGCCATGCAGAGTCCCTGCGCGACACGCAGCAAGGCGAACGCGCCAAGGTTCGGCGCCACGGCGAGCAGCAGCGTCGGGACCGCCAGCACGACCAGGCTAAGGACGATGCCGAGCCGCCGGTCGATGCGCTGGCCGAGCAGGCCGACGGCCAGGCCTGCGATCGCCATGCCGATGGTGCTGGCGTTGACCGCAAGCCCCATCGCCGCCGGCGACACGCCATAGTGCCGCGTCAGCGTCGGCAGGATCGCCTGGGTCGCAAACAGGTCGACGACCGTGAGGAAAGCCATAGTGCCGATCACCGCCGAGCGCAGAACCACGCCGGGCGAAGGGGTGGCGTGGCCGGCCGGCATCGCGTGCGAGATATTGGTCATCTGGGCGTTCCGCGCGATGGAGGAAAAAGGGACGTGACGCCTCAGGTGCGTGGGCGTGCAGGGAAGGGCGTCACGTCCTGCAACGAGACCTGGGGGACGGGCTCGGTGCAAACTTTGTTCGGGGGCGCTCACATATGCTTGTCGTTCGGATCCCGGCGCACGTCGCCGACGAACAGCACCACCGTCTTCTCGCCGAGGTTCTTCCACCAGTGCGAGATGCCAGCAACTTCCTTGGCAATCTCGCCGGCCTTGTGCAGGATCGGCGCGCCGCAGTTGCTCGCGTATTCGATGATCTCGCCCTCGGCGACGTAGATCAGCGCCGGGCGGTCGTCGTGGCTGTGCCACGGCACGACACCGCCCGGTTCAATCACCAGCTTGCGGAAGCGCAGCTCGCGGCCCTTGATCTTGGCAGGCTGCTTCTCGAGGTTGATGGAACCGAGCGTGGTATCGGTCACGCCGACGGCCTGGAGCTTCACCATCTCCCGCACGCCGGGCTTGAACTTGTCGGCGGGGCATTCGCCTGCGATCGCAGACGTGGCCGTGAGGGTGGCGAGCAGGGCGGCAAAAGCGCTGAGCTTGAACATGTGATCGTCTCCTTGATGTTGAAGCACCGTTGTTTGCAAACCAACAATCGCTTCGAACCGGCAGAGAAGGAAATGCCCGCTCGCTTCCAAGACGATAGCGCGGCGCTATCGGGGTTACTCCGCCATTGCAAACCTCACGAGGCAGCCGATCGAGGCGATTGCTCGCAGGGGCGGTACTACAATAGATTTTTGATGTCCGACGAAAACGTCGGATACGCGTAGATCTTGTCGCGGATCTGCGTCGCCGTCAGTTTATGGGCGATGGCCAAGCCAAAGATGTTGACCAGCTCCTCGCCGGAGTGGCCGACGAAGTGAGCGCCGAGAATCTGGTCGTCCGCCTCGTCGATGATGATCTTCGACCAGGCGACAGTCTCCGCATAGGTGCGCGCAGAGAACCAGCCCAGCATGTCGTTCGTGCGTACATTGATCTTGCGCCCCTGATCGCGGGCGGCCTGTTCGGTGAGGCCGACGCTCGACAGCGCCGGCACTGTGTAGACGGCAGTCGGCACGCTCGCATAGTCGGGCGTGTGCTTCGGCCCGTCGACGATGTTGCGGCCGACGATCTGGCCCTCATAGGTCGCGATCGGCGAGAGCTGCGGCGAGGTCGGGACCGCATCGCCGCAGACATAGACGGCCGGATTCGACACCGAGCGCAGGTGTGCATCGAGGGCGATACGGCCTCGATCGTGCTGCACGCGGCCCGTCGCGAGATCGAGCGTGTCGACATTGGCAACCCGGCCCGCTCCATTGACGACGCGCTCGGCGTCGACGGAAAATTCCTTGCCATCGCGCGTGAAGACAACGCGCAGGCTGTTCGCCGTCTTGTCGACCCGCTGGACGGTGATGCCGGTCTCGACGCGTATGCCTAGCCGTTCGCTCTCTGCCTGCAGGCGCGCGACCGCGTCCGCATCGGCGGCGGGGAGCAGCCGCGGCAGCACCTCGAGGATCGTCACCTTGGCGCCGGCGCGGGCATAGACATGGCTGAACTCCAGCGCGATGACGCCGCCGCCGATGAATACGATCGAGTGGGGGCGCGTGCGTTCGCTCAAGACCTCGTCGGAGGTGATCATGTGCTCGGCGCCAGGGATCGGCAGCGGGCGCGGTTTTGAGCCCGTGGCGATGACGATTGTGCCGGCCTCGATGGTTTGTGCGCCGACGCGCACCGTGTTCGGCCCGCCAAAGACCGCATCGCCGTGCAGGATCTCGATCCCCCGCTTCTCCATGGCGCGGGTCAGGTTGGTCGGCACGTCCTTGATCAGGTCCTTCTCGCGATCGATCAGTGCGGCCCAGTCGAGCAGCGGCCTGTCCACGGCGATGTGATGAACCTTCGCCTGCGCGATCTCATGCAGCGCATGCGCCGCCGCCACCAGCACCTTCTTCGGCGTACAGCCGCGATTGGGACAGGTGCCGCCCATGTCGCGGCCTTCCACCATGCCGACCGACAGGCCGGCCGCGCGGGCAGGGACCGCAGCTCCGATGCCCGCATTGCCGCCGCCGATTATGAGCACGTCGAATGTCTTGACGGTCAAGGCAATTGTCCTCGCGTTTGTTGTCATTGCCGGGCTTGACCCGGCAATCCCGCTTAAGATTAGGAGGGCACTGCGTCTCCAAGCGTGATGCGCGGGTCAAGCCCGCGCATGACAATGACTGCAACAGTTGATCTCGCTTACTTCGCTTTCAACGTCGACGTGATCGATTCCACCACCGATGTCGCCATCTTGAACTGCGCCTCACGGTTCTTGATGCCGTGCCGGTCGGCGATCCACTGGAAATCGGTATACACCGCCCAGACGTCGCCTTTGTCGTCCTGCGTCACCAGAAGTCGGACCGGCCAGTCGAGGCCCGCGTTCGGGTTTGCGGTGATGAACTGGGTGCCAAGCGGCGGGTTGCCGAACACCAGCAGCGTCGACGGATTGAGCGTGATGCCGGCGTCGGCCGCGAGCTTCGCCTGGTCGATCTCCATGAAGAACTTGATGCCCTTTGCGGCGACATCCTTCTTGATGCGTTCGACGGCTTCCGTGACCGGAACCGCGCTCTTGATGCGGACAATACCGTCCTTGCTCTCGGCGTGAACGCCGCCGGACAGGGCGAAATTCGCAAGCACAAGTGAAGCGATAAGGGTGAGCTTTGAAAAGATCATGACACATCTCCTGGCATGGGTTCGCCTTTGCGGGGATGCAACGGCATGGCGCCAGCATCGCCCAGGCGACCGCCACTGCTGAAATGCGCAGTCTCTCTTGAAACGATACTCCACCGCTATCGGCGCTAACGCCGGCTGATGCGCGAGGGCTATCGACACCATTGTCGATCGGCATTTCAACGGTTTGCATCGCTGGCGTTGGATAGGTCAGCGCCCGGCGAACGGGCGTGCCCACCCATCGAAGGAGACATCCATGTCCGACAAATCGCTCTCGTTTACTTCGCTTGCTATCGCCGGCGCGCTGACATCCGCGCTGGCTCTCGTTGCCGCGACCCCGTCGGTCGCGCAGGAATCCACCAAGGAGAAGTGCTACGGCGTTTCGCTGAAGGGTCAGAACGACTGCGCAGCCGGTGCCGGCACCACCTGCGCCGCTACCTCCAAGGTCGACTACCAGGGCAATGCCTGGAAGCTCGTCGCCAAAGGCTCTTGCCTTACCACCGCAACGCCGCACGGCCCGGGCTCGCTGACGCCGATCAAGCGTCCAGCCTGATCCGTCTGCCGACAGAGGTGCCGGCGGCGTGCCCGCCGGTCCTCAAAACCTTAAAAGCAAGACTGGGAGAGAAGCATGCCGCGCAAGATCGCCGAGAGTACGAAGCTTCCGCGCGTCAGCGCCGGCGCCGGCCTGAAGGCCGAGCACGCGCTGGCGATTTTCGACAATCGGAGTGCACTCGATTTCGTCGAGGTTCATGCCGAGAACTACATGGGTGCGGGCGGCCCTCCGCATCGGTTGCTGACCGATATCGCAGAAGACTTTCCGCTGTCGGTACATGGCGTGGGACTGTCGATCGGCGGTGCCGGACCGCTGGACCGCGATCACCTGCAGCGCCTGAAGACGCTGCTGCGTCGCTACGAGCCGGCGGTGTTCTCCGAGCATCTGGCCTGGTCGAGCCACGATGGCGTGTTCCTGAACGATCTGCTGCCGCTTCCCTACAGCCGCTGCACCTTCGAGCGCGTCTCGAGCCATATCGATCAGGTGCAGGACACGCTCGGCGTCCGCATGCTGCTGGAAAATCCATCGACCTACGTTCAGTTCCATTCATCCGAAGTGCCGGAGGTGGAATTCTTGCGCGCGCTGGCGAAGCGGACCGGCTGCGGCCTGCTGCTCGACGTGAACAACGTCCACGTGTCGGCGGTCAATCACGGCTTCGATACCGAAGCGTATCTCGATGCGTTTCCGTATCAGTATGTCGGCGAGATTCACCTCGCCGGCTTCGCCGAGGATACTGATGCTGACGGTGCGCCGCTGCTGATTGATGCGCACGGCTCGCCGGTCGCGGACCGGGTTTGGGGCCTGTACCGGCGCGCGCTCAACCGCGCAGGACCGATCCCGACGCTGATCGAATGGGATAACGAGATTCCTTCCTTCGATGTGCTGGCGGCGGAGGTGGCGCGGGCGCGGGCGGCGCTCGCCGGCGAAGCCGCGCGGCGCGATCACCCAATCGCAGCCTGACGGAGAAGCAACATGCCGATCGGTCTTGCCCATGGCCAGCGTGCCTTTGCCGCGGCAGTGGTGGATCCTGCGCTCTCGGTCCCGGCGTTCCTTTGCAACGCCTCGTCGCCGCGGGCAGCGAGTGCCTTTGCGGTCTATCGCAACAATGTCGCAGCCGGCCTGATCAACGTGCTGATGGCGAGGTTTCCGGTCATCATCCGCTTGGTCGGCGAGGAGGCGTTTCGAACATTGGCGCTGCGTTTCATCGCGCTCTATCCACCGCGTTCGCCAGTCCTGCTCGCCTATGGCGAAGGCTTTCCGCAATACCTGCGCTGCCTGAACACGACGCCGTCTGCGGCGTACCTTGCGGACATCGCCCAGCTGGAGGTCGCCCGCGGCTACGCCTTTCACGCAGCCGACGCCACACCGATCACGCCCGATCGCTTCGCCGAGCTGACGCCGGAGCAACTTCCGCGTCTGCAGGTGCTGCTGCACCCGTCGCTGACGCTGCTGCGCTCGAAATTCCCCATCGTCTCGGCCTGGGAGGCGAACCAGGGAAGCGACCCGCCGATCCGTTGCTGGAAAGGCGAAGACGCGCTTGTCGCGCGCCCGCATTATGATGTGACGATCGCGCGCCTGCCCGACGGCGCTTTCGCTTTCCTGTCGTCACTCTCGGTTGGCGCCACCCTGGCTACCGCGATCGAAGCGGGCGTCCGGGATAATCCGGCCTTCGATCTGGCCACCAATCTGGCCGTCCTGGCCGGCTCCGGCATCGTGGTGGCACTCCAGTAGCGATCCGGCGCCATGATTTTCGCGATCAACATCAGTGCCTTACAAAGTTTTCGACAGATCCGTTGACAGGTTTCTTCGACTTTCGCCCTTTCAGAAATTGATTTTCCTCGGCGGCTAGGAATATTCTTCACCCGTCCCGCCCCGGTGAGAGGGTGAGTCTAGATCGCCACGGCTTGTGGGGCGGGATGCGATGGTTGCTTGCGCTGGTGAGGCCTGGACCGAGGGCGGGTGTGTGTCGATCCCGTGGCGGATGAGGCCGGCGAACCCGGTGCAGGCGATCGGGTCCAAGTGCATCCCCATGCGGACGGCTCCGCGTGGTTGCTTCGTCAACAAGGTGCCGGCGCTACGAGCCCACCAGAGGCGTGATGCAGCAAGCCCGAATAAACTCATCGCGTGCGGAACGCCGGCGTGGAGCTGCGTTCGCCAGGAGCTCGTGTGCGTTTTTTCTACCCTTTTGCACACGGGGCCGCGGGTGCGGTGAAACGCCCAAGCGTTCCGCACGCCCTCTCGGGCGAAGGAAGGCAACAGACGACCGGCAGCCCCAGGCCGGACAAGGAACGGGGGCGATGACGCATGCTTGCCGCGCCGTAGCGCGAAGCGCGAAGGCGGGTCTGTGCTTCGGGCTGTTTTACAATTGAATAAGCCTCGCAATGACGCAAAACTACCGCGCCAGCGCTGGTATCGGCACATTCCGTGTCCAGATCAGATGATCCAGCGACACCACGCCCGGTCCACGCGCAAGAATCCAGAGCAGCAGCGTGGCCCAGAGACCGTGCTCGGGCCAGGCGCCTGGATAAACGAAGAGCTGGATCACCGCCGTCATGCCGAGAAGAGCGACGGCCGACAGGCGGGTGGCGAACCCGACGACCAGCAGGATCGGAAAGACATGTTCCACCGCCGTTGCAAGGTAAGCGGCGAGGTCGGGCGGCAGCAGCGGCACCTTGTACTCATCGCGGAACAGCACAAATGTTTCCTCGCGGATGGCGAAGCCGGAGACTTTCGTCTGGCCCGAGCGCCAGAAGATCGCGGCGATCGACAGTCGCGAGGCGAGCGCCAGCGCGCTGAACGGGATGCGGCGGGCGAGGGTGCGGCCCTGTTCCAGAAAGGCGATGAGCGGCATGGGGTTCTCCTGTGGCAGTCGGCTGCCTGCAATGAACGCCGTGGCGATATCGAGAAGAAATGCCGTTCCGCCATCGAACCGATAGCCACCATCTATCGGCTTTCGTCTGGACTTCGCTCGGGGAAACGCCAGATTAGGCAGTGGGCGCATCATGGAGAGCGGCATGGCGGCACCGGCAGGTGAAATGCAAAGACCGCGCGTCGTCATCGTCGGCGCAGGTTTTGGCGGATTGTCGCTGGCGAAAGGTCTTGCCGGTGCGCCCTACGACGTCACCCTGATCGACCGCCACAACTATCATCTGTTCCAGCCGCTGCTGTATCAGGTCGCGACCGCGGCGCTGTCGCCTGCGGATATCGCTGCGCCAATCCGCGCCATCCTGCGCGGGCAGACAAATGTTACCGTCGCGCTTGCGGATGTGTCCGGCGTCGATGTCGCCGCAAAGGTGGTGATCGCAGAAGGCAAGCGCATTCCCTACGATATCCTCGTACTCGCCACCGGCGCTCAGCACGCCTATTTCGGACACGACGACTGGGCGGGCGTCGCCCCCGGCCTGAAGACGATCGACGATGCCACCTATTTGCGCCGGCAGATCCTGCTGGCGTTTGAACGTGCCGAGGCGGAGAGCGATGCCGCGGAGCGCGCCCGGCTTTTGACCTTCGTCGTTGTCGGCGGCGGACCGACCGGCGTCGAAATGGCCGGCGCCATCGCCGAACTGGCGAAATGGGCGCTGGCTGCGGACTTTCGCAACATCGACCCGCGCAGCGCGCGCATCATCCTCGTCGAGGGCGGCCCGCGTCTGCTGGCGGCGCTCAACCCGTCGCTGTCGGAGAAGGCGCGGCAGTCGCTCGAAAAGCTCGGCGTCGAGGTGCGGCTGAATGCGATGGTGACGTCGTGCAGCGATCGGGACGTCGCCATCGGCGACGAACGGATCGAGACGCGTACGATCATGTGGGCTGCCGGCGTCAGGGCATCGCCCGCCGCCGAATGGCTGGCCGCGCCGGCCGATCGGGCAGGGCGGGTCACGGTCGAACCCGATATGTCGCTGCAGGGCCATCCGGACATCTTCGTGCTCGGCGACACGGCACTCGCACTCGACGCAAACGGAAAGCCGTTGCCGGGCATTGCGCCGGTCGCCAAACAGCAGGGCCAGTATCTGGCGAAGCAACTGATTGCGCGTGCGCGCGGAGACGCGCTGTCGCCGTTCCGCTATCGCGACTTCGGCACGCTCGCCACGATCGGCCGCAAGTATGCGGTGGCCGACTTCGGCAGGGTGCGGCTGTCGGGTTTCATCGCCTGGGTGCTCTGGAGCGCCGCACACGTTTACTTCCTGATCGGTTTCCGCAGGCGGGCGATCGTCGCGCTGCACTGGGCCTGGAGCTACATCACCTTCCAGCGCGGCACCCGGCTGATCACCGGTCTGACCGGCTCGCGCCTGCGGGAAGAGAGCGGCAAGGACCGAAGCGCAGGCGGCAAACACATGCGTGGTGCCGCCTGACGCAATGACTTAAACCCCGTGCAGCCGCGTTGGTTCGCAAGGATGCCAAGGTCCGAGGATTGAAGATCAATGTCGACAACGCCTGCCACCGAACTGCGAAAGCTGTTCATCGAATTTCGCGACCAGGAAGCGCCGCTGAACGAGCGGCTTGCATCCTACGCCGCAGCCAGCCGCAAGATCCGCCCCGCCTACGGCGAGGCCATCGATCGCATGGTGCAGCGCCTGAACGAGAATGGCGGATGGGAAAACGCGCCACGTGTCGGCGAGCCGATGCCGCCGTTCATGCTGCCTGACGAATCCGGTCATCTGGTGAGCCTGCCGGATTTGCTGACGCAGGGACCGACCGCCGTCATGTTTCATCGCGGCCACTGGTGCGCCTATTGCCGGCTCAACCTGCATGCGGTGGCAAGGAAGAGCGACGCGATCGCTGCCGATGGCGGCCGCGTCGTCGTCATCATGCCGGAGCGCCAGGAGTTCGCGGAGAAATTTCAGGCCGAGGCAAGTGCGCCGTTTCCAGTGCTGACCGATCTCGACAACGGCTATGCCATGTCGCTCAACTTGGCGATCTGGCTCGGTCCCGATTTCATCCAGCTGATCAGCAGTTCGGGACGCGACCTGACGAAGTTTCAGGGCAACGACGCCTGGGTGGTGCCGATCCCAGCAACCTTCGTGGTCGGGCGCGACGGCAACGTCGTGGCGCGCTTTATCGATCCGGATTTCCGCAAGCGCATGGAGCTCGACGACCTGCTCGCCGCGCTCAACAGCGCGGGCGCGAGGTAGAAGGCCTTTGCATGTCGACACCTTTCGCTGATCCCGACCTCGGGCTGTTTCTTCAGTATCGCGACCTCGAAGCTCCGCTCGGGGAGCGGCTTGCGGGCTATGCCGCCGCCGCTCGAAAGATTTATCCGCGCTACGGCGCCGCCGTCGATGAACTGGTTCGGCGTCTCAACGACGCAGGCGGTTGGGCCAATGCCCCCGGCGTTGGCGAGGAGATGCCGGCATTCGTGCTGCCTGACCAATCCGGGCGCGTGGTCAGTCTTGCCGAGCTGCTCGCTGACGGACCGGTCGCTATGGTGTTTCATCGTGGCCACTGGTGCCCTTATTGCCGGCTGAACTTGCACGCCCTTGCCAGGGGGAGCGACGAGATTGCGGCGGCTCGCGGCCGCGTCGTCGTCGTGGCGCCGGAGCGGCAGGCATACGCCCGACAATTGCAGGCGGAAGCGCGTGCGTCGTTTCCGGTGCTGACCGACATCGACAACGGCTACGCGATGTCGCTCAATCTGGCGATCTGGCTCGGTCCGGATATCGTCAAACTGGTGAGCAGGTCGGGCATCGACCTGCCGGTGTATCAGGGCAACGACGCCTGGATGGTGCCGATCCCGGCGACCTTCGTGGTCGGACGTGACGGCAAGGTCGCGGCGCGCTTCATCGATCCGGATTTTCGCAAGCGCATGGACCTTGACGATCTGCTGGCCGCGCTCAAGAGCGCGAACTGACGAGAATTGCTGAGCCGTAGCCCGGATTTCGCTTTTCGCTCCATCCAGGCTACTGGTCTAAGCCCCATTGCAGATCTTCGACCAGTCGGCGGCGCGCAGCAGCTTTGCCATCGTCGCGGCAATCGCCGAACGCTGGCGGCCGGCGATGCCGTAGAGGAACACCGTGCGCTTCACCTCGAGGTCCTCGATCGGGATGCGTTTCGCGTCCGCACCAGTCGGCGTGCTTCGCGGCAGGATCGAAATGCCAACCCCGCTTTCCATCAGCTTCATCAGGTCGCGTTCCGACGAGATTTCGTGATTGCCGCCGGTATCGACGGCCTTCTCCTTCAGCGCCGCGCTGATCTGCTCCGTAAGCTCGCAATAGTTGCGGCGCAGGAAACGCTGGCCCTTGAGCTGCTCGAGCCTGATCGTGGATTTGCCCGCGAGCGCGTGGTCGCAGGAGACTGCGAGATCGAACGGCTCCTCGAACAGCGACCAGGCGTCGAGCCGGTCCCACTCGTCCGACCGCGCCGCGGCGATGCCGAGCTCGGCGTCGCCCTTCTTCATGAATTCGATCACGTCCTGGGCATTGCCGCGCAGAAACTTGAACTCGATACCTTTGAAGACCCGGGACATCTCGTTCAGGAACGGCAGCAGCAGCGTCAGGTCGACCGTGCGCGATAGCGCGAGCTTCAGCGCGCCGACTTCGCCGGCCTTGAAGGAGGTTGCGACCGAGCGCGCCTCCGCGGCCGCATTGTAGCACTGCTGCAGGAACGGCAGCATGCGCTGGCCCAGTTCAGTGAGCTGCGACGCCGGCCGCTCGCGGAAGAACAGGTCGCCGCCGAGCTCGTATTCCAGCTGCTTGATCGCGCGGGTCAGCGACGGCTGCGTGACGTTGCACTCGTCCGCGGCACGCGTGAAATTCTGCGTGCGCGAGACCGCCAGAAAGTAGCGGACCTGGTGCATTTCCATCGCAACGATCCTTGGCGCCGATGCGCGACATACTGACATAGACGGTTTCCGGCAAGCAAATATAGCCGGCAGCACAATAGCAGGGGCGTATCGACACCTTAGCCAACGGGCATTTCATCATCGCAGCCGCGCCCGGCAGGTTGTGGCCTGACAGGGTGCGGCCCCTCGGGCCACCCGCAAAGGTACCGGAGGCCGATCATGAACATGCAGATGAGAGCGCAGGACGCCGCACGTGCGCGCCTAACTGGCAAAGTTGCCCTGGTCACGGGATCGACCAGCGGGATCGGGCTTGGAATTGCCCGGTCGCTGGCCGCCGCGGGCGCGAGCGTGGTCCTGAACGGGTTCGGCCCGACCGACGAGATCAAGCAGACGCAGGATGCGATCGCCGATGAATTCGGCGTGACCGTGCGCTATTCGGCCGCCGACATGACGAAGCCCGATGCGATCGGCGGGATGATCGCAATGACGCTGGAGGAGTTCGGCCGGCTGGATGTGCTGGTCAACAACGCGGGCATCCAGCACATCGCGCCGATCGACCAGTTTCCGATCACGAAGTGGGACGCGATCCTTGCCATCAACCTGTCGTCGGCGTTTCACACCATCCAGCACGCGCTGCCGGCAATGCGGAAGAACGGCTTCGGCCGGATCGTCAACATGTCGTCTGCGCACGGGCTGATCGCGTCGCCGTTCAAGGCGGCGTATGTCGCGGCCAAGCATGGCATCGTCGGCCTCACCAAGGTCGTCGCGCTCGAGACTGCGGAGGAGGGGATTACCTGCAACGCGATTTGCCCGGGTTACGTCTACACGCCGCTGGTCGAGGCGCAGATCGACGGGCAGGCGAAGGCGCACGGCATCCCGCGCGAGCAGGTGATCCGTGACGTGCTGCTCGCCCAGCAACCGAACAAGCGGTTCGCGACCGTCGAGGAGCTCGGCGAGCTGACCGTGTTTCTCGCAAGCGAAGCGGCAGCCTCGATCACCGGCATCGCCTTGCCGGTCGACGGCGGCTGGACCGCGCACTGAGGAGGATGAGCGATGAATTCGACGGTAGCCACAAATGAGCTCCGCTCTGGCCTGCCCGGCCAGGTCGTTCTTGTCCTGCAAGGCGGGGGCGCGCTCGGCTCCTATCAGGCCGGCGTCTATCAGGCGCTGCATGAAGCCGGCATCGAGCCAGACTGGATCATCGGCACCTCGATCGGTGCGATCAATGCGAGCCTGATTGCCGGCAACGAGCCGCAGGATCGGCTGGAGAAGCTGCGCGAGTTCTGGCGGCGGATGGAGCGTAATCCGGCCTGGGGCTTTCCCGGCGCATGGCCGGGCTTCTACGACATGGTGTCGTACTGGTCGACGGTGTTCGGCGGCATCCCGGCATTCTTCAAGCCGAACCTGCTGGCCCATTGGGGCGTGCATCATCCGCTCGGTGCGGACCGTGCCGGCTACTACTCGACCGCGCCGCTGGAGAAGACGCTGCTCGAGCTGGTCGACTTCGCCAAGGTCAACCGCTGCTTGCCGCGGCTGACGGTCGGTGCCGCGCATGTGCGCTCCAGCCAGATGCACTACTTCGACAGCCGCATGACCGACATCGGCGTCAGGCATGTGATGGCGTCGGGCGCATTGCCGCCGGCATTTCCCGCCGTGCGCATCGACGGCGAGCTTTACTGGGACGGCGGCATTCTCTCCAACACCCCGACGGAAGCGGTGTTCGAGGACAACCCGCGCAAGAACTCGCTGATCTTCGCCGTGCATATGTGGAATCCGCTCGGGCCCGAACCCAATTCGATCTGGGATGTGCTGCACCGGCAGAAGGACATCCAGTATTCCAGCCGCATTGCGAGCCACATCAGCCGGCAGCAGCAGACGCATCGGATGCGCCACATCATCAACCAGCTCGCAGCCCGGCTGCCTGACGAGGTGCGCAACAGTCGGGAGGTGCGGGAGCTCGCGAGCTACGGATGTTTTACGCAGATGCATGTCGTGCGCCTGCTGGCGCCGCGGCTCGACAATGAGAACCACACCAAGGATATCGACTTCACCCCGTCCGGCATCCAGCGCCGCTGGGAGGCGGGCTATCTGCACACGCAGCGCGTTTTGGACCAGGCGCCCTGGCAAGGCCAATTCGATCCGCTGGACGGCGTGATCCTTCACGAGCAGGTGATGGAGATGCCGCAAGCGGCCGAGTAACCGGCGTGAGGCTGGCGCGTATTGCTATATAGAGCCGGTCTATCGAGACGAGAGAACAGCGGCATTAGTCAAGCGAGCACCGCTCATGGATGATGACCTCGCTGGCGAGGCAATCACCGTTGTGGAGAAGCTGGCCGTCGCCACCGACAATGACAAGAGAGGATCAATCATGAAATCGAGCATCACTTCGTTGTTCATCGCATCTGCGGCGTTCCTGGCCGTGACGGCGGCGACCACCGCGCCGGTCCGCGCCGAGACTGAATATGCCTGGTGCGCATATGGCGCGACCCAGGGGGGAAGCCAATCCTGCAGCTTCTCCACCATCGAACAGTGCAGGGCCTATGCGTCCGGCGTTGGCTACTGCCAGCCCAATCCGCGCGCCTCAGCCTTTGCGCAAATGCCGAAGCAGCGGCGCTAAGGCGCGACCCGAGGCGCAGCGCGGCGACGGGAAACGCCACGTTGCGCCGCGCCGCCTTCACCGCGCCAGCATTGTGTGTATGCTTGCGCGCATGAACCTCCACACGCTTCTGTTGCAGCGCGAAACGGCAGGCCGGCCTGTTACGGTCGGTGTGATCGGCGCCGGAAAATTCGGAACCATGTTCCTGGCGCAGGCGCGGCTGACGCGCGGTCTGCATGTCGCGGCCGTCGCGGATCTCAATGTTGAACGCGCCAGGAAACAGCTCGCCGCCGCGGGCTGGCCGGCGGAACAGGTTGCCGCGAGCTCGCTTGGCGATGCCATCAAGACGCGCGCGACCCACATCACGGCAGATGCGGATGCGTTGACCGGCTTTGCCGGCATCGAGGTCGTCGTCGAGGCGACCGGCATCCCCGAGGCCGGCATCAAGCACGCCCTCGACGCCATCGCGCACGGCAAGCACGTCGTCATGGTCAACGTCGAGGCCGATGCGCTCGCAGGGCCGTTGCTTGCACAGAGGGCACGCGCGGCCGGGACGGTCTACAGCCTCGCCTGGGGCGACCAGCCGGCGCTGATCTGCGAGCATGTCGATTGGGCGCGCGCCTGCGGCTTCAAGGTGGTCGCCGCCGGCAAGGGCACCCGCTACGAGCCGCACTATCATCAATCCAATCCCGACAATGTCTGGGACATTCTCGACAGGTACCTGAACATCACCGATCGCCAGTCGATCAATCCGAAGATGTTCAACAGCTTTGTCGACGGCACCAAATCCGGCATCGAGATGACCGCGGTCTGCAACGCCACCGGCCTCGTGCCGCAGAGCGGAGGCTTGAGCTTTCCACCCGCGACGCGCTTCGAGCTCGCCGACATCTGCAAGCCGAAGAGCGCCGGCGGCCTGTTGGAGAAAGAGGGGGTGACCGAGATCGTCTCGTCGGTCGACCGCGATGGTCGTGACGTGCCACATCACCTCGCGCTCGGCACCTATGTGGTGATCGAAGGCGAAACCGACTACGCGCGACAGTGCTTCAAGGAATACGCCATGCTGCCGGATCGCAGCGGCCGCTACGCTGCGCTGTACCGGCCGATCCACATGATCGGGCTGGAGCTCGGCATCTCGGTCGCAAGCGCAGCGCTGCGGGCCGAGCCGACCGGTGCGCCGACCGGCTTCCGCTCCGACGTTGTCGCCACCGCCAAGCGCTCCTTGAAGACCGGCGAGATACTCGACGGCGAGGGCGGCTTCTGCGTCTGGGGCAGGCAGACGCCGGCGGAGCAGTCCCTCAAGCAGGGGTATCTGCCGCTCGGCCTTGCACAGAATGTCAGGCTGAAGCGGGACGTCGGCGAGGGCGAGCCGCTCAGGTGGATCGACGTGGAGTACGACCCGAACGATCTCGCAGTGCGCGTCCGCCGCGAAATGGAAGCTACCTTCGGAACCTGAGTCTGACGGAACCGCAATCTCGAGCAGCCAAGTCTGGCTGGAAATTGAGCAGCGTGCTCGCTGCACTGCACACAATTTGCCCAATTGTCCCGATCGTCTGACCGATGCGACGCAGATTGCGCACGCAAAGTCGCGGCAAAGCGCTGATCTGCGCTCGCGGGCATGAAGCTGGCACGGACGTTGCTGACGGGCTCATTGATTGCAGTCGGCGTTGCGCATCGATGCGCTCTTGCCCGTTTCTGCCCCCGGCAAGCCGACCCTGCGCACCGCCGCGCATTCTGCCTGCTTCTTCAAGATCGGAATTATGCGCGTATGAGCGGGCAGCCTCACGGCGGTTTCAACCTGTTTCGGCCCGAGCCGAGAATCAGGGTTCTTCACCTCACGTGGCTTGCGTTTTTCGTAAGTTTCATCGTCTGGTTCAATCACGCGCCGTTGATGGCTGCGATCCGCGCGTCGCTCAACCTCAGCGACCAGGAGGTTTCGGTGCTGCTGATCCTGAACGTCGCGCTGACCATCCCGGCCCGTATCGTGGTCGGCATGCTCGTCGACAAGGTCGGCCCGCGCCTGATGTATTCATTTCTGCTCGGGGTTTCGGGCGGGTTATGCATTTTCTTCAGCCTGGCGGAGAGCTTCACGACGCTGGCGGTCGCTCGTTTTCTCCTTGCCTTCGTCGGTGCGGGTTTCGTGGTCGGCATTCGCATGATCGCGGAGTGGTTCCCGGCGAAGGAGGCCGGGCTCGCGCAAGGCATCTATGCCGGCTTCGGCAATTTCGGCTCTGCGGTAGCTGCGGTGACGCTGCCCGGCATCGCGTTGCTGTTCGGCGGTCCCGACGGCTGGCGCTGGGCGATCCTGCTCACCGGCGTGATCGCGCTTGTTTACGCCGTGATCTACTATTTCTCCGTCAGCGACACGCCCAAGGGCTCGACCTACTTCAAGCCGAAGAAAACCGGGGCGATGGAGGTGACGAGCCGCGGCGATTTCGTCATCTACGCGCTGTTGCAGGCACCGCTGCTGTTTGCGCTCGGCGTTCTTGCCTGGAAGCTCGGCCCGGACGGTCTCAAGCTGACATCCGGACCGGTCACCAACACGATCTACGTCACCCTTGGACTGGTCTATGTCTATCAGCTCTTCGATAGCTGGCGGGTCAATGCCTCGGTCATGCGCGGCGACCGGGTGCCGGAGATCCACCGCTACAAGTTCCGGCAGGTGGCGGTGCTGAGTATCGCCTACTTCGTCACCTTCGGCTCGGAACTGGCCGTGGTGTCGATCCTGCCGCTGTTCTTCGCCGACACGTTCGGGCTTTCGCTGGCAGTCGCCGGATTCGTCGGTGCGAGCTTCGGCATGACCACGTTCTTTGCGCGGCCGGGCGGCGGCTGGTTGAGCGACAATTTTGGACGGCGGCGCATCCTGATCGTCTGTATGCTCGGCACAGCCGCGGGCTACGCGGCGATGAGCCTGATGGGCAAGACCAGCGGCGTCGTTTTTGCGGTGATCGCGACGTTCTGCTGTTCGCTGTTCGTCAATGCCGGAAACGGGGCGGTCTATGCCATGTTGCCACTGATCAAGCGCCGCTTGACCGGACAGATCGCCGGCATCGTCGGCGCTTTCGGCAACGTCGGCGGAGTGCTGTTCCTCACGCTCTACTCGGTCGTTCCGATCCAGACATTCTTCATGGTTGCAGCCGCCACCGCGGTGATCGGCTTTGCCCTGATCCTGGTCTTTGTGGAGGATCCGAAAGGGCAGATCTCCGAAGTGATGCCGGACGGTACGGTGACGATGATCGACGTTTCATGAGGCGCACGTCATGGCAACGGCCCTGAGCGCAGCCAGGGAGACATACGGCCTCGCCATCGCCGTGGGTCAGCACTCCGCGGCTGGCCGCAAGCCGCGCAATGACGATTCGTACGGTCTGGTCGTGCCCGGCCCGGGGCAGCTCGAGATGAAGGGCATTGCCATCGCGATCGCTGATGGCATGAGTTCGAGCGAAGCCGCGAAGGCCGCAAGCGAAACCTGCGTCAAGAGCTTTCTGTCCGACTACTACGCCACGCATCCGTCGTGGACTGTGAAGACCTCCGTCGGACGGGTGCTGACGGCAGTCAACCGCTGGCTGCACGGCCAGAGCGTGACCAACTACATGACCGATCGCGGCATGGTCTGCACGTTCTCCGGTGCGGTTCTGAAGTCGGCGGCAGCCTACGTCTTTCACGCTGGCGACTCGCGCATTTACCTGCTGCGCGGCCGGAACATCGAGCAACTCACCAACGATCATCGTGTCCGCGTCGCGCGCGACCGCGAGTATCTCTCGCGCGCAGTCGGCATCGCGCCCGATCTCGAGATCGACTACAGGACGCTGGCAATCGAAGCCGGCGATATCTTTATCTTCACCACCGACGGACTGCACGACTGGCTTCGCGACAGCGCACTGGCCGAGATCGTGCTCGCGACACCCTCCGATCTCGATGCCGCCGCGCGCCGCGCCGTCGAAGCGGCGCTTGCCAATGGCAGCACCGACAATCTCACCTGCCAGATCGTTCGGGTCGACCATCCCGGCCGCCCCGACGAAGAGGCGGTCCTGAAGAAGCTGTCGGCGCTGCCGTTCCCGCCGGAGCTCGCGCCGGGCATGGTGTTCGAGGGCTATACGATCCTGCGCGATCTTCACCTGAGCAAGCGCACGCAGGTCTATCTTGCCAGAGACGCCGGCGTTGAACTCGTCGTCATCAAGACGCCGTCGGTGAACTACGAGGACGAGCCCGTTTATCTGGAAATGTTCGCGCGCGAGGAGTGGGTCGGCAATCTGGTTGCAAGCCCGCACGTTCTGAAGGTGATCCGCTCCGAGAAGGTCCGCAAGTCGGTCTACTACGTCACCGAGTATTTCGAAGGGCGGACGCTGCGGCAATGGATGGTCGATCATCAAAAGGCCGACCTCGAGACCGTCAGGATCATTGTCGAGCAGATCGCCAAAGGCCTGCGGGCGTTTCATCGCAAGGAGATCATTCACCAGGACCTCAAGCCCGAGAACATCCTGATCGATGCTTCGAATACGCTGAAGATCATCGATTTCGGTTCCTCACGCGTGGCGGGGCTGAGCGAAGGCGCTGCCGGCCGCGGCGACGCCGCGTTCGCCGGAACGCTCGACTATACCGCGCCCGAATACCATCTGGGCGAAACGCCGACCAATCGTTCGGACATCTTCTCGGTCGGTGTGATCGTCTATGAGTTGCTGACCGGCAAGCTGCCCTACGGGCGGGGTTTTGCCGGCCCACGCGATTTGACCAGGCTCGACTACATTCCGGCCTCCAGCGTGAACAGCGCAGTACCGACGTGGGTCGACGCGGCGTTGGCCAAAGCCGTGCACAAGAGTCCGTCGCAGCGCACGCAGGCGCTTTCCGAACTGGTGGAAGACCTGCGCCGGCCAGGCGCTGATTTTCAGAATGGGCGCAAGCGCCCGCTGATCGAGCGCAACGCTGCTGCGTTCTGGCGTGCGGTGGCGATCGCGCTCTTCGTGCTCAATATTGTTCTGCTCTACCGGCTCAGCCGGTGACCACGCCAATCGATTGCGCCGGCATCAGAACTTGCCCTTGAGATCCGCCATGAATTTGCTGGCGCGGTCGGGGCGGGGGCCAGCCACCACGAAGACCACGATCTCCTTGCCAGGGACGCAGCGCACCGACGCCGTATACTCCCCCTGTTCACCGTAGACCGTTACCTGCAGCACCTGCAGGTTCCGCGTCAGCCCCGCCTCGCGCATGATCGCCTCGCCGCGCTTCAGGCAGTCGGCGAGATCGAGCGTGGTGGCCTGCAGGCTCGTGCTCAGGCTGGGGCCGGCTGTGGCCGGGAGCGCGCTGGCCAACAGGCCTGTGGCGATTGTGGTGCAGAGAAGGGTCTTCAAGGTCGAGGTCATCTGGTCCTGGCCGCAAGGCGTCGTCGTTGAGCGGGCCGCAATCTAGACCATGGCGTTTGTCATTGCCACGCCGATTGGCTAAGGCGGGCAGGGGAAACAGCGCGCACAGGGTTTCATGGCGGACGATCGAGACCGAAGCGATACGGTTGCGCCAAGCGAGGGCGAGGCCTTCCTCGCGCGCATGCCGATGCGCGATGAGGACGGGGCCGTGCGTGAGGACTTCGTCGCGGAAATCTCGGCCGGCATCGAGAGCGGCGACGCCGACTTCCTGCGCTCGCTGGTTGGTGAGCTGCACGAAGCAGATCTGGGCGACCTGATCGAGGCGCTGGACCACGAGCTGCGCCCGCGCCTGATCGAACTGGCCGGCAGCGACTTCGACTTCTCCGCGCTGAACGAGGTCGACGACACCGTCCGCGAGGAGATCCTCGAGGAGTTGCCGCCGGAGACCGTCGCCGAAGGCGTGCGGGAGCTCGAATCCGACGACGCGGTCGAACTGCTCGAGAATCTGCCCGAGGAAAGCCAGGAAGAGATCCTCGAACGGATTCCGGCCCCCGAGCGGCGCCTGATCGAGCGGGCGCTGCTCTACCCCGAGAACTCCGCCGGGCGGCGGATGCAGACCGAGTTCATCGCGGTGCCGCCGGACTGGACCGTGGGCCAGACCATCGACTACATGCGCGAGACGCCGGACCTGCCGGATCGCTTCTACGAACTCTACACCGTGGACGAGGCGCAAAAGTTGCGCGGCGCGGTGCCGCTCGATGCGCTCCTGCGCGCGCGGCGTCCGGTGCCGATCACCGAGCTGGTCGACGAAGAGCGCCGCCGCGTGCTCGCCACCGACGACCAGGAGGAGGTCGCGCGGCTGTTCGGCAAGTACAACCTCGTCGCGGCGCCGGTGGTGGACCAGGACGACCGGCTGGTCGGCGTCATCACGGTCGACGATGTCGTCGACGTGATCGAGGAAGAGGCCGAAGAAGACATCAGGGCGCTCGGCGGCGTGACGCACGACGAAGAGCTGTCCGACACGGTCTGGACCATCGCCAAGGGCCGCTTCCCGTGGCTGTTCGTCAACATGCTCACGGCTTGTCTCTCGGCCTTTGTGATCAGCAGGTTCGAGGACGCCATCGAAAAGATGGTGGCGCTGGCGGTGCTGATGCCGGTCGTCGCCAGCATGGGCGGCAACGCCGGCACCCAGACCATGACCGTTGCGGTGCGCGCGCTGGCGACGCGGGAGCTCCACCGCGGCAACGCGCTTCGCGTGCTGCGGCGCGAGCTGATGGTCGGCGTGCTGAACGGGTTCGGGTTCGCGATCATCCTCGGTGTGATGGCGGCGACGGCCTTCAAGATCGTGAACCTCGGGATGGTGATCGGGCTCGCGATGGTGACGGTACTGACCTGCGCAGCGCTGGGCGGCCTGGTCATCCCGCTGACGCTGAACCGGCTGGGCGTCGATCCGGCTGTTTCGTCCGGACCATTCGTCACGACGATCACCGACGTGGTCGGATTCCTGTCTTTCCTCGGCATCGCAACGCTGTGGTTCGGGCTGCAGTAGGCGCCGTTAAGTCTCGATTAACCATAAGCCTCCAGCATGCAGGGATTCGGAGACATCCCATGCGGCGGCTCAGACTGAAGGCTGACGGGCGTATCGTCGAGTTGCATGACGGCAACGAAGCGCCGCTGGTGCCGGTGCTGCCGCCGGGCGCCGATCTCTCAGCACCCGCACTCGATGTTCGTGCGCTGCGCAGCCGCTCGCAGCTCACGCAGGTCGAATTCGCCGAACGTCTCGGCGTGCCGCTGGAGACCATCCGCAACTGGGAGCAGGGCAAGCGCGAGCCGCGCGGACCAGCGCGTGCATTGCTGACGCTGATCGCGCGTGCACCCGACCTGACCTTTGCACTGCTCGCCAAGGCGTCGTCGGCGGCGCACTAGCGTGCTCTCTGATAGTTTTGCGGTTGCGGCTGGGTCGATCCGGAGGTCGCTCATGCAGATCGTTGAAGCCGGTGGCGCACGCATTCCCGCCATCGGCCTTGGAACCTGGGAATTGCGCGGCCGCGCCTGCGCCCGCATCGTCGAGCAGGCCCTGCGGCTCGGCTACCGTCATCTCGACACCGCGCAGATGTACGACAACGAGCGCGAGGTGGGTGAGGGCTTGCGTGCCTCCGGCGCACCGCGTGGCGACGTGTTCGTCACGACCAAGATCTGGCCGACGCATTTCGCGCCGAACGACCTCATCCGCTCGCTGAAGGAAAGCCTGGTCAAGCTGCGCATGCCCGAGGCCGATCTGGTGCTGCTGCACTGGCCGAGCCCGCGTGTGCCGCTGAGCGAGACGCTGGATGGCCTATGCCAGGCCAAGCAGATGGGCCTTGCGAAGCACATCGGCATCTCGAACTTCAACGTGGCGCTGATCGAGGAGGCGGTGTCGCTATCGAAGGAGCCGCTGGCGTGCAATCAGGTCGAGTATCATCCTTATCTGGACCAGACCAAAGTGCTGGATGCCTGCCACCGCCATGGCCTTGCGACCGTCGCCTACTCGCCGATCGCCAAGGGCCGGGTGAAGGACGACCGGACGCTGGCGCGGATCGGCGATCTCCATCGCAAGACCGCAGCGCAGGTCTGTCTGCGCTGGCTCGTCCAGCAGAACGTCGCCGCGATCCCGCGCACCTCGAAGCTGGAGCGGCTGCAGGAAAATTTCGACATCTTCGACTTCGAGCTCAGAGATGACGAGATGGCGACGATCTCTGCAATGGGCAGCAGCGCGGGGCGTATCCTGAATATGGGCGGCGACTGGGATTAGAGCATGATCCGGAAATGGCCCGATTGATCTTGGCGAAGGCTTCACGCATGTAGGTCACTCCTTCCGCGCCGGCTGCCCCCCATGTTCTTCGTTGTCTCGAAAATCCTCGGCTTCCTGGCCGTCCCGTCCAATTTGCTTGCCGTCGCCGGGCTTGCCGGTGTCTGCCTGCTGCTGACGCGCTGGCGGGTGCTCGCGCATACGCTCGTGATCGGCAGCATCGTCGTGCTGGCGGTGCTCGGGTTCTCGCCGTTGAGCAACGTGCTGCTCCTGTCGCTCACCGAGCGGTTTCCGGCATGGCAAGCAGGCCGCAGCGACCCTGCCGGCGTGATCGTACTGGGCGGCGCGATCGACCCGGATGTCTCCGCCGCGCGCGGCGCAATCGAGCTCGACTCGTCGGCCGAGCGAGCGGTCGCACTGCTGACGCTGGCGCGGCGCTTCCCGGACACGCCAATCGTCTTCTCCGGCGGCAGCGGCCTCTTGATGCAGAATTTGGAGGCGGAAGCGCCCTTCGCGCGACGGCTGCTGGCTGAGTTCGGCATGATTGGCAGCCGCTTCATCTTCGAGGAGACGTCGCGCACGACTTACGAGAATGCCGTCAACAGCTACCGCATGCTGAAACCGAAGCCGGGCGAGCGCTTCCTGCTGGTGACGTCGTCGTTCCACATGCCGCGCTCGGTGGGCGCGTTCCGCATGGCCGGTTTCGAGGTCGATGCCTACCCGGTCGACTGGCGGACACGCGGCTGGAGCGATGCCTCGCAACCGTTCGGCCGGCTCTCCAGCGGGCTCGCGCGCGCCGACGTCGCCATCCACGAATGGACCGGCCTGATCGTTTACTGGCTGACCGGCCGCAGCAGCGACTTGTTTCCGGCGCCGCGTGCGGCAGGCTGCGACAACGCGTCGGCTAAGGACAACTGCCGGCCGCGTTAATCGTGGCGGGGCAGGCCTAGGCGGTAGACGCCGCGAAAATCGTTCGGATCGGCGGGCTTGCCCTTGCGATAGATGACGAGCCGCCCGTCGAGCGCGAGCTTGATCGCCGCGCGGCGGATCGGCACCAGCAGCGTGTGCCAGTCGGCCTCCGTCGAGATTTGCTGTGCAAGCTCGGGCGCGCTGAGCGTCTTGCCGGATATGCGGCCAAGCGCTGCGAGCAGGGCGGTTTCGAGCGAAGGGGCGGGGGCGGACGCGTCAGACGAATCGGAACTGGACATCGGCCTGCCTTGCCGGATTGCACCGCGCGAGGCAAGGCGCTTCATCGGGTCACACCTCGCTCGCGCAGGAGCGTCGCGACCTGCGGCTGCTCGCAGAATTCGGCCCAGCCCAGCGGCGTATTGTCGTACTTGTCGTCGTGGATCGATGGATCGGCACCCGCATCCAGCAGCATGCGTGCGATCTCGACATTGCCGTCGACGGCGGTCATGTGCAGCGCGGTGTGGTTGCAGTCCCACATCACGCGCTTGGCGTTGACGTCGACTTTGCGATCGATCAGCCAGCGCACGGCCTCGGCGTTTCGTTTGCTCACGGCGACATGCAGGACGATCGTATCGTCTCCGTCCGGGCCGATGCGTGACGGGTTCTCGCGCAGCATCGCCTCGGCCAGGTCATAGCGCTTCAGGCTGAAGGCGGCGATGAAGTCGATCCGCGCGCCGGCCTCGGTCAGCATCGCGACAATGCGCTCGTCGGCGCCTTCCTGGGCAGCGGTGACGATCGGCGTGGCGCCGGTGAGGTCGGTGGCGTTCGGATCGGCCCCAAGCGCGAGCAACAGGCGGACCGCCTCCGGCTGATTCCTGGCGGCGGCGTGATGCAGGACCGTGCGCCGATGCTCGCTACGGCTCATCCGCGCCGCCAGCAGGGTCGGATCGGCCTTGATGAAATCGCGAACATCGACGATCCGGCCGAGCGCGATCGCTGACCAGAGATTGAGCTTCGCGCCCTGGGCGAGCAGGTAGTCGGCGACGTCATGGCGCGTCTTGTGAAAGCAGGTCGCCCAGCCGAGCACGCCGAGGCGATGATCGTCGCCGTCGCCGATCACGTCGGCGCCGGCCTCGACCAGCAGCCGGACGATAGCGAGGTCGGCGGCTTCCGCCGCGAAATGCAGCGCATAGGCGTTGTCGCCGGTGTCGCGGATGCGCACGTCGGCGCCGCGTTCGAGCAGCAGGTCCACGCAAGCGCGCTGGTTGCGCCACGCTGCCTTGTGCAGCGCCGTCTGCCGCTGGAAATTGCCGCCGCGGGCGTCGATCAGGTCCGGATGGCTGTCGAGCAGGCTGCGTAGCTTGTCGGCGTGGCCTTTCTCGGCGGCTTCAAGAATGCTGTCGACCACGCCGCGCATGTGCGGCGCGGTCTCGCGCTCCTCATGCTGGCGCGCCAGCAATTCGATCGCCTCGTGGCCATATTCCTTGGCGATCTGATGCACGGTCCGTCCCTGCGCATCGGTCAGGCGGGGATCGAAGCCGGCCTCGAAGGCGCTGCGAACCGTATCGATGTCGCCGGCGGCGGCTGCCGCAAACACTTTGTCGCGCAGGGGACGATCGATACTCGCGCGGTCGACATGCGCCTTGAGCTGACGCCAGCTGGCAAAGCCGTAGTCGCGCGCAAGGGCGAGCTGGGCCGCAGCGAGCTTTACGGCCGGATCGGCGGCGCGCAGCGCCTTGAGGCGCTGCTTGGCTTCGTTCTTCAGGTGTTCGAGATTGGGCTGAGCCGGGAGTTCGCGGACAGCACGGGGCTTGGGGTTCTTGCCCATGAAATACCTTCCTTCCTCGTGCCCAGCGTCCGCGGGCTTGGGCAGGAAGTCAGGTTGCGATTGTCGTCAGGTTCGGCGGGCTGAGCCCTTCACGCGGACCGTTGGCCTCCGTTCGGCCGCGATCAACTTAGCGAAACGCCCAAGGGCTGCGCAAGCAGGGAACTGGCACGCCGCGGTGGTTTCGCGTAAAAGCCGGGCCGCAATTTCAAGGAGGCGGTGCGATGGCCCTGACGCTGGTGCTCGGCAACAAGAACTACTCGTCCTGGTCGATGCGGCCATGGATGGCGCTCAAGGCAGCCGGAGTTGCCTTCGACGAAGTCGTGATCCCGCTCTACACCGACGACCCCGCCGACAAGCAGCGCATCCTGAAATATTCGCCCGCCGGCAAGGTGCCGATCCTGCTCGACGGCGCGGTGACGGTCTGGGATTCGCTGGCGATCATCGAGTACCTGGCCGAGAAGTTTCCCGACAAGGGCTTCTGGCCCGCGGACACAGCCGCGCGGGCGCATGCCCGTTCGATCTCGGCGGAGATGCACTCCGGCTTCATGGCGCTCCGCAACGAGTGCTCGATGAACATCAAGCGGCCTGTGCACAAGCGTACATTGTCGGCGGATGCGAAGGCCAATGCCGAACGGGTGCAGCAGATCTGGAGCGAGTGCCGCAAAGCTTATGGCGGGCCATTCCTGTTCGGCGCGTTCTCCGGCGCGGATGCGATGTACGCACCGGTCGTGCACCGCTTTCGAATCTATGGCGTCGAAGTCACGGGAGCAGCCGCCGATTACATGGGCGCGATGCAGGCACATCCGGCGTTTGCGACGTGGAATGCCGATGCCTTGAACGAGAAGTGGGCGATCGAGAAATTCGACAACAACTGACGTCTCAGTTGCAATTCGATTGAAATTGTCGCGCCCGGCAATGGCCTCGCAGGGTGCGACAATCTTGACCAAAAGGCCCGATTATCCCCAAGCGGCGAGGTCCCTTTGAGGGAACCCCAAATGGGTGCTCAGACATTAACTAAGGCATTGAATTTATAAGAACTTTTGTCTGCGGGCGGATGCTCGGAAATGCTGGCCAAATTGTGTCCATTCGTGCTATATCCACAGTGGGTGGTATTGCCAGCGCGGTCTGCAATTCGTTGGGCCTGCTGGCTTTTTCGCGTATCGCGTGAAGGAGAGGGCGTTGACCCATAAGTATAAGGTCGGAGAGACCGTTTATTTCACCGCAAGCAATGTCTCGCGTCCAGCATCGACCGGAACCTACGAAGTCATCAGACTGCTGCCGACCGATGGTGACGACTGCCAGTATCGTATCAAGAGCACGACTGAAGCGTTCGAGCGCGTCGCAAAGGAAAGCCAGTTGAAAGCTGCCTGAAGGTACGACGTTGCCGCATTGATGACGTGTTCGTGACTCACTCTGGCCGATGGATGGGCGCGGCACAGGGATGATGTCGCACCGAATGATGCATCGTTCGGGGCGCTCTGGTGTGAGTGCGTAGAACGCTTTTCGGCGATGAAAGTGCAGGGGGCCTTCACATGCAATGGGCATGGGCAACGTCGCTCGACCAGTTGTGGCGCTCGCCATCGTTTCCGATGTGGGCGACGCTGATTGCTGCGGGATTTTTCGCGCTGGTCGTTCTCATCGTGCTGCTGCGCGCCGACAAGACCATGGCGAACGGCGCGCTGGCGGTGATCGCGCTGCTCGCGATCGGCATCGCCTCGACCACCACGGTGCGCGGGTTCGGCACCTCGGCGCGGTCAACCGAATCGATCGCGGACGCGCGTATCGGCACCCAGCAGGTCGCCCTTGCCCCAGCGCTCGCCTGTCTTGATGGGCTCGCGGGCGAAAGCGTCGAGGCCGCGTGCGAGAAGGCCGTGTTCGGTTCCGCCGATACGGCCGCTGCCGCCGTGTCCTATGCGGCCGGCCAGATTTCCCGGGTGATTGCTGCCAGCAACGCGCGCACGTTGACGCCGGAACAGCAGGTTCTCAAGCGCGCCGTCGAACGTGACCGCTACGGGCTGGTGGCGCAGGTCGTGTCGATCCGCGACCGCTGCGTGGTGAGCGACTGCCCGCTGTTCCGCGCTGTGTCGGATGCCAACCAGATCAAGGCCAACATGAACGACCGGCTCTATGACGCGCTGGTCGCTCGGTATTCGTCGTCCTGGACCAGCGCTGCCGCGATGCCTGGCGCCGGGTCGTCTGCCGCAGGCCTGCTGCCGGGCGGTGCAAATGTGCCGACCGGGCGACCGACGACGGTCGACTTCGCAAACTCCGCCTCCATCCCGCCGGTCAACATCATGTCAGCCGATCCGCCGGCGCAGCAAACGGCTCCGGTTCCGACGCCGTCGTCGAGGCCACAGGCGGCGACCGGCGCCGCGCCTGCGGCGAAGTCGACAAAAGATGCGCAGGCGCAAGCAAAGCGGCCGCCGGCCGCCCAGCCAACAACTGCGGGGCAGGCGCCGGCGGCATCAATCGGTCGGCCGCGCGTTGTCGCACCGGTGCCGTTCGTGCCGTCGCAGGTCGGCGACGACAACTAGCGCGCGGGCATATCGCGTCGCGATACGCCGGCACGGCTGACCGCCACTTTCGCCGTTCTAGACTCTTGTTCAAGGCGGACCAGACAGCCACACGCTCAGGCTGCCTGATCGTTGCTGGCTGATTGATTCAGCGCGGCTTCGCGTGCGCGTGCCGCGGCTGCAAGCAGGAACTCGATCGGAACTGCGCCACACTTGTTACTCCCACCGATTCGATCTCCGGTGCCAAAACCATCTCATCCCGGAACATGAATTTGAGGTCGAGGGTTGGGGTGATGACCCACAACTCCTCTGACCAACAACGGGCGATGAACAGCGTAATCGCGCTTCAGTGTTGAGGCGCGGGAGCTAGCTCAAATTGGGAGGTTTCAAACCATGACCACATCAGCCAAGAGCGGACAGTCTGCCATGCACACACCGCCCGTCGTGTCGCCACAGGCGTGGGAGGCAGCGCGCAAGCAGTTGCTCGTGAAGGAAAAGGCCGAAACCCGCGCCCGTGACGCTTTGGCCGCTGAGCGCCGGCGAATGCCGTGGATGGCCGTGGAGACGGCGTATGCCTTCGAGGGGCCTGCGGGCAAGGTCAGTCTGCTCGACCTGTTCGACGGCCGGCGCCAGCTCATCGTCTACCGCGCCTTCTTCGAGCCGGGGGTGTTTGGCTGGCCCGACCACGCCTGCCGGGGCTGCTCCATGGTGGCCGACCAGGTTGCCCACGTCGCGCACCTGAACGCGCGTGACACCACCCTCGTGTTCGTCTCGCGTGCGCCTCAGGCGGACATCGCGCGGCTGAAGGCGCACATGGGCTGGGAGATGCCCTGGTTCACCATCGTGGACAGCTTCGACAAAGACTTCGGCGTGGACGAGTGGCACGGCACGAACGTGTTCTACCGCGACGGCGACCGCGTGTTCCGCACCTACTTCATCAACAACCGTGGCGACGAGCAGATGGGGAGCACCTGGAACTACCTCGACATCACCCCGCTCGGCCGGCAGGAGGTCTGGGAGAACTCGCCCGAGGGCTATCCTCAGACCCCGACCTACAAGTGGTGGAACTGGCACGACAGCTACGTCGCAGACGCAGCGCCCGACAAGAAGTGGGTCGAGGTGTCGGACGCCGGAGAGAAAGCGTTCCGGAACCAGCCCACGAGCACGAAGCCATGAGCGAGGCCTGTTCCGGCGGATCCGACGGGTACGCGCCCCGCCGGAACGCCGGCGCGCTCTGGGCGGCCGATGGGCTGGCGCTTGCGGCCTCGCCGACATTCGCCGTCATGGCGCTGCTGACCGCCGTCTGGGGCGGTGGCCCGGCGGAGATACTCTGCTCGGCCGTATCGCCGCTGAGCGGAATGGTCACGATGTACCTGCTGATGAGCGCGTTCCACGCGGCCCCATGGCTGAAGCTGATAAGGCTGAAACTGATTCGCACGAACGCCCGTCGGTTGGTCTGATGGCTGCAGCCGGCTGAGCGCACCCAGGCAAGGGATTAGGTGTGAGCTTCCGCGCGAGCCGGGTTTCGCGCGTCCGGCTGATGTCCTAAATTCCCAGCATGACGCTACATCTCATCAAGCTCGCCGTCGGGTGCGACTCGGTCAAGGACCTGCAGGATTGGGTGCGTGAGCGCCAGCGCCAGGCCAAGGCCCAGGGGTTGCCGCGCCGGCATAACCACATCACGCGGATGACGCCGAAGCGCGTCGACGAGCTGTTGGACGGCGGCTCGCTCTATTGGGTGATCAAGGGCCAGATCGCCGCCCGCATGCGGCTGATCGGCATCGAGCCGTTCCGTGACAAGGCTGGCGTCGGTCGCTGCCGGATCGTGATGGAGCCGAAGGTGGTCGCGCTCACGCCACGGCCGATGCGGGCCTTTCAGGGATGGCGGTATCTGAACGTGAAGGACGCGCCGCCCGACCTCAGCAAGTCGGGCAAGGGGCTCGTCGCCATGCCGGAACCGATGCGCCGCGAGCTGCGCGAGCTCGGGTTGCTCTGACGCTGCCAGCGGCTGCTCACGCCTTCATGTTATCGATCAGCCGAGTGCGGCCGATCTTGGCGGCCACCAGGAGCCGCACCGGACCATCCTTGATCGAAGCGAGCGGCGCCAGCGTCTCGGCGTGCCGCGCCTCGAGATAGTCGATCGCGAATCCCGCGGTCTCGATCGCCGCGCGTGCGTCGGCGAGCGCGGGCTCGAGTTCAGCGCCTGCGCGAAGTTTCTCAGCTACGTCCTTCATCGCCCGCCGCAAAACCGGCGCGGCGCGGCGCTCGTCGGCGGAGAGATAGACGTTGCGCGACGACAGCGCGAGGCCGTCCCGCTCGCGTACCGTGGTCACGCCGATCACTTTCAGGCGCATGTCGAGATCTTGCGCCAGGCGGGTGACGACCTTGAGCTGCTGATAGTCCTTCTCGCCGAACATCGCGAAGTCCGGCCGGCACTGGTTGAACAACTTGCCGACGACGGTGGCGACGCCGCTGAAGAAATGCGGGCGAAACTTGTCCTCCAGCCCGGCGACTGCCGGACCATCGGGCAGAATCCGTGTGGCAAAACCTTGCGGATACATCACCGCCGCGGTCGGCGCCCAGACAAGATCGGCCGCCTCGACCGCAAGCTTCTCCAGATCCGTGTCCATCGTCCGCGGGTAGGACGCGAAATCTTCGTTCGGTGCAAACTGAGTCGGGTTGACGAAGATCGACACGATGACCTTCAACCCGCGACGTTTCGCGGTCCGTACCAGCGTCAAATGCCCGTCATGCAGCGCCCCCATCGTCGGAACAAGCGCAACCTTCGCGCCGCGCTTGCGTAGCTTGTCGATCGCGCGGTGCAGCGCGGGCAGGGTGCGGACGACCGGAGGGAGCTTGGGCATGATGCTTCTTGCAGCTTGAGGGGTCTTGCGCGGCGAGACGCTTCTATCAAACACGCAGCCGCGCTGCCAATCATGCGGCCCTTCCGAAAATGAGCGGCGCAAGGCGTCCATCGTTGCTTGGACGACACGTGAATCGTCGACGTTTACGATTAACGTCGAACGTCCACGCATTTCGCTTGACCGCAAACGTTTGCGATTTGATGATGGGACGGCAGAGGACTCCGTAAAATGTTGGTGCAGGCTAGCCCGGCTCAGTCCGGCTCCGCGCATGTCGTTGTGTTGGGCAACGAGAAGGGTGGTTCGGGAAAATCCACCACGGCGTTCCATATCGCCGTTGCGCTGTTGAAGGCCGGCCAGCGCGTCGCCACCATCGATCTCGACTCGAGGCAGAAGAGCCTCACCCACTATGTCGAGAACCGCGCCGCCTGGGCGCGGCGCACCGGCCTGCAGCTGGAACTGCCGCATCACGTCCATGTTGCGCTGGGCGCCAGCATGCACATCGGCGAGAACGAGATCTCGGAGTTCGAACAATTCTCGCAGGCGATCAACCTGGTCGAGAGTGCGTTCGACTTCGTCGTCATCGATACGCCGGGAACCGACAACTACCTGATGCGGCTCGCGCACTCGATGGCCGACACGCTGATCACGCCGATCAACGACAGCTTCCTCGACTTCGACGTGCTCGGGACCGTCGACCCGGCCACCTACTGGGTCACCGGCGAGAGCCACTATGCGAAAATGGTGCGCGAGGCGCGCCGCCACCGCCGACAGATCGACGGCGCCTCCACCGACTGGATCGTGGTGCGCAACCGCCTGTCGCTCCTGTCCTCACGCAACAAGCAGCTGATCGCCGAAGGGCTGAACACGCTGGCCTCGACCGTCGGCTTCCGCGCCGTCGACGGCTTTGCCGAGCGGGTGGTCTATCGCGAATTGTTCCCGCGCGGGCTAACCGCCCTGGACGACCTGAACTCGCAGACGCTCGGCACGCGGCCGAACATGGCGCATGTCACCGCGCGCGAGGAGGTGACGAGCCTGCTGCGCCATCTCCGCCTGCCGCTCGACGAGCGGGGCCGCCGCCGTGCGGTTGCCCGGGCCGAATGGTTCTCGCAGGTCGACAAGCCGCTCGAGACCCACGACATCCTCGAGGGCTAGCGCATGATCCCGAAAAGCTTGCCCTCGACGTGATCGGGGGTGTGAAGCGGTTTTCGGACAAGATCATGCGCAAAACAAAGATCTAGACGAACTTAACGCCGAAGGTCTTGCCGCGCTGCCAGACGACTTCGCACGGGCGGCCGGTTCGCACGTCGCGGGACAATGCGAGGCGAAGCTTCGCCGGCACTGCGCCGGCGTCGCCCGCTTCGATCTTCGCGCCGCTGTCCGACAGATCGATCACGGTGCACGGCCGCGCAGCGAAGCTGCCTTCGAAGACGAGCCATCCGGGCTGCCGGACCGATTTGCGTGCGCCGCGCGTCTTTCGTGCTCGTGCCAGGATCATCGATGCGACCGCATCATTTGAGTAAAAGTTGTGTACGGCCGCGCGAGGCCGGAATGTTATCTGGGTGCTCAGGGTGCTAAGTTCCAAGCGGGGCGAAAGTTCATTTCATATTGGCCAGGGGGCGTCGCGCATGACCTACGGCACTCGATCCGGCGGCTATCCGTCGACCTCGAAATTGCTGCACTGGATGGTGGCCGGCAGCGTGCTGGTGATGATCCCGATCGGCATCACCATGGGCCGGGTCGCCAAGGGGCCGCTGCAGGACACGCTTTACACCCTGCACAAGTCGTTCGGCATTCTCATCCTGGCGCTGATGGTGGCGCGGCTGATCAACCGCATCGTTGTTGGCGCGCCGGCGCCGGCGCCGGGCCTCGCGCGCTGGCAGCGCGCGGTGTCGTCGGCGACGCACGGGCTGCTCTATGTGTTGCTGATCCTGCAGGCGATCGGCGGCTGGCTGGCAAATTCAGCCTATGGCGCGCCGACGCCGTTCTTCGGCCTGTTCGAACTGCCGAACCTGATGGCGAAGAATCAGGCCTTCGCCGACCAGGTGTTCAGCGGCCATCGCGTCCTGGGCTTCGTCATCGCGACACTGGCCGCGATGCACATCGCCGCCGCGCTGCAGCACTACCTCTTCATCAAGGACCGCGTGATGCAGCGCATGCTGCCGCGGGCGCTTGGCGGGGATTGAGTTCCGGGGCGGCCTGCCAGAGCCGAACCCGGAATCCAGAGCTCGGCGAACTCGGAGCCGATCAGTTCCCGAGCACGGCGTCTGCCGCGTTGACGATGCTGGTGGTCGGGTTCTTGCCGCAGTATTCGCCGATCTTCTTGGCGTTTTCGACGAACACGTCGGTGTCAATCTTCGCCTCGTCCGAGTCGCCCTTGTACCAGCCGTCCAGCCAGGTGAGCATCATCCCGATCGTGTCCTTGTCGCTCTCGACGAACTGCTTGCAGGTCATGGTGTAGAGGTCGAGCACGACGGCGTTGGCGGAGGCGGCAGGCAGGGTCAGGACTGCGGCGATCAGGGCGGTACGGGCAAGCTTCATTGTGGTATTCCTACGGTGGGGCGAAAAGGGCGCCGAGGCGCCTGTGTAGCACGCCGTGTGGTGTCTTGCACATATTGCTCTAGTATGAGAAACAGATGACGGCCGACGACAGGAAGACGCCCGCGCCCGCGCCGGGCAAGACGCCCGCGGCGCAGTCGTCCTCCACTGACATCTCGAGCTTCCTTTCGCAGGTGAAGGCGCTGGGTGCGGCCGGCAGCGGCGCCTCGGGCAAGCTCATCTTCGCGCTGGACGCGACACTCAGCCGCCAGCCCACCTGGGACATGGCCTGCAGCCTGCAGGCGGACATGTTCAAGGAGGCGGGCAGCGTCGGCAAGCTGGCCATGCGGCTGATCTACTATCGCGGCTTCAATGAATGCCGCGCCACCGGCTGGATCACCGACACCGCCCAGCTCGCAGCGCTCATGGGCCGCATCGACTGCGTCGGCGGCCATACGCAGATCGGCAAGGTTCTGGCCGATGCGCGGCGGGAGGCATCGGCATCGGGCGTGCGCGCGCTGGTGTTCGTCGGCGACGCGATGGAAGAGAGCATCGACGACTTGTGCGCCCGGGCCGGCGAGTTGGGGCTCTTGAAGGTGCCTTGTTTCATGTTCCAGGAAGGCCACGACGCGGAAGCCGAGCGGGCTTTCCGCGAGATCGCGCGACTGACCGGCGGCGCCTGGTGCCGGTTCGATCCGGGCTCGGCCGCGCAGCTGCGGGAGCTGCTGCGGGCCGCCGCAGCCTATGCGGCGGGCGGCCACGAGGCGCTGAAGCGCCTGTCGTCGGCCTCGCAGGGCGCAACTTTGCTTTTGGGGCAGATGCGGTAAGCGTCGGCTTGCCCACTACCTCAGCCGGCCTCTCAGCATTACATTCGGATCATGTCTCTGATCGCAGGTATCGTCGCCGTCATCACGCTGTACCTGCTGCTGCAGGTGCTGCGCAACGCCAATCCGGCGATACTGGCGCGCGGCATGAAGATCGGCGGCGGTATCGTCTCGCTGGCGATTGCCGCCTTCATCGGCGTGCGCGGCGAACTGGCGGTGGCGATCCCGCTCGGCATCTTCGGCGCAGGCCTGCTCGGCTGGTCGCCGTTCGGCGCCGGCGGCTTCAGCATTCCGGGCTGGGGATCGCAGCGTTCGAGCGGGCAGACCTCGCGCGTGCGCTCGGCCTTCCTCGACATGACCCTCGAGCACGACAGCGGCAACCTGCAGGGGCAGATCATCGCCGGCGATCACGCCGGCCGCTCGCTCGACGAGTTCGACCTGCGTGAGCTCGTTGCGATCGGCTCAGCGTTCGACGCCGAGAGCCTGGCGCTTCTGGAAAGCTATCTGGACCGCCGGTTTCCCGCCTGGCGTGAGAACGCGCAAGGCGAACGGACAGGGCGGCAGGGCGGCCATGTCGGTGGCGCGGCGTCCGGGAAAATGACGGAGCAGGAGGCCTATCAGATCCTTGGCCTGCAGCCGGGGGCGTCGGAGGACGACATCAGCCGGTCGCACCGTTCCCTGATGAAGAAACTCCATCCCGACCAAGGGGGCTCGACGTACCTCGCCTCGCGGGTAAACGAGGCCAAGGACACTCTTCTTCGACGCCATCGCAACTAACTCCGCACGCACAAGCAACGCTACGCGAGCGGCCGGTCCCACATCATCTATTCGACGCGCCTGAGAGCTTGCCCCGGTCTTGTGCGGGGTCGAGCTCGGAGTTCCGAGTCTAGAGAAGGATGGTTAGTATTTCATTGCGAAGCAGGGCAGGTCCGACCGCTTCAGCGTCTTGCAAGCGGCTTCGGCCTTGTCCTTGTCGACGAAGCCGGCGAAGCGGGCGCGGTAAAGCTGCTTGTCGCCTCTGGCGACCGCTTCGGTGAACGGCTCGGCCTTGCCGAGGACGGTGCGGGCGTGGTCGCGCGCTTCGTTCAATCTTGTCTTCGCCTCGGCCTCGCTCTCGAGCGCGCCGACCTGGATGATCCAGCTTCCCGGACGGATGGAGGGCTTCGGCGGCTCCACCTGCTTTGCAACAGCCTGCGGAGCGGCTTGCACCTGCGCAGGCGCGGCGGCGACCGGCGCCGGCGCAGCCGCGGCACGCGGCGCAGGATCGGCATAGGCCATCGCACTGGCCGGCAGCGTGCCGAGGATGCCCTGGCCCTTGCCATGGTGGGGAGCCAGCGGAGCGAGATCGGACTTCCCGACCGCATTGCTTTTCGCCGGTTCGACGGTGCTGGTCACGACCGGCTGTGACGGCTGAGGCTGCGGCACGATCTGCGTCGGGCCAGCGCTTGCGACCTTCATCGGGCCGGCCTTGACCTGCAACGTCTTCACGCGCACCGGCGTCATCGGCTCGGTGGAGCCGGGGATCGGCGCGAGCGCCTGGGCCGAGACGACGCCGTTGGTCAGCGGCGCCATGCGCTGCTGCGGCGTAGCCGGGGCGCTCGCTTGTGCGGGTGCAGACGGCGTAGCGACAGGCTCGGCGGCAGCCGCGGCGACCTGCACGGGCGCGATGTCGCGCCGTGCGGGGTTGCCCTCGCCGTCGAAGTCGCTCGAACTGGCGGTCGGTTTCAGGTCGACGGTCTTGCTTTCAACCGGCTTGATCGCGGGCTTCGCCGACGCCGTTGCGGGCGCGTCGTCTGCCTGCGCGACGGTGACCGGCGCCGAGCCATTTTCCGTGATCGCGGCGACCGTGCGCTTGGTCGCGCCGCGCTCCAGATGCTCGGCAAGCAGGTTGCGCATAATCGCATCGCGTGAGCCGCCGGAGCGGCCGCCGAGCACGACGCCGACCAGATGGCGGTTGCCACGCTTCATCGAGGTGACGAGGTTGAAGCCGGAGGCGCGGGTGAAACCGGTCTTGATGCCGTCGACGCCTTCGACGCGGCCGAGCAGCTTGTTGTGATTGCGGATCGCCTTGCCGCGATAATTGAAGCTGTTGGTCGCGAAGTAGCGGTAGTAGCGCGGGAAGCGGTCCTGGATCGCCCGGCCGAGCACCGCCTGGTCGCGCGCCGTGGTGACCTGCTCCGGATTGGGCAGGCCGTTCGCGTTCTTGTAGGTCGTGCGGCTCATGCCGAGCGCGCGCGCCTTGCGCGTCATCAGCCTGGCGAATTCGTCCTCGCTGCCGGAGATCGCTTCGGCGATCACCACCGATGCGTCATTGGCGGAGCGGGTGATAAGGCCCTTGATCGCGTCCTCGACCTTGAGCTCGTCGCCTTCGCGCAGGCCCAGCTTGGTCGGCGCCTGCTCGGATGCGTATTCGGACACCGGCATCCCGGTATCGAGTTTCATCTTGCCCGACTCCAGCCGCTCGAACAGCAGATAGAGCGTCATGACCTTGGTCAGCGACGCCGGGAAGCGCTGCGCGTCGGCGTTGTTCGCCTGCAGCGTCGCGCCCGAATTCGCATCGACGATGATGGTGGAGAAGGGTGGGGCGTAGACGACGCGCGCAATTTGCGCGCGCTTGCCGCGCTTGCGCTTCGCCTCGGCATAATCAGTGGTGAAAACGGTGGCCGACACCGCAGTGATCAGGCCAAGCACCAACAGTCGACGTCCGCGAGAGGACGCAGCGATTGCGCGGAACATGAACTTTCCGTCCCCCTAATTCCGGCCGCTCACGGTACCGTGACGTTCCCGTTGAGCAGCATTCACAAGGCCATTTTGTGTCTTTCGGCCGACGCGGCGTTTTCAGGGGAACTACCAGGTATTCGGGTTCCGTCTAACGCTCTGTCAACGCTCGATTTTCCGGCTATCTGCCGCACAAAATAGTACGGGAATCACGGTAGGAGGCGCGGGTTGCCAAAAGGTTAATCATCCCTTGCGATCGACTCACAGGTTTTATGTAAGGTTTATGTTGTGCGTCGCACAATTTTCCTTGACGTATTTGTGCAGTGCACTATACTCGTTAACGTTGATGGGGAGGTCGGACGCTCCGGCCAAAAGCCGCCGATGCGCGCGCGAATGCGCTGTCGCTTTTTTGTTCACAGCTCAGGGAAGAGGATCACGATGCTTAAGGTTGAAGAGTTCCAGAATTACGGCAAAGAGCAGTTCGATGCCGCTGTCGCCTCCGCAGGCACTTGCACGAAGAACATGCAGGCGATCGCCACCGCCTACACTGATTACGCCAAGAAGTCGTACGAGGATGGCGCTGCCTTCCTCGAGAAGCTCGCCGGCGTCCGTTCGCTCGACAAGGCGCTCGAGGTGCAGACCGACTACGCCAAGACCGCCTACGAGACCTTCGTCGCCGAGAGCACCAAGATCGGCGAGCTCTACAAGGATATCGCCAAGGAAACCTACAAGCCGTTCGAAGGCTTCATCGCGAAGATGCCGAAGGTCGCCTGAGGCTCTCGCTGAATTTTCAGAACTTGTTCAGTTGTTTCTGACGAAGAGCCCGGCGCAAGCCGGGCTTTTTTGTTTTGATCGTAGCCCCGGATTGCGCCATAGCCGGTGCGAAGCAAGGGCGGCCGGAGGCCGCCTATTGGCCATTCCGAAGGTGATCCCTATGACGGACGCGTCTCCGATCCGCATCGCGCGGCCGATGCAACTGTCCGAGACCGATCTCGTGGCCGACTATTTTCTGAACGCGGCGCCGGACTATCTGAAAAGTCTTGGCGTCGACCCGGCGCGCGTGCCGGCGCGGCTACAATGGCAGGCGCGCTTTGCGCAGCAGTTCGCTCTGCCGGTCGAGCAGCGCGAGATCGTGCTGGTGTTGTGGGAGCTGGACGGCGAGCCGGCAGGCTTCTCCTCGTCCGACAGGATCAAGCTCGGTGAGGAAGCCTACATGCATTTGCACATCCTGCATCCCCAGCGCAGGCAAAAGGGCAACGGCGCGATCTTCGTGCGGCAGACGGCGAAGATCTATTTCGAGATGCTGAAGATCAAGCGGCTGCTCTGCGAGCCCTACGCGCTCAACACCGCCCCAAACCGGACATTGCAGGCGGCAGGCTTCAAATACATCAAGACGCACGAAACGGTGCCGGGCCCGATGAATTTTCACCAGCCGGTGACGCGCTGGATGATCGAGCGGGAGGCGGTTGTCTAGGGTGTGCGGTAGCCTAGGTGTGATGAGTTTTAGATCGAAGCTCCGCCGTCATGCCCGCCATAGCCGTTCGAAGAACGGCGTCGCTTCGCTCGCCTATGGGCGGGCATCCAGTACTCCGCAGCGTTGGTGGCTAATCGCTGCCGCTCTGGAATACTGGATCCCCTGCCTTCGCGGGGATGACGTTGAAATTGCGGGTACGAATTTGCCAACCCAATCTCAGCACGCTTTGCGCAGATGCTCGCCCAAACGAAAATGGGAGCCGCCACCGCGGCTCCCATCATCATCGAACTGTTGATGTTCAGTTCGTGACGCCTTTTTCCTTGAAGTATTTCAGCGCGCCGGGGTGGAACGGGATCGGCGACTTCACCTGCTGCTGGTTTGCCAGATCGAAGCTCTCGGCTTCCTTGTGCACGGCGACCAGGTCGGCCTTCTTCTCCACCAGCGTCTTGACGATGTTGTAGGCCTCGTCGTTGGTCATCTTGTCGCCGGTGACGATGATGTTCCAGACCTCGGCGATGGCGTTGTCCTTGTCGTAGCCGGGGTAGGAGCCCTTGCCGATCTTGCCCGGTGCGTAGAGTTCACCGTACTTCGCGTTCATCTTCGCGACCACGTCGCTGTGATCGATCAGCTTGAGCTTCACGCCGGGGGTTGCTGCGAGGTCGGTCACGGCGGCGGTCGGAATGCCGCCGACCCAGAAGAACGCGTCGATCTTCTTGTCCTTCACCGCGTTGACGGATTCGGCGACGCCGAGCCGCTCGCGCTTCATGTCCTTGTCCTTGTCGAGACCGGCGGCCTCGATCACGCGGAACGCCATCACTTCGGTGGCGCTGCCCGGCGAGCCGGTCGAGACGCGCTTGCCCTTGACGTCGGACATCTTCTCGATGCCGGTGCCCTCGATCGTCACCACGTGCATGCGGTTCGGATAGACCACGAGCAGCGTCTGCAGAGGAACCTTGTTGCCCTTGAACTTGTCCTCGCCCTTCAGCGCGTCGAGCGCGGCGTCGGCCATGGTGAAGCCGAGCTCGCTCTTTCCGGCGCCGATCAGTTTGAGGTTGTCGACCGAGCCGCCGGTGACTTCCGCGGTGGCCTGCACGTTCGGAAGGTTCTTCGACAGCACGTTGGCGACCGCGCCGCCGAGCGGATAGTACACGCCGCCGGTGCCGCCGGTGCCGATCGCCATGGTCTTTTGCTGCGCGTGGACGATGCCCGCAAAGGCAAGGCCCACGGCCGCAACCACCGTCAACGCGGTTGCGGTTTTGAATACTCTGTTCGACATCGTCTCACTCCCATCCATTACATTGTCACCGCCGGCTGTTTCGGCGCCGGTGTCTTCAGTTGCCACAGTAGCACGCCCAATCCGATGAGGACGCCCGGTACGAAAGTATAATTAATGTCGCGGCCGATGATCGCCTCGACGATCGCTTCGATCAGGCTTGGGAACACCAGTAGCAGTCCGGATAGCACAAGCAGCGAACGTTCAAGCGCGGTGTTTCGGCGCAGTGCCCAATTCTGCGCGGCCGCAGCGAGCGCTAGCAGACCGAACGTTGTCTTGGCCGTGATGGACACGATGTCGATCCAGGAACCGTCCTTCGGGATCTTCAGCAACAGGCCGATGCCCTGCGGGTCGAGCACGAACACGAACGGCACCAGGAACGCGGGCAGGGTATATTTCCAGGACTGCAACGTGGTCTTGTAGGGATCTCCGCCGGTGATGGCGGCGGCGGCGAACGGCGACAGCGCCGTCGGCGGCGACACTTCCGACAGCACCGCATAGTAGAAGATGAACATGTGCGCGGCAAAATCCGGCACGCCAAGTTTTGTCAGCGCGGGCGCCGCGATCACCGCACAGATGATGTAGGAGGCAGTCACCGGCACCGCGAGGCCGATGATCCAGACAATCAGCGCCGTGTAGATCGCAGTCAGCAGCAGGCTGCCGCCGGCATAGGCGATCACGATCGACGAAAACTTCAGCCCCAGGCCGGTGAGGGTGACCACGCCGACGACGATGCCGGCGCAGGCGCAGGTCGTCGCTGCGTTCAGCGCGCCGATCGAGCCGTCGGCCATTGCGCTCACGAACTTCTTCGGCACCAGCGCCGTCTCACGGCGCAGGAAGCTGAGCACGAGGGTTGTCAGCGTCGCGTAGAACACTGAGAGCGACGCCGAATAGCCGAACAGCATGAAGACAACGACGGCGAGCAGCGAGGCGAAGTGAAAGCCGTAGCGCCGCGTCATCTGGCCGAGCGTCAGCTCTTGCTTGAACGAGACGTCGTGCGCGCCGAAGCGCTGCGCATCGAGCTCGACCATGACCAGCAGCGACAGGTAATAGAGGCAGGTCGGAATGACCGCCATCTGGATCACGTCGAGGTAGCTGATCTTCAGAAACTCGGCGATCAGGAAGGCGGCGGCACCCAGCACCGGCGGCGACAGGATGGCGCCGAGCCCGCCGGCCGCGAGCAGGCCGCCGGCGGCGTTCTTCTCGAAGCCCGCCTTGTCCAGCATCGGATAGGCGACGGTGCCGATCATCACCGTGGTGGCGACGCCGGAACCCGACGGACCGCCGAGCAGGAACGACGACAGCACGACCGTGCGCCCGGCGCTGTTCGCCCTGCCGCCCATCAGCGCCAGCGAAAAGTCGATGAAGAATTTGCCGGCGCCGGAGTGCTGCAGGAACGCGCCGTAGATCGTGAACAGGATGATCAGTGTCGCCGACACGTCGACCGCGACGCCAAAAATACCTTCCAGGGTGATGAACAGGTGTCCGATCAGGCGCGCGACGTCGTAGCCGCGATGCGTCCATGGGGCCGGTAGATAAGGGCCGAGCATCGCATAGGCGATGAACAGGATCGCGACCACGGGCATGATCGGGCCGGTGGCGCGCCGCGTGGCCTCCAGAAGCAGGACGATGAAGACGATGCCGACAACGATATCCCAGCGGTCGGGCACGGTGGCGCGGTCGGTGAAATCCTCGCCGCCCCACAGTGCATAGGCGATGGTCGCCACCGCGAGCACGCCCGGAACGATATCCCACCAGCGGACGCGGTTGCGGAAGCGCGCCGCGAGCGGGAACAGCAGGAAGCTCAGCACCAGCGTGAAGGCGACGTGGGTGTAGCGCAGCTCCTGCGTCGGCACGATCGCGTATGCCGCATAGAGATGGAACGCGCTCATCGCCACGGCGATCGCCGTCACCGCGGTTCCGGCCCAGCCGAGCAGGCGGTTGGTCGCGCCTTCCTCGGCCTCGATGAATTGCTCCGCCTTGCGCAGCGCATCAGCCGAGACCGTCACGGTCTCGTCCTTTGGCGTATCGTTTGACATGCGCTCCCCCAATACCCTCACACGCCGCGGCCTTTACGGCTCCTTCAGCGCGGCCGTATCGAGACGGATTTACTGAACGATGGCAAGCGTTTATTGCGCGAAACTGGTTCAAGTTCACGTTGGACTTAACGCTATCGCGCGCTCACGTCCAGCGTTCCCGGTCTTCGCGATCCTCGGCCGTCAACAGCGTCGTGGTGTAGACGTAAGTCGACGAGCAGAGGTCATAGCGGCGGCTGAGCGCTTCGCGCACCGCGGTTTCCTTTTCGCCCTGCGGGATCTTCGAGCGCTCCCACATGGCGAGATCCGGCCGGCGCGTCAGCAGGAGACTCTGCACGACATCCGGCTGCGAGACGTCTTCGACTTTCCATAGCCCGATCACCTGCGAGTCGTATGAGGACTCGAAGCCCGGCCAGGCCTGCTCGCAGAGATCGAGAAACTCCTGCCAGTTCCGCTTTGGCGTCTCGAACCATCGAAACGCGAAATTGCCCTGACGCCGGGGCGGAGTGTCGTTCACTGGACGCAGCGTCGGTGTCATCGTTGTGACGTCCTGCGCGCGGATGCTCTTGATCGAGCCTAGGAGTTCCATGAAAGCGACCTGGCCGGCGCTGGCTTCGCTCCACGCGGTGATCGCATTGAGCGTATCGCGCGGTTGGCCGATCTGGCTGCGCCAGACGCCGTAGAGCAGGCCGTCCGCGGCCTCGATCGCCGGCGCCTTCGCCGCAAGCGCTTTGGCGACGGCGGTCCATGCGAGCGGCTCGCAGTCGATGCGATGATGCAGGTAGTGCATGCGGGCCGCGGTCATGCCGCGCGCTGAGGGAGTTCGACCTCGAGCGCCTTGCGTACCGAGGGCCGTTCGCCCATGCGCTTGCGGTGGTCGGCGACCTTCGGGAATTTCGCCGGGTCGAGCCCGTCCGCCTCCATCCACTGCGCAACGGTGAAGAGATACGGGTCGCAGATCGAATAGCTTTCACCCAGCACCCACGGGCCCTTGAACATCATCCGTTCGATGAGCGAAAAGCAATCGCCGACCGTTTGCGGCACCTTGCGCTGCATGTCGGCATACGACGACGCCTCGTCGGCCCAGCGAGAGCCGCGCATGCGATGGGCATGCGCCACATGCAGCGTCGAGCAGATATAGCTGTTGAACGCCTGGGCCTCGGCGAATTCATACGGATCGGTCGGCGCGAGCTTTGCCTGCGGATAGCTCTGGGCGATGAAAGCGAGGATCGCCGGCGTCTCGGTCAGCACGCCGCGCTCGGTCACGAGGGAGGGCACGCGCGCCTTCGGGTTGACCGCGACATAATCCGGACTGCGCTGCTCGTCCTTCTTGAAGTTGACGAAAATTGCCTCGTGGGCGGCGCCGGCATCGATCAGCGCGATATGCGAGGCGAGCGCACAGGTTTGCGGGGCAAAATAGAGCTTGAGCATGAGGGTCTCGCTTAAGGATATGAAGCCGCGATCCTACGGCATGATGATCGCAAGCGAAACCGGACGCAGAGGGGCTCCGGGCAGGGAACGTGGTCAGGTTTGGGAGCTTCCCCGGATCACGCCGATCACATTGGTCTCGGCCAGGAGCTTCGCGTCATGCTTGGCCCAGGCGGCGGCGCGATGCTCGGGCGTGAACAGGCCGCGCTTTTCGGCCAGGATCATCCAGGCAAAACCCCACCAGTCGGAGACGTAGCCGCCATTATTGTAGTCGGCGAGGTCGTAGCCGTTCTCCAGCGCGAACTCGTAGGCGGTCTTCTTCGTCAGGTTGTCCAGGAAGGCATGGTCTTCGACCGGCAGGGCGTCATCGTCGAAGTCGTCACAGGTGTATCGCCAGACCGAACGGCAGACGGCGTTGAACTCGCGATCGATGTCGTCATCGTCGCCCCACAGGTGCAGCCGCTCCAGCTCGCGGCAGTACTCGCTGAGGCGCACGACCGCGGTAAAATCACGAGCGATTTCAGACATTTTGCCCACCAATCCCCAACTCAGGGCCGAGTACTATACATGAGTCGTTGAAAAAGTGTTCTATTTTTGTTCTGGGCGCCGGATTTTCTTTGAGCTCGCGCTGGCGGGTCACGGATGCGCCGTTGCCACGCCGTGAAGGCAGTCAGCGCCCGACCGCGGCTTGCCGCCGACGGGACGCCTCGGCAATTTCTGCGACCAGTTTCTTGACGATCGCCTCGCCGAACGAATCGAAGTTCTGCGCAACGATCACGAAAGCGCCCGGGCCGCCAACGACGTTGTCGCGATAGTACTTCTCGAGCCCGCCGGGCGGACTGGTGTGGTCGGAATTCCACGCCTGCGGATTCTCGGTCAGGATGACGAGGCCGTTGATGGTGATGCCTCTTGCCAGCGCATCGTCGCGGGCAGCCGTCACCTCACGGCCGGAATTGTTGTTCCCATCGCCGGACACGTCGATGGTGCGGCGAGCGGATTCATAAGGCGCAGCATCGAAGTGAGCCGCAGCGAAATCGATTGCCGCGCTGATGGACGTGCGGTCGGCGAACGCGCGGGGCGCCTCCACAAGCTGGTCGCCGAAGCGGCGCGCAGCCTTCGCATCACCGATCAACGTCCAGTCGATCACGACCTTCTGCGCATTGGGGCCCGACCACTCAACGAAACACAGGGCAATCCGCTGGTGAAGTCCGGAGGTGATGGCGTTCAGGACACGAGGATGCGAGATCGCAGCCGCATAGCCCTGACGTTGGAGCTGGAATTTCGCCTGGTCGACGCTGCGCGACACGTCGGAGGCCAGCACCAGCAGCAGGTCGACCGGCTCGCCGGCCCTTGCGTATGGCAAATGCATCGCGAGGGCGAAAACAAGTGATGCTGTCGCAACTCGAAGGGCTCGAAGCAACGTCGTAACTCCGCTGCCGGTTTCGCAGCGCAAGCATAGCCGTCGCGGGCAGGCACTGCGATCCATTTTTGCGGAATATACTTGAGTATATCGGCACCATCTTTTGATGTAGCCGAAGCACAGCCAGCGTGTTTTCGGGTTGACAGCCCTTATATCGAGGAGCATGCGATCCGCGGCTGCAAAGTTCCGTGGTCACGATCAAACCAATTGAAGCAGGTTATGGACAGCTACCCTAGTCGCTGTTCGGCGCGAGCGCGATGGCTCCGTCGGACACTCAATCAGATAACTGGGATTGCTCCCGGCGCCACCCGCCGGGCGAGGTTCGGAACGGCCTGACGCGGCCCGACCTGCTCGCCTCCCGGGTCCGCAGGGACCATTCCGGGAGGTGTATCATGAACAACAACGTCCTCTTTTTCCGCAGCAATGTCGTGGCGCCGGCGCATCGCGATGCGCGGGCGACGCCCCTCAAGGCATGCAGCAACACTCGTTGCGACACACGATCGCTGACGCCGGCCCGCGATATCCTCATTGCAGTCTGGCGCACAAACCCGGTCAGCGGCCGCCCCGAGTGCCGCTGGATGACGACGCGCAACGCCGCAACCGACGAGGGCGTCAGTCGCGACGACCTTTTCCGGCGCGCCGCCTGAACCGGCCTGTGCCATGGCCGACGTAAGCCGCAACCGGTCGATGCATGGTGCGATCGCCGCTCGCCCATGGCCGCGTTCTCCCGAACGTCTACGATCTGGCGGCGATCGCGATCATTGCGGCGCTGATGATCCTCGTTGCGCACGGCGCGGTCGGCATGCGCGCCTCGCTCGAGGCGCTGTCGCGTGCGCCGGTCTCGCTCGATGTTGCGCAGCTCCCCGAATATGCGCTGCGCACGACCTTGCGCATGTTCGCCGCGATCATCGCCTCGCTGTTGTTCACTTTCGTCGTCGCGGCGCTCGCAGCCAAGAGCCGTCGCGCCGAGATGCTGATCATTCCCGCGCTCGACATCCTGCAGTCGGTTCCGGTGCTCGGCTTTCTCACCTTCACTGTCACGTTCTTCATGGGTCTCTTTCCGGGCAGTCAGTTCGGTGCCGAATGCGCATCGATCTTCGCGATCTTCACGAGCCAGGCCTGGAACATGACCTTCTCGTTCTATCAGTCGCTCAAGACCGTGCCGCGCGATCTCGACGAGGCGAGCCGCAGTTTCGGGCTCTCGCCATGGCAACGGTTCTGGCGGCTGGAGGCTCCGTTCGCGGCGCCGGGTCTCGTCTGGAACACGATGATGTCGATGTCCGGCGGCTGGTTCTTCGTTGTCGCCTCCGAAGCGATCACCGTCGGCAACACGACGGTCCAGCTTCCGGGGATCGGCTCGTATCTGGCGCTTGCCATCGATCAGGGGGATTTTGCCGCCGTCGGTTGGGCAGTCCTGGCGATGGCGGTCGTCATTGCGCTCTACGATCAACTGTTGTTCCGGCCGATCGTTGCGTGGGCAGACAAGTTTCGTTTCGAACAGACGGCGGGCCAGCAGAGGCCGCGGTCCTGGCTGTATGGACTGGTCAGGCGTACGCGCTTGATGAAACGCCTGACAGCGCCGTTCGGTCGGGCTTGGCAAGGCCTGATGTTGGTGCGGTTCACCGCGCGGCGACCGCAATTCGCGCCGAAGCGGAGTGAGCCGGCGACACGAATGCTCGACTATGCCTGGCGCGCCATGGTGCTCGCTGGGGCGGCCTGCGGCATCTGGATTGCCGTCGATTACGTGCGCCAGACGCTCGCATGGAGCGACGCGCTGCAGGCTCTCGGCGGAGGCCTCGCCACACTTCTGCGCGTCATCATCCTCATCACGGTGGCGAGTCTCATCTGGGTGCCGATCGGCGTATGGATCGGGCTCCGGCCCGCGGTTGCCGAGCGGGTGCAGCCGCTTGCGCAGTTTCTGGCTGCGTTCCCGGCCAACGTGCTGTTTCCGTTTGTCGTAATGGCGATCGTGGCCACGGGCGCCGACGCCAACATCTGGCTCTCGCCGCTGATGGTGCTCGGGACACAGTGGTACATCCTGTTCAACGTCATCGCCGGCGCAAGCGCGTTTCCAAGCGATCTTCGGGAGGCGGCGGCCGTCTATCAACTCCGCTCCCGGAGCTGGTGGCGCAGCGTTATCCTGCCCGGCATCTTCCCTTATTACGTCACCGGAGCGCTGACGGCCTCCGGTGGCTCGTGGAATGCGAGCATCGTGGCCGAAGTGGCGAGTTGGGGCGATGACAAACTTCAGGCCTACGGACTCGGGGCCTACATCGCCAAGGCCACCGCAGCAGGCGACTTTCCACGCGTCGTCCTCGGCATCGCCGTGATGTCGCTTTTTGTCACGCTCTTCAACCGCACGCTCTGGCGTCCGCTCTATGCATTCGCCGAGCGCCGCCTGCGGCTCGATTGACTGAGACTTCTGGAGTAACCGCCATGGATGCGACTCTCATCGGCACCGATACGCCTCTCATCTCCGTGCGAGGCGTGCGCCAAGCCTATGACAAGGGAGCCTCGGGCCGGCTCGTTGTTCTCGACAACGTCGACCTGACCCTGCACGCCGGCGAGATCGTCGGCCTGCTTGGCCGTTCCGGCAGCGGCAAGTCGACGCTCCTGCGTGCGATCGCCGGCCTGATCCGGCCAAGCGAAGGTAGCATTGCCTTCGAGGATGCGCCCGTCACGGGCCCGCCCGCAGGCATCGCGCTGGTGTTCCAGAGTTTTGCGCTCTTCCCCTGGCTCACCGTTCTGCAGAATGTCGAGCTCGGTCTCGAAGCCCGCGGTCTCGCGCCGGCTGAACGCCGGCGGCGGGCGCTCGCCGCCATCGACCTGATCGGCCTCGATGGCTACGAGAGTGCCTATCCCAAGGAACTCTCGGGCGGCATGCGTCAGCGTGTCGGACTGGCGCGCGCGCTGGTCGTTCATCCGAAAGTGCTGCTGATGGATGAGTCGTTCTCGGCCCTCGACGTGCTGACCGCCGAGACCCTGCGCACGGATCTGCTGGATCTGTGGTCCGAGGGCCGCATGCCGATCGAGTCGATCCTGATGGTCACCCACAATATCGAGGAGGCGGTGCTGATGTGCGACCGCATCCTCATCTTTGGATCAAATCCCGGGCGGGTCATCGCTGAAATTCGGGTCAACCTGCCGCAACCACGCAACCGCCTCGACCCCGCGTTCCGGGCGCTCGTCGACGACGTCTATGCGCGCATGACGACAAAGATCGACGCGCCGACCCGCGATGGGCTCTTCCCCGGCGGCGGAATTGCGATGGTGCTGCCCAGGGTCTCGCCCAACGTGCTTGCGGGCCTGACCGAGACGGTGGCGGCCGAGCCCTATCGCGGTCGCGCCGATCTGCCGCCGCTGGCAACGAGCCTGCAGCTCGAGATCGACGACCTTTTCCCGATCGCCGAGACCTTGCAACTGATGCGATTTGCAGAGCTGGAGGGCGGCGACATCCGCCTGACGGCCGCCGGCATGCGTTTCGCGCTGAGCGAGATCGACGAGCGCAAGCGGCTGTTCGCCCGGCAACTGGCCACCTCCGTGCCGCTCGCCGCCCATATCCGCTACGTTCTCGATGAGCGGTCGAGCCATGAGGCTCCGGGTCGTCGTTTTCGGGATGAACTCGAGGATCACATGTCGGAAGAAGCCGCAGCCAACACGCTGCGGGCGGTCACGAACTGGGCGCGATATGCCGAGTACTTCGCCTATGACGAGGATGCGGACCTGTTTACGCTGGAGAACCCGAGTTGATGCGACCTCGGGGCAGCACAAAACAAAAAGCCCGGCGCGATAGCCCGGGCTTTCCGCTCCTGACTTATGCAGCAATCACTTCGCGACGCGCAGCCTGGCGAGTTCCTTGAAGATCTTCTCGAACTGCAGCGTCATCTGTGAGGCTTGCGTGAGATAGCTAAAATAGCTCGGATTGCTCGGATCGTTCACGCAGTTCTTCGTTACCGTCGAGACGGCCTCGCCGCCGGTGGCGACCTGGATCGCGAAGATCTTGATGCCTTGTGCCCGTGCATTGGTGCACAGAAGCGCCTGCCGGGCATCAACCGCAGGCGAGTGATTCGAGCCGTCTCCGTCGAAGCGGTTCTGGGTGTTCAGGCCGTCAGTCAGCAGGACGATCACGTCCTGATAGACGTAGTTCGAATCCTTGGACGGTGTCGGGAACGGTCCCGATGTTGCGTGCGTCATCCAGGCCCAGAAAGCGCCGATCCCCTGGTTGGTCGCTCCGTTCGGCTGCATTTCGTCGATCTTGTTGACCAGCGTCTGCTTCGACGCTTTCACCGATGTCATTCCGATCATCTTCGCGGGACAGGCGTTATATTGCTCTGCCCAAACCATTGTGCCGGCGACACCCGCGTTCGGCATCGCGTTAATGATGGTCGTATCGTAGTCCTTGTCGCGATCCATCACGCAACCGTTCCAGGTGTTATGAGGCGCGGCAACCCAATCTCCGTCGTTGTTTTCACACTGCCACTTGCTTGTGTATTGCGGCTTGGTGCACGCCTTGTTCTTGCTGTCCCAATCCGTCCACTTGATCCAGGTTTCGTCCTTCTTTTCCGGGCCAATGTTCACGTCTCTGGCGAACGGAACGATCGAGATGTAGACGTCCTCGTTTGTCGACGCCATGGTGTAGAAATCGTCGACCAGCTTCTTTGCGGCCTTCTTCAGTTCGACCATCTTGCTGGCGCTGGCCATCGAACCGGTGTTGTCGAGTGCAAGTGCGACGCGATAGCGAATGCTGCCCCACTTGGTCGTGGACGTCACGTTGAGCGGCACAGTCGGATAGCCGGCGAGCTTCATGAAATCGGTCTGCATCGTGCCGGTAGCGTCCACCTTGATGCTCGCGCCGGTGCCCGAATTGGCGCTGTATACGGCGGCGAACGTCACACCGGAGACTTCGGGGTGCGAGTAGAGGGCTGTGAAGTAAGCCTTCGCCTTGGTGGTCACGTCGGCGGCGCTGAGGCTGCTCGCCTCCTTGGAAATCATCAGCGCGGTGGCGTCGACGGCGGCCTGCATGGCCGAACGTGCGTTCACCGCCCGGCTGTAGTCGATCGCCGCACCGATAAAGGTCAGCAGCACCGGCAGCATCACTGCAAACATCATCGCCACGTTGCCGCGCTCGGCCCGGCCAAAGCCGGCGGCGGTCACTTTCAAACCATTCGCAATCCGGTCGAGCGTCATGGCTGCACCTGAGGGTGGTCCGTCATGGAACCATTGGGTAGGTCTCAGGCGTGAAGGGGTGGTAAACCCGAACCCCGAATTTGACTAAATGGCCGGATGCTTTTTCTTTCGAATGCGATCTTGAGGGAATATCGGCAATGGTCCGTGAATCCGCCGCCACAATCCCTGCGGTTTGGCGGTCGATTTCCGTTAACCAGCGCCGCCGCGCCGGATGGCCATTTTGCCGTCAGGAGGGGCTGCTGCCGAGGTTGCGGCGGGCCGTTTGCGGACCCATATGCCTCAATTAGAGGATTTCAACCGGGGAAGGCCCGTTTCTTGCCCTGTCAAGGGGCACCGTCGGTCTGGAATCCGGGATGTGCGGACTTTATGATGGCTTGGGGATGAGCCTGATTTGGTTCGTCGCAACCGCCATCAGGGGATGCTTTGCGTTCTGCCATGCTCCAGTCGTCCACCTCGTTCCGCTCCGCAAAAGCCACGATCTCCGCGGTGAAACCGCCGCAGATGAGCAATGACGAGGGCCGTTCCGGCACGCCGGGCGGTCCGGGAACCTCCGTCATCACCAAGGTGAAGCCGAAGACCAAGCGGCCGAGCCTGTATCGGGTGTTGATCCTGAACGACGACTACACGCCGATGGAATTCGTCGTTCATGTCATCGAACGGTTTTTCCAGAAGGACGTGGAGACTGCGACCAAGATCATGCTGCATGTTCACCAACATGGGATCGGCGAGTGCGGCATCTTCACTTACGAGGTCGCCGAGACCAAAGTGACGCAGGTGATGGATTTTGCGCGCAAGCACCAACATCCTTTGCAATGCGTGATGGAAAAGAAGTAGCCTTAAGCTCTAAGCACAATGCCAAAAGTGGGTATCGGCTTTTGGACGGCGTCGTGCTTCGATTAAGCAAGCGGTCCGCCGGACCGTTATGAACTCGAAATTTGGCGGGGGCCAAAAGGGACGCGAATGCCGACTTTCTCCCAGAGCCTGGAACAATCCCTGCACCGTGCGCTGGCGATTGCCAATGAACGTCATCACCAGTACGCGACGCTGGAGCATCTGCTGCTGTCGCTGCTCGATGACTCGGATGCCGCCGCGGTGATGCGCGCCTGCAATGTCGACCTCGACAAGCTGCGCGGCAGCCTCGTCAACTATCTCGAGACCGAATTCGAAAACCTGGTGGTAGAGGGCGGCGAGGATTCGAAGCCGACCGCCGGTTTCCAGCGCGTGATCCAGCGCGCGGTCATCCATGTGCAATCCTCGGGGCGCGAGGAGGTGACCGGCGCCAACGTGCTGGTGGCGATCTTCGCCGAGCGCGAGAGCCACGCCGCGTACTTCCTGCAGGAGCAGGACATGACCCGCTACGACGCGGTCAACTATATCAGCCACGGCATCGCCAAGCGGCCGGGCGCCTCCGAATCGCGCCCCGTGCGCGGCGCCGAGGAAGAGAACGAAGGCAAGACGGGCGAGGATTCCAAGAAGAAGGGCGACGCGCTCGATGCTTATTGCGTCAACCTCAACAAGAAGGCGCGCGACGGCAAGATCGATCCGGTGATCGGCCGTAACGCCGAGATCAACCGTGCGATCCAGATTCTCTGCCGTCGGCAGAAGAACAACCCGCTGTTCGTGGGCGAGGCCGGCGTCGGCAAGACGGCGATCGCCGAAGGCATCGCCAAGCGTATCGTCGATTCGGAAGTGCCCGACGTGCTCGCCGCCGCCACCGTGTTCTCGCTCGACATGGGCACGCTACTGGCCGGTACCCGCTATCGCGGCGACTTCGAGGAGCGGCTGAAGCAGGTGATCAAGGAACTGGAGGCGCATCCGAATGCGATCCTGTTCATCGACGAGATCCATACGGTGATCGGCGCCGGCGCCACCTCGGGCGGGGCCATGGATGCCTCCAATCTGCTGAAGCCTGCGCTGGCATCCGGCACCATCCGCTGCATGGGCTCGACGACCTATAAGGAGTATCGCCAGCACTTCGAGAAAGATCGTGCGCTGGTGCGGCGGTTCCAGAAGATCGACGTCAACGAGCCGACGGTCGAAGATGCGATCGCGATCCTCAAGGGTTTGAAACCTTACTTCGAGGACTACCACAAGCTGAAATACACCAACGAGGCGGTGGAAGCGGCGGTGCAGTTGTCCTCGCGCTACATCCATGACCGCAAGCTGCCCGACAAGGCAATCGACGTGATCGACGAGTCCGGCGCGGCGCAAATGCTGTTGCCGGAGAACAAGCGCAAGAAGACGATCGGCATCAAGGAAATCGAGACGACGATCGCGACGATGGCGCGGATCCCGCCGAAGAGCGTGTCGAAGGACGACGCCGAGGTGCTGAAGCATCTCGAGCAGACCTTGAAGCGCTCCGTGTTCGGCCAGGACAAGGCGATCGAGGCGCTGTCGGCGTCGATCAAGCTCGCGCGTGCGGGCCTGCGCGAACCGGAGAAGCCGATCGGCTGCTACCTGTTCTCGGGTCCGACCGGTGTCGGCAAGACCGAGGTCGCCAAGCAACTGGCGAGTTCGCTCGGCGTCGAGCTGCTGCGCTTCGACATGTCGGAATACATGGAGCGGCACACGGTCTCGCGCCTGATCGGCGCGCCTCCGGGCTATGTCGGTTTCGACCAGGGCGGGCTTCTGACCGACGGCGTCGACCAGCATCCGCACTGCGTGGTGCTGCTCGACGAAATCGAGAAGGCGCACCCCGATCTCTACAACGTGCTGCTGCAGATCATGGATCACGGCAAGCTGACCGACCACAACGGCAAGCAGGTCAACTTCCGCAACGTCATCCTGATCATGACGACCAATGCCGGCGCGTCCGACCTCGCACGCCAGGCGTTCGGCTTCACCCGCAGCAAGCGGGAAGGCGACGACGCCGAGGCGATCAACCGGCAGTTCGCGCCGGAGTTCCGCAACCGGCTCGACGCGATCGTGTCGTTCGCCCACCTCAACACCGACGTGATCGGCATGGTGGTGGAGAAGTTCGTGCTGCAGCTCGAGGCGCAGCTCGCCGACCGCGACGTGACGATCGAATTGTCGGACCCGGCCAAGGCCTGGCTGATCGAGCGCGGCTATGACGAACAGATGGGCGCGCGGCCGATGGCCCGGGTGATCCAGGAATACGTCAAGAAGCCGCTCGCCGACGAGGTGCTGTTCGGCAAGCTGAAGGGCGGCGGCCACGTCCGCGTCGTCGTGGTCAAGGATGAGGAGAAGAACGAGGACAAGCTCGGCTTCGAGTTCGTCGAAGGACCTGTGACGCCGAAGCCGGAGAAGCTGCCCGGCGCCAAGAAGCGGGCCGCGCCGAAGAAGCCAAAAGGCGGCAATGACGGTCCGCCGGGACCCACGAAGGGACCGCTCGTGAAGGTATGATACGCGCCTTCAGACTTTTTGGATACCAGACCGGCCGGCAGTTCGCTTGACTGCCGGCCGGTTTGTTTGCGTGATGGCCAAATAACAAATGAAAATGGGACCATCGTCATGCGCAACACGGAAGAGATCTGGTCGTTCGTCGATGCGAAGAAGGAGGTTTTCGAAAAGCTCGCCGACGACGTCTGGGCGGTGCCCGAGGTCTGCTTCGGTGAGTTCAAATCCGTCGCGCTGCACAAGCAGGCGCTGCAAGCCCAAGGCTTTCGCATCACGGAAAACAGCGGCGGCCTGCCGACCGCGGTGATGGGCGAGGCGGGTGAAGACGGTCCGGTGATTGCTATCCTCGGTGAGTTCGATGCCTTGCCGGGTCTGAGCCAGGAGGCGGGGCTCGCCGAACGGCGCGAGGTCGCGAGCGGCGGGCCGGGCCACGGCTGCGGGCACAATCTGCTGGGCGCCGGCGCGCTGCTGGCTGCGACCGCGATCAAGGATTATCTTGCGAAGAACGGACTGAAGGGCCGCGTGCGCTACTACGGCTGCCCGGCGGAAGAGGGCGGTTCCGGCAAGGCCTTCATGGTGCGCGAGGGCGCGTTTGACGATGTGGACATCGTGATCTCCTGGCATCCGGCGCCGTTCATGGCGCTCAACGTCGCGAACTCCCTGTCGATGATCCAGATCGATTTCACGTTTGTCGGCCGCGCCTCGCATGCGGCGGCGGCCCCGCATCTCGGCCGCAGCGCGCTTGATGCCGCGGAATTGATGAATGTCGGCGTCAACTACATGCGCGAGCATGTGCCGAGCGACGCGCGCATCCACTACGCGATGATCGATTCGGGTGGCATCGCGCCGAACGTGGTGCAAGCGCGCGCAAAGGTCCGCTACATGGTGCGCGCGATCGAGCTGCCGACCATGTGGAACATTTTCGAGCGCGTGAAGAAGGTCGCCGAGGGTGCTGCGCTGATGACCGAGACGACGGTCACCTCCGAGGTCTACAGCGCGATGTCGAACCTGCTCGGCAACGCGCCGCTGGAGAAGGCGATGCAGGCTAACCTGCAGCATCTCGGCCCGCCGCCGTTTGACGACAAGGACCGCGCGTTCGCCAAACAGATGCAGGCGACGTTCCAGCCGGAGGACATTACTACCTCCTGCAAGCGTTTTGGCGTCGCACCGGGCGATGCAGCGCTGGGCGAACTGGTGGTGCCGGCGGATTCGCCGCGCGCGCAGCTGCGCGGCTCGACGGATGTCGGTGACGTCAGCTGGGTGGCGCCGACCGTCCAGGCCTATGGCGCGACCTGGGCGATCGGCACGCCGGGGCATTCCTGGCAGATGACGGCGCAGGGCAAGGCGCCAGCAGCGCACAAGGGCATGGTGCATGCGGCGAAGGCGATGGCGGCGACCGCGCTCGATTGCCTGCGGGATCCTGCCCTGGTCGAAAGCGCGAAGGCTGATTTTGCCCAGCGCACCAAGACGTTCGCCTACAAGTCGCCGCTGCCGGCGGAGACGAAGGCGCCGGTGGTTGCCCAGGCTGCCGAATGATGCAGCGGGCGTTGTTAGAGGAGCCGCTACGCTGGCTGCAGCAAACGCCGATGAGCGATCCTGCGCAGCAGGCGTTCATGCTCGAGAACCTGCCTGCAGACGTGGGCGAGCTTTGCCGGATCGTCCAGGGCGTGCTGATCCATCTGGAATGGACCAGCGCCTACGGCTTGTCCGCGGCCGATCTCGCCCGACCGTCGCGCGAGACGCTGTCGCTGTCGGGTCGCCTGCGCGGGGTTGCGGACACCGGTCCTCAGCCGCTCACTGAGCCGCGTCAGCCAAAGGCGCGCTCGCCCGGCACGTGTCGCGACTTTGCGCTGATGCTGTGCGGCTTGCTCCGGCATCAGGGCGTTCCGGCGCGGGTGCGATGCGGCTTCGCTGCCTATTTCCGCGCGGGGCCCTGGGAGGACCACTGGATCTGCGAGTGCTGGGTTGCGAGCGAGCGCCGCTGGCGGCGGATCGACCCGCAACTGGACAGCGTGCTCACAAAACATCTCGGCATCGGCTTCGATCCGACCGATCTGCCGCCGGACATGTTCCTGAGTGCGGGTGACGCGTGGCTTCGCTGCCGCACCGGGCAGGACGATGCGGGTGTCTTTGGTCATGGAACGGCCCGCCGGATGTGGTTCATCCGCGTCAACGTCGTGCGCGATCATCTGGTGCTGAACGGATCGGAAGTCTCGGCCTGGGATTCGTGGCGCAATGCATCCGCCCGGCATCGGCTGCTGGACGAGGACGAGCAGCGAGCGACTGATGTGATCGCAACGCTGCCGACCCAGGCGGTGAGCACGCTCGCGCCGCCCTGGATGGCGTGACAGCAAAACGGGCTGGCTCCGATGGTCGCAAGCAGGTAGTGTTGCCCCGTCTGCGTGACTGGCGATCAGATGGGCCACCATCGGGAAGCGCAGATATTTGATGGCCGTTCGCCTGGGCCGCCGACCTGTCGGCAAATCCGTACCACGGAGCCCGGACGAACCATGGACGATGGCCCGCAGAACGCACTGAAACTTCAGAACACACTGAAACTTCGCTACGGCCTCAACCCGCATCAGGCATTCGCAGAACTGCGGAGCAAGGCCTCTCCGCTCGACGTACTGTCCGGCGCGCCCGGCTACATCAACCTGCTCGATGCATTGCGCGGCTGGAAACTTGTCAGGGAGCTGACGCGTCGGTTTGCGCAGCCGGCGGCAGCCTCGTTCAAGCACGTCAATCCGGCGGGAGCCGGCTTAAGCGGTGGCACTTTGGACGAGAGCTATCGGCGCGCGCATTTCCTTCCCGACTGGTCTCTGTCGCCACTGGCGGTCGCCTATATCCGCGCGCGGCAGGCGGACCGCATCGCATCCTACGGCGATTTCATCGCGCTCAGTGACCCGGTCGACCTTGCAACGGCGCTGGTGATCAAGAACGTGGCTTCGGACGGGGTGATCGCGCCTGGCTTTGATCCGCAAGCGCTGTCGGTCCTGCGTGCAAAGCGCGACGGGCGCTTCGTCGTGCTGGCGGTCGATCCCGCCTATGAGCCCGAGGGGCCGGAAGTCCGCGACGAATTTGGCCTCACGCTTGTTCAGGACCGTGACACGTCGGCTGCGCCGATCCTCCAGGCATTGCAGGCGGTGACTTCGCACGCGCAGCTCGACACAGTCGACGAGCGCGGGCTGTCGCTGGCCATGATCGTTGCGAAGCACACCCAGTCGAACGCCGTCGTGCTGACGGCGGACGATCAGACGGTCGGGATCGGCGCAGGACAGCAGTCGCGTATTCTGTCGACGCGGATCGCGTGCGAGAAGGCGGAGACGTATCTGCTGTATGACCATCCGCGGATTCTCGATCTCGCGTTCAAACCAGGGCTCGGGCGGATCGAGAAGATGAACGTCGTCGAACTGCTGTTGCGCTTCGACGTGCTTGCCGGCGCCGAGCAGACCGCTGTTCAGGGTCAACTCGCCGCCGCCTTCGTGCCGCTGACGCGGGACGAGAAGATGTCCTGGCTGCAGCACAAGCGAAGGCTTTATCTTGCGTCAGATGCCGCAATCCCGTTCCGCGATAACATCGATCGTGCGGCTGCGGCAGGCGTTACGCATGTGGTGCAGGCCGGTGGCTCCAGGCGCGACGGGGAGGTGACTGCTGCTGCGGACCAGTACGGCATGGTGATGCTGCACACTGGCGTGCGGCACTTCCTGCACTAGGCCAGGCTCAGCGTCGGCGCGGAGGCGCCGGTGTCGCATTGCTCACGCAGCACCGAGAGGCCGCGGACGAAGATCGAGATGCCGAGCTCGAAGCCGTGATCGAGGTCCACCGGCCTGACGAACGAGCCGGCCATCTCGTGCACCACATAGCCGCGCACCAGGCCGCGCAGGCAGTGCATGGCGTGCTGCACGGCTTCGCCTTGCAGGCCGCATTCGCCAAGCGCTTTGCGGATGATGGATGCCACGCTCTCGAGCGCGTCGTTCCAGTCCTTGTCCTTGGTGGTGGGTGAAAGCCAGGTGGCGGCGGCGAGCCCCGGCCGCGCATGAACATAGGCGCGGATCGCCCGCGCGCAGCCGCGCACAGCGTCCTCGCCGTGCTTGTCGCCGACTTCCTGCTCCATCCACTTTCTGAGCTCGCGATATCCCTTGATCGCAAGCATCCGCTGCGCGCCGAGCACGTTGAAGGCAGGTCCGGGGAATTGTCCCTCGAGTTCCTTCGCAAGGTCGGAGCGCACCTTGCGATCCCACTCGCTGCGATCCCCGACCAGCGCCGAGGTATCCATCTGGGCCGCGAAATCGTTCGAAACGGAGAACGTCATGACTTTCAGTCGCTCCGGGAGCACTTCTTGCTGATCGAAAGCTAGCGACCGTAGGTTGACGAATTGTTGCGATTTCGCTGTGCGGTGCGCGCCTCCATGTTGCGGTGCGGCGTGCGATGCCCGGCCTAATTCCTGGTCGCACGCTCGAGGAAGCGCACCAGCGCCTTGCGATCGTCCTCCGAGGCGATCACCTGCTCGGGCATCTTGGTCCCCGGCGTGTAGGCCGCGGGCCCGACCTCGAACAGCTTCGAGACGGTTTCCGGTGTCCAGACGATGTCGAGCTTCTTCAGCGGCTCGGAGAAGTTATAGCCGGGCAGGGAGGCTATCCGCCGTCCGAACAGGCCCGCGAGCGTCGGACCGGCCCTGTTGCCCTGGTCGGGTGCCAGCGCGTGACAGGCGACGCAGGCGCGGAAGATCTCCGCGCCTCGATCGCCGGCATGCGCGGCCAGCGGATCATTCTGGCCTTCCTGAATCGTTGCGCCGACCGGCTCGCCGGTCAGCACATTCCAGCGTCTGATCAGGGCGTCGGTGCCGCCGGTGAGCAGCGTCACGTCGTCGGGCAGGAACGCGACCGACCAGACCGGGCGGTCCGCGCCGACCAGCCTGCGGGCGAGATTGCGCGCCTTGCGATCGATGATGGCGACCGCGCCGCGAATGTCCGCAGCTGCGATGGTCGCGCCGTCCCGCGACAGCGCCATCGACACCACCGGTAGCGGCCCGAGCGCGATCTCGCCGCTCAGTTTGCCATCGCGTGCGAGGAAGTAGACCTTGCCGTCGGCGCCCGCGGCGGCGATTTCCCCGTCATCGGCGACGATCAGCGAATTCAGCGGCGCGGGCAGCGTGATGATGGACGGCGCCGCGCCGTCGAGCGGCCAGATCCGCAACGTCAGGTCATAGCTGGCCGTGACCAGCGCGCGCCCGTTGGCAGAGAACGCGACGCCGTTGACGTTTTGCGTGTGGCCTTCGAACAGGCGCGGCGTGCCGCCATCGACCGGCCAGAGCCGCACGCTGTGATCCCATGACGCCGAAGCCAGCATCGTGCCGTCGGGAGAAACCGCGATCGCCGCGACGGGTGCGGTGTGGCCTTCGAACACCTTGTCGGGCTGCGGCTTGCCCGCGCTCCAGATGGCGATGCGGCCGTCGGCGCCCGCGGTCGCTGCGCGGCCGTCCTTGAACAGCGCGGTGGCGTTGACCGCATCGTCATGAAACCGCAGCACCTGCTCGGCCGCGTCACGCTCGAGCGACCAGCGGATCGCGCTGCCGTCAAAGCTGCCCGAGAGCAGGGTCTTGCCGTCGGCGGATATCGTCAGCGCGCGCACCGGTCCGCCATGCCCGCGCAATTGCGCCATGACGGCGCTCGGAGCCAGCAGAGCCGCAATAGCCAGGGCGGTCAAAGCGCGACCAATCGTCAGCACCAGTTGCTCCCTTGCGCGGCCAAACGCCGTATCGAAGCATGAACGCTTACCTCGATAAAGCGCCTCGTTTGTGTCGAGATGGTGCGTGCGCCCCGCACGCAGCCGCGTTGCACTGAGAGCGGTACCCATGGACTTGACGGCGGTCGGTTGCATCTGCGTCATGCAACCGTGCCGAATGTCGATGAACCAGCGCAAAAAAGCTCACCGGAATGGCCGGGTTCGCTGCATGCCTTCAGCAAGGGCATGCTGGCGGCGTCGCGAACGATCCTGACCTACACGTTGTTTGCGACCTATCTCGGCGTCGGTGCGCTGGCGCACGACCTGAACTTCAGTCCGCTCTGGGCGATCCTGGCGACGGCGCTGGTGTGGGCGGCGCCCGCGCAGATGATCCTCTTGACCGCGCTCGGCAGCGGCGGAACCGCGGTGCAGGCGGCGGCCGCCGTCTCGCTCAGCGCGATCCGGCTGATGCCGATGGTGGTGGCGCTGCTGCCGATGCTGCGCGGACCGAAGACGAAAACCTGGCAGTTGATTCTGCCGACGCACTTCGTTGCCGTGACGGTGTGGGTGGAAAGCATGCGGCTGGTGCCGCAGGTGCCGCGCGAGCGCCGCATCGCGTTCGTCAACGGGCTCGGCACCGGCGTGATGGGTGCGACCGTGATTTCGACGCTGGTTGGCTACAATATTGCGGCGGCGCTGCCGCCGTTGTTTGGCGCTGCGGTACTGTTCCTGACACCGATCAGCTTCCTCCTGACTTCGTGGGCAAACAGCAAGTTGCTGGTGGACCGGCTGGCGCTCGCGCTTGGCATCGCGCTGCTGCCGCTGGCGAACCTGCTGAATACCGGTGTCGATTTGCTGATTGCCGGCGTTTCGGCGGGCACGATCGCCTATGCCGTGCATCGCCTCAGGGCGCGCGCATGAGCGGCTTCGTCGGCGACTGGCAGGCGCTGTGGTTGCTGCTGCTCGTCGGCGTGCTGCCGAACGAGATCTGGCGGGTGTTCGGCTTTCTTGCCGGGCGCAAGATCGACGAGGGCGCCGAAATCCTGGTGTGGGTGAGGGCGGTCGCCACGGCCATCGTCGGCAGTGTCATCATCCAGGTCCTGATCGTGCCGCCGGGCGCGCTTGCGAGCGTGCCGACGTCGGTGCGCTTTTCGGCTTTCGCGGCCGGATTTGTCATCTATCTTGTGGTCAGGCGGTCGGTGCTCGCCGGCGTGATCGGCGCCGAGGCGGTGCTGCTCGGCGGCAAGTGGTGGTTCGGTTAGCTTACTCAAAGGGTGTCCGATGGCTGACATCAACGAAATCCGCGCCGGCGAAGTTGCCGTGACGCCGCCCGCGGCGCGCGACGCCGGGCTGGAATTCATCGGCCGCATCCATACGCCATGGAAGACGCGCGCAGAGACACCGCGGCAGGGAAGCGACGACGGTCCCGTCTGCCGCATCGAGGTGTTCGACCGATGGGTGCCGGCGCTGAAGGGCCTCGACGAATTCGAGACGCTTTTCGTCATCTACTGGCTGCACCAGTCGCGCCGCGATCTCGTGACCCAAAGCCCGCGCAGCAATGGCGCGACCTCCGGCACCTTTGCGCTGCGCTCGCCGGTGCGGCCAAATCCGCTGGGTCTGTCGCAGGTCAAGCTGGTCGGCATCGAGGGCAATTTTGTCTCGGTGCGCGGGCTCGATTGCCTCGACGGCACGCCGCTGATCGACATCAAGCCCGACCGGTGTCACCATTCCTGACTCGGAAGTCACCACACCTGACCTGGAATTTGTCGACAAATCAGCGGCGGCGGCTGTCGCCGCTGGTCGATATCCGCTAGTTTGAATGGACCCTATCCCGCAGAGAGGTCGTCATGGCCCGCATCACCAATATCGAGCAGCTCAGGCAGGTCATCCCGGAGCCTCGCGCGACGACCAAACTCAAAATCCTGCCCGAGCTCGACGAGCAGGCGACGGAGTTCATCCAGACCAGCCCGTTCGTGTTCCTGGCGACCGTCGACAAATCCGGAACGGTGGAAGTCTCGCCCAAGGGCGACGAGCCGGGCTTTACGCGGATCGAGAATGCAAAGACGCTGCTGATCCCCGAGCGCGCCGGCAACAATCTCGCCTATGGCTTGCAGAACATGCTCGCGACCGGAAGCATCGGCCTCATTTTCGTCCGGCCGCGGACCGGCGAGACGCTGCGCGTGTCGGGGCGGGCGGAGATATTCGACGATGCGGAGTTGCTGCAACGGCTCGGTTCCGAGAAACGGCCGGCGCTGCTGGCGATCCGCGTGCATATCGAAAAATGCTTCTTCCACTGCGCGCGCTCGTTCCTGCGCGCAAAGCTCTGGGAGCCGGAGTCCTGGCCGGAGGCCAAGCGCGTTTCATTCGGCAGGGTGATTGCGCCGAAGATGGGGGCCACCGATGAGGGGGCCGTGAAGGAGATCGACGACAGGGTAGCCTCGAGCTACGAGACGCGACTCTGGACCAACGCGTAGCCGGCCAACAGAGGTCAGGCGGACCACAAGCCCTCGTGGCGGCGCGCTGCATCCTCGTTCAGGCGCTTGGCAAGGTCATCGGCGAGGCCAGGGGTTTGCACTGTCGCCACCAGCTCGCCGGCCTTGGTCGTCAGGGTGTTGTCTCTGACTTCGAGCGGGAAATCGTCGGCTTCCAGTTGCGTCCTGTCGGGTGTCATGCGGCCCCTCGATGCTCGGTTGAGCCACCATATCAGTTCCGGCCCTGAGATTGCACCCGGAACGCGCGCATCTCACAATGCGCTAACGCTCAATCCGGGAGGAAAAGCCGTGGCATTCGAACACCTGACCTATGTGCGCGACGATCGCGTCGCCACCATCACGCTGAACCGGCCTGACCGGCTGAACGCGATTGCGCGGGGCATGCCGCAAGAGATCCGCGCGGCGGTCGAAATGGCCAATGCCGACGACCTGGTGCATGTGATCCTGCTGCAGGGAGCGGGCAAGGCGTTCTGCGCGGGCTACGACCTGAAGAATTCGGCCGAGCAGCCGCGCGGCAGCGCTGGCAGCCAGGATATGCCCTGGGACCCGTTCCTCGATTTCATCGGCATGGACAACAACACCCAGTGTTTCCAGTCGCTGTGGCGCAGCTACAAGCCGACCATCTGCAAGGTGCACGGCTATGCGGTCGCGGGCGGCACCGACATCGCGCTCTCCTGCGATCTCGTCATGATGGCGGAGGATGCGAAGATCGGCTATCCGCCGTCGCGGGTCTGGGGCTGCCCGACGACGATGATGTGGGTCTATCGGGTGGGCGCCGAGCGGGCCAAGCGGCTCTTGTTCACCGGCGACTTGATCGACGGCAAGGAGGCCGAGCGTATCGGGCTGATCACCAAGGCCGTGCCGGCTGACGAACTCGATGCCGAGACGAAGAAGCTGGTCGACCGCATCAAAGGCGTGCCGAAGAACCAGCTCTGGATGCAGAAGACGGCGATCAACAGCGCGTTCGAGAACATGGGGCTGCGTACCACCCAGACGCTGGCGACCGTGTTCGACGGCATCACCCGTCATTCGCCGGAAGGCATCTGGTTCAAGCAGCGCGCCCAGGACGTCGGCTTCCACCAGGCGGTGAAGGAGCGCGATTCCGGCGAGCCGATCCAGGGCAGCAAGCCGCCGCGCAACAATTGAGGCCCGGCCGTATGCGCTGTGCCTCCGCGAGGCTTACTCCTTCAGCGCCGCGATGATCCGCGTTGCCTGGTCCTCGAGCACCTTCAGGTCTTCCTTGCGGCTCGCCGCGGGCAGCAGGGCGACGCCGTCGTGGCGCGGCAGCACGTGCATGTGCAGGTGGAACACCACCTGGCCGCCGGCACGCTCATTGGCCTGTTGCAGCGTGATGCCGTCGGCGGCGAACGCCTTCTTCAGCGCGATCGCAACCTTCTGGGTCGTGCGTGCGATCGCCGCAAAATCTTCCGGCGAAATATCGAAGATGTTGCGCGCCGGCGCCTTCGGGATCACCAGCGCGTGGCCGGGACAGCGCGGCATGATGTCGAGGAGTACAAAGGTCTTGTCGTCCTCGTAGATCTTGAAGGCCGGCAGTTCGCCGCGCAGGATCTTTGCGAAGATGTTGTCGTTGTCGTAGGCGGTCATTGGCTCCTGTAGCCTCTTGTTTGGAGCATGATCTTTTCGGAAAACCGGCATCCACTTTTCCGGATCATGCTCTAGCTCTCCACCTTGCGGAACGGCGCGTATTCGGTCAGCTCATCCACCGCATGCGACACATACTGCCGCTCGCGCCTAAGATAGTCGGCGACGGCGTGGCGGAAGCCGGGGTCGGGAATGTAGTGCGCCGAGAATGTCTCGGTCGGCATGTAGCCGCGCGCCAGCTTGTGCTCGCCCTGCGCGCCGGCCTCGACGCGCTGCAGTTTGCGCTGAATGGCGAAGTCGATGGCCTGATAATAGCAGACCTCGAAGTGCAGGAACGGCTGATGCTCGACCGCGCCCCAGTGGCGGCCGAACAGCGTCTCCGAGCCGATGAAGTTGATGGCGCCGGCGATCCAGCGGCCGTTGCGCTTCGCCATCACCAGCAGGATATCGTCCGGCATGGTCTCGGCGACGCGCGAGTAGAAGTCGCGGGTGAGGTAGGGCGAGCCCCATTTGCGCGAGCCGGTCTCCATGTAGAACTTGAAGAAGGCGTCGAACGCGGCTTCGGTCAGGTCCTTGCCCGTGAGCTGCTCGATGGTGATGCCGTTCGCGACCGCCTCGCGGCGCTCGCGCTTGACCTGCTTGCGATGGCGCGAATTGAGCGCGCCCAGGAAATCGTCGAAGCTGCCGTACCCTTGGTTTTCCCAGTGGAACTGCTTGTCGGTCCGTTGCAGGAAGCCGTTCTGCGCCAGCAGCTCCCATTCCTCCTTGCGCGCGAAGGTGACGTGAACGGAGGATGCCTGCACCGTCCGGCACAGGGCCATCAGCCCCTTGGCGAGCAGCTCGCGCACCTCGGCAGCGTCGGGAATATCCTCGCGCACGAGCAGGCGAGGGCCGGTTGCCGGTGTGAACGGCACCGACACTTGCAGCTTTGGATAATAGCTTCCGCCGGCGCGCTCATAGGCGTCGGCCCAGCCTGCGTCGAACACGTATTCGCCGCGCGAATGCGATTTCAGGTAGCACGGCACCACGCCAACGATCTCTCCTCGCCGCTTGGCGATCAGGTGCTGCGCGCCCCAGCCGGTGCGCGGGCAGGCTGATCGGGAGGCCTCCAGCGCATGGTAAAATGCGTGCGCGACAAAGGGGTTGTAGCGCTCTCTCAGCGTGCCGCATGAATTTGTTGCCATGCCGCCGGAGGCGGCGGCGTTCCGCCCGGGATTGGCGCAGGCATCCCACGCCTCGGCGGGAATGTCGCCGATGGAAGGAACCGCCTGGAATTCGATATTGGAAGAAGGCATGCGTGCTGGAGATGATCCCGCTGGAACCGCAAGATTAGCAGATCATGGGCCCCCAAGGCCACGTGGCCACAGCATGGCCGATGATCCTGGGCCTCAATTCTCCGGCACAAAGCCTTCGAAAATCATCTGATCGGCGTACTGCGTGGCGCGCTGGCGCTGTTCCGCGGTGCGCACCGTCCAGGTCAGCAGGGGGCAGCCGAAGATGTTGCGCGCGATCCATGGCGCGGGGGCGGGCAGTTCATTGACCCAATAGGCGACGAAATGCGGTTGCGTGCGCAAGGCGTGCCGCAGGGCGGTCATTCCATGCCGCTGCGCGGCCGAGGTCTTGGTCCAGTAATCGTCGTCGTAGGTGCGCTGGGCGACGATGCCGCGCACGATGTGGGGGGCGCGTTCCTTGAGGGCAAGCACCTGATCGGGATCGAACGACATCGCGACCGCGGGGCCCTTGTAGGTCTTCAGAACCTCCGCGACGCGGGCGACGAGCTTTCGATCGCCATCAAAATGGCTCTTGATCTCGACCACCAGCGGCACCTGCCCGGCGGTGAGATCGCACAGCTCGCCGAGCGTGATCATGCGATCAGCAGTGTCCTTGAACGGGACCTGCTTCAGTTGGGCAGCGGTCAGCGCAGTGAGCTTCTCGCTGCCGTCGTTCAGTCGCCCCAGGACATCGTCATGATGCACCATGGCTTCGCCATCGGCGGTGAGCTGGACATCGAGCTCGATCGCGAAGTTGCCGGCGATCGCCGCCCGAAAGGCCGACGGCATGTTCTCGATGACGCCCTGCGCGCGGTCGTGCAGCCCGCGATGGGCCACCGGCCGCGCGGTCAGCCACTCCGGTGCCCGCATGGTGATCAGGCGACTTCGAAGATCGCCTCGACCTCAACCGCAGCGTCGGCGGGCAGCGACGCGACGCCGACGGTTGAGCGCGCATGCCGGCCCTTGTCGCCGAAGGCTGCGACCATCAGGTCGGATGCGCCGTTCAGCACCTTCGGCCCATCAAGGAAGTCGGGCTGCGAGTTGACGAAGCCGCCGAGCCGCACCACGCGCGCGACCTTGTCGAGGTCGCCGAGCGCCGCCTTGACCTGCGCCAGAAGGTTGATCGCGCAACCGCGCGCGGCCGCTGCACCTTGCTCGACCGTGACGTCCTTGCCGAGCTTGCCTTTGGCGATCAGCTTGCCATCAGGGCCGAGGCAGATCTGACCCGAGCAGATCAGAAGGTTGCCGGTACGGACGAAGCCGACATAGTTGGCAACCGGCGCCACGGGCTGGTTCAGCACGATGCCTTGTGCCGCGAGCTTCTGTTCGACCGTGCCTGCCATGACCAACCTCTTGTTGTTTCGCACCGTTCAGGAAAAAGCCGCCCCTTTTTGCCCATCATGTTGTCGCAAGCAAGGTGCGTGACCCGGCGTACTGTTCAGATTCGCAAGAAACCGCATGTTTCGGGGGCCCGGCGCCCCTTTTTGCCCGCGGCGCTGCTGTTGCGGGCGGGCAACGGCGCCACTATCCTCAAGGATCGATGACCGACGGAGCCTTTATGCCTTCAGCCGCGCGCGCTTTTGGAATTCGTGCAAGTTCAGCCGGGTGGCTCGCGCTTGCCTCGGCGGTCGTGCTGCTGGATCCCGGTTTCGCTGCGGCGGCCGCGCCGGGGCCGTTCCTCGCGCATCAGGCGGCTTACGACCTCAGCTTGAAAACCTCGCGCCGCAGTCCGTCGGTGGAAGCCGCCGAAGGCCGCATCGTCTACAATTTCTCGGGCAGCGAGTGCGAAGGCTACACGACGGATTTCCGCCAGGTGTCGCGGCTGAACACCGGCGAAGGCCGGACGGTGGTAAGCGACCTGCGCTCGTCCAGTTGGGAAGAGGGCAAAGGCTCGAGCTACCGCTTCAAGATCGAGACGCGACTGAACAATGAGAACACCAGCTCGGTGGACGGCTCCGCCGAGCGCACGGCGAACGGCATCGTCGTCAAGCTGAAGCAGCCACAGGCAAAGACCTTCACCCTCGACAAGGCGATCGTATTTCCGACCGAGCAGGTGAACCGCATCCTGCAAGCGGCACGCGGCGACAAGTCCATCCTCGAGCTTGCCGTCTATGACGGCTCCGACAATGGCGAGAAGGTCTACAACACGCTGACGGTGATCGGGCAGCCGATCCCGGGTGAGCGCGTTCCCACAAAACCCGACGTCGGCTCAGACAACGAAGCGCTGAAGACCCTGACCCGCTGGCCGGTGACGGTCAGCTATTACGACCGCGCGGCGAAGTCGAGTACCGGCGAGCAGACGCCGGTCTATGCGATGTCGTTCGAGCTTTACGAGAACGGCGTCTCGCGCGCGCTGACGCTCGACTACAACGACTTCGTCATCACCGGCGCAATGAGCAAGTTCGACGCCCGGACGACCAAGCCGTGTAATTGAGGGCGTTACGGGCCTGCCGCGCCGTAGCTCGAAGAGCGAAGGCGGGTCCAGATTCCGTACCTGCGCCTCCTCCCGCTCCGTGCTAACCTTCCGCCATGACAGGCTACGGTCAGTTCTGCGCGATGGCGCGCGCTCATGAGGTGCTGGGCGGGCGCTGGACGCTGCTCGTCGTGCGGGAGCTGCTGTGTGGCAGCCGCCGCTTCAACGATATCCGCCGCGGCATCCCGCGGATTTCCCGCACCATGCTGTCGGAGCGTTTGCAGGCCCTGACATTCGCTGGCGCAGTGGTTCGCCTCGATGGCGAGTACGGTCCCGAATATGCGCTCACTGAAGCCGGCAACGAGCTTGCGAGCCTCGTGAGTGCGCTCGGCACATGGGGCCAGCGATGGCTGCCGCGGCATCCGGCAGAAGAGGACATCGAGCTGGAACCGCTGCTCATCGACATGCAGCGGCGGGTGCGCTTCGAGGCGCTGCCGAAGGAGCCGATGGTGGTGCGGTTCGAGGTCCAGCGCAACAAGCCGCGCTTCATGCTGCTGAAGTCTTCCGAAGCATCGGTCTGCGTCCAGAATCCGGGCTTTCCCGAACCGTTGCGGGTTCGCAGCCCGCTCGCGCCGCTGGTCGCATGGTGGCGTGGCGACGCAACGTTCGCCGAGGCGCAGCGGACCGGGCTGACGGTCGAGGGACCGCGCGCCCTCGCACGCGCATTTCCTGCGTGGTTCGAGCGATACATGTTTGCGCACGTCGAGCCGGCGACGGTCCGGAATTCGTACCCCCCACGGACGCGACGAGGCGGCATAAGCGGCACGTAACTTCACCCCTCAACAGGAGAGTTCCGTGACCGCTCATCTGCTCGTCGTTTATCCCGTTCCCAAGAGTGCCGACGACTTCGATCGCGACTATCGCGAAAAGCATCTGCCCTATGCCGGGCCGCGGCTGAAGGGCGCCACCAGCGTCGTGACCAAGCGCGTGGTCGGGCCGGCGTACGCGCCGCCGCCGTACCACATGATTTCCGACGTGACCTTTCCGTCGATCGACACGCTGAAGGCCTGCGCAATGTCGGAGGAGGGCAAGCAGGCGCTGGCCCACGCGGCATCGATCTCGACCGGCGGCAAGCCCACGGTGATGGTCGTCGTCGACGACTGATCGTCCGATGCGGATGCGGATCCGACACTGCAGATGTCGGGTCCGCGGCGCCTCAGTCGCCCTTCGCCGGCCCCTCATAGGCGATCCCCCGGATCACCGAGTCGCGGCCAAAGCGCTGGCGCAGGTCGTCCATTGCGCGCTCGGCGTGGGCGCTGCGGCGGTCGAGCAGATCGGAGTCTTCGGCCTCCGACGCCGGACGCAGCGCACTGACGCCGGTGCCGATCAGGCGGAACGACGTGCCGTCGATCTCCTTTGCCAGCAGCTCGCGCGCGGTTGCGAAAATCCGGTTGGCGAGCTGTGTCGGCGCGCCGATCGATTGCGCCCGCGTGCGCTGGCGAAAATCCGCGGTCTTCAATTTCAGCGTGATGGTCGAGCCGGCGAGCTCGGCGGATTTCAGCCGCGACGACACCTTCTCCGTCAGCTGCCAGAGAATGCGCTCCAGGGTTGTCAGGTCGCGCAGGTCGGTCTCGAACGTTGTCTCCGCCGACAGCACCTTCGTGTCGCGATCCGGCTCCACCTTGCGGTCGTCGATGCCGCGCGCGAGCCGCCACAGCCGCCGGCCCTCGGGGCCGAACTGCTTCATCAGTTCGTTCTCGTCGGCGCGCTGGAAGTCGGAGATCAGGCGAAAGCCCTGCTGCTGCAGCCGCTGCTGGGTCGCAGGCCCGACGCCATAGATGAAGCTCACCGGCTTGTTCGCCAGCAGCGTGCGTCCGTCCTCCTGGTCGAGCACCGCAAAGCCGCGCGGCTTGTCGAGATCGGAAGCGACCTTAGCGAGAAACTTGTTGGAGGAGAGCCCGACCGACACGCTGATGCCGATGTCGCGCTGCACGGCAAGCGCGAAGCGGGCCAGCGTCAGCGCCGGGGTCGCGCCGTGGATGCGTTCGGTGCCGGAAAGGTCGAGGAATGCCTCGTCGATCGACAGCGGCTCGACCAGCGGCGTCAGCGCCTGCATCGCGCGGCGCACCTCGCGCCCGACGCGGACGTATTTCGCCATGTCGGGTTTCACCACCACCAGCTCGGGACAGAGCGCATGCGCCTTGAACATCGGCATCGCCGAGCGCACGCCAAAGGTGCGCGCCACGTAGCAGGCGGCCGACACCACGCCACGCTTGCCGCCGCCGACTGCGACCGGCTTGTCGGCAAGCTCCGGATTGTCGCGCTTCTCGACCGTTGCATAGAAGGCGTCGCAGTCGATATGGGCGATGGCGAGCGAAGCGAGGGCGTGATGCCGCACGAGCCGCGGCGAGCCGCAGTGCCTGCACCGCAAGACCTTGGCGTCGGCTGCCTGCAGGCAGTCGCGGCAAAAGCCGGTCGCAGGCAGCGTCGTGGTCACGGCACGTCGCGCTCCCATGTCGGGCCGCCAAGGGCCTCGCGCGCTGCGATCAGCTGCCGCGGCTTGATGTCGTGGGCCGCGCCGAAGTCGTCGATCAGGGCTTCGTCGTTGAGAATAAAATCCAATACACCGACGAGGAAGGATTTGTCCTGCGCGGCGGCGCGAATCGATTCCGGACCGAGGCCTGTTTCGGCCAGAAATGCGCCCAACCGCGCGGGCTCCTGCGCAAGAAAAGAAAGCGCCTGAATCGCTACAGTTTCAGCTACTTGGCCGGGGGTGAAGGTCCGCTTTGTCATCGATTGTATTTGCCTTTCCGTAACCTATCCTCTCTATTTTGAATCATCTTGCCACGCCTGTTTTCATGTGGCGAACCCGTTTTGCGGAGGCAAACCGGCCACTTCATCGGGAATGGGAGGGCGGGATGGCAAAAACCGTCCTTATCGTCGAAGACAACGAGCTCAACATGAAGCTCTTTCGCGACCTTCTCGAGGCCCATGGTTACCAGACCGTTGGCACCAACAAGGGAATCGAAGCGCTCGATCTCGTGCGCCGCCATCGCCCTGACTTGATCCTGATGGATATCCAGCTGCCGGAAGTTTCGGGCCTCGACGTCACGCGCTGGATCAAGAACGACCCGGAGCTTCACACCATTCCTGTGGTCGCCGTCACCGCGTTCGCGATGAAGGGCGACGAAGAGCGCATCCGCGAAGGCGGCTGCGAGGCGTATCTTTCAAAGCCGATCTCGGTCGGCAAGTTTATCGAAACCGTTCGACGTTTTATCGGGTAGGGGGACGCAAATGTCCGCGCGTATTCTTGTAGTCGACGACATTCCGGCCAATGTGAAGCTGCTGGAAGCGCGACTGTCGGCCGAATATTTCGATGTGATGACGGCCTCGAACGGCAAGCAGGCGCTGGAGATCGCCGCGCGCGCAGAATGCGACATCATCCTGCTCGACGTCATGATGCCGGACATGGACGGCTTCGAGGTCTGCCGCCGCCTGAAGTCGAATCCCGCGACGCATTTCATTCCGGTGGTCATGGTGACTGCGCTCGACTCGCCCTCCGACCGCGTGCGCGGGCTGGATGCCGGTGCCGACGATTTCCTCACCAAGCCGGTCTCCGATGTCGTGCTGATCGCGCGCGTACGCTCGCTGACGCGGCTGAAGATGATGACCGACGAACTGCGGATGCGCGCGATCACCTCGCACGAGATCGGCATCCAGAGCCCGGAGCGCGACGCGGTCGCAGATCAAGGCAAGGGCGGGCGGGTTCTTCTGGTCGACGACCGGCCGGCGTCCTACGAGCGGCTCGCCGCCATGCTGACCGACGAGCATTCCGTCGATGTTGAGCCCAACCCGTCCGAGGCGCTGTTTCACGCCGCCGACGGCAACTACGATCTGCTGATCGTGTCGCTCGGGCTCGAGAATTTCGATGGCCTCAGGCTATGCAGCCAGGCGCGTTCGCTGGAGCGCACGCGGCACGTGCCGATCCTCGCCATCTCCGATGCCGACAACAATTCGCGGCTGTTGCGCGGGCTCGAGATCGGCGTCAACGACTACCTGCTGCGTCCGGTGGACAAGAACGAATTGCTGGCGCGCGCCCGCACCCAGGTGCGCAAGCGCCGCTACACCGATCACCTGCGCGACAATGTGCAGAATTCGATCGAAGCGGCGATCACCGACGCACTCACCGGGCTGCACAACCGCCGCTACATGGAAAGCCACCTGGCGACGCTTGCCGAACAGGCCGGCTCGCGCGGAAAACCGCTGGCGCTGATGGTGCTCGACATCGACTTCTTCAAGGCGATCAACGACGGCCATGGCCACGATGCGGGCGACGACGTGCTGCGCGAATTCGCGGTGCGCATCCGCAAGTCGATCCGCGGCATCGATCTCGCCTGCCGCTACGGCGGCGAGGAATTCGTCATCGTCATGCCGGAGACCGACATGCACGTCGCCGGCATGGTCGCCGAGCGCCTGCGCAAATCGATCGCCGGCGAGCCGTTCGCGATCGAGAAGGGCGCAAAGCGCATCGACGTGACGATCTCGATCGGCATCGCAACGCTCGACCGCAAGGGCGAGCCGATCGCCGATGTGCTGAAGCGCGCCGACCAGGCGCTCTACCGCGCCAAGCGCGACGGCCGCAACCGCGTCGTGCTCGACGCGGCGTGAGCCGGGTTACGCCGCCTTCCTTCCCAGCGCCTTCTGCATAGCCGCCGCGCCAAGGTCCATCTGGCCGCTGATGTAGGGCGCGGCCTCGTTTGGCAGCATATCGACGGTCCAGGTCAAACGCGCGCCACCCTTGCCGTCGTCGAAGACCTGTGCGGCCGCGCTGTAATGCTTCACGCGCGCGCCGACCACTGCATAGACGAGGCGGCGATGCTCGCTGTCGCTTGTCACCAATAGCTCACGCGCAACCGTGCCGTTCGAGAAGGTGATCGTCCGCGCCTCGCCGTCGAACTCGCACGCGGTGACGAAGCCCGGCACGAGGCGCTGATGCAGTGCGCCGAAATCGGCAAGCGCATCCCAGACGTCGGCCGGGTTCGCGTCGATCGGAATGTCCTTGATGATGGTAGCCATGGGTTTCCTCCGTGATGGTGTTGCGGAGATATTGGAGGGGAACCCGTTTCTGTCTGGCCGTTTTCGGACGTGATCGATTCGCCCGTCAACGCAATGATGGGTAGGACCAGATCCCCAAAACAAAAACGGAGCCTTGCGGCTCCGTTTTGCACACCCACCCGCTCGTATTTGCGCGAGCGCTGTAAAACCTTACTTGATCTTCGCCTCGACGAACTCGACGTGCTTCTTGGCGACCGGATCGTACTTCTTCATCTTCAGCTTGTCGGTCATCGTGCGCGAGTTCTTCTTGGCGACGTAGTAGTAGCCGGTGTCGGCGCTCGAGACGAGCTTGACCTTGATGGTGACGGCCTTGGCCATGACTAAGAACCTCGAAAAGCGTTGAAAACGATGAGGGCGGGAAACCCCGCCCAATTGGCCGGCAACCTATCCCGGAATGGCCCAAAGTCAAGGATTTGGAGCCTGAAAATAGCCCGAACAGGTCCCTTTCGGCCGGATTCTGCCGGGAATCAGACGTTCCCGGGCAGCATGTCCATGTGCATCTTGCCGCCGTAGAAATGGAAGAACGGGATCGGCGCGTCGTGGCGCAACGGGCCGGTAGCCAGCCGCTTCTCGAGTTGCCCCAGCACCTTGACGGTCATCGGGTGCATGTTTGCGAGCGGCGTGGAACCGATCTCGACCCACACCAGCTCGACCAGCTCCGCATCTGCGTGAACGATGCCCGGCACGCGGTGGGTGATGGCGGAGGCGTCCGCGGTGAAGAAGCGCGTGTCGAAGCGCTTGACGCGGCCTGGCGGGGTGATCGCGCGGGCGATCAGGTACAGCGAGGAAGGGTCCGGCAGGAGGCCCGCGTCGCCGAACGGCTTCCAGCTTCCGTCGAACTTCGCCTTCACATCGTTCGCCGGCTTGCCGAGGCAAAGCCCGGTCTCCTCGCAGGCCTCGCGGATCGCGGCGTTGGCGAGCGCGCGCGCCCGTGCCGCCGAGATCTTCGGACTACCCTGCGTCAACCGCGCTTCGAGCGCGGCAGGAATGGGAGCTGCAACCTGGATCTTGGTGTCTTTCGGATCGACGCGGCCGCCCGGAAACACGAACGCGCCCGGCATGAACACGACGTTGTCGTGCCGCTTGCCGACCAGCACCTTCGGCCTTGCCTCCGACCGGTCGATCAGGATCAGCGTCGCCGCGTCCTTCGGGCGGAAGTACGGGTGCTTGGTGGTGTCTTCCCGATAGTTGCCCGGATTGGGCAGGTTGGAACGATCCTCGGCCGCTTCAGACATTCGCCCCTCGAGCCTTCTTTTTACGTCTTCTTTTCTCTCAGACCCGCGTCCAGCGGATCGGCGCCGTTCTCATCGAATCCGTGCATCCGGACCGCCCATTGCAGGCCGACAATGGCGCCTTTGACCGGCTGGAGCAATGCCAGCGACATGCCCAAGGTGAGGGGGAGCCATACCGCAAGATGCACGAAATAGGACGGCGCAAAGTTCTGTTCGACCGCCAGCACCAGCGGCACGATGATGTGGCCGACGATGACGATCACGAGGTAGGCCGGCAGGTCGTCGGCGCGATGGTGGTGAAAATCCTCGCCGCACACCGAGCAGTTTTCGTTGGTCTTCAGATAGGCGCGGAACAGTTTTCCCTCGCCGCAGTTCGGGCAGCGGCAGCGAAAGCCGCGCAGCATCGCAGTCTTGAGATCGCGCTTCGGCAGAGCCTCGGCCTTGTTGGTCCAAACCTGCTTGGCCTCTGTCATCGCCGATCCTGCTTGCCCTTCTGCTTTGCCTTCGACTTCGGCTTCTTGCCTGGCTTTTCACGGCGCTTCTTGGCGATGAACGATCGCTCTGCGCGGTCCTGGCCGGGCCTCGTATCCTTGCCGGTCCTAGTATCCTTGCGAAGTTCTCGCTGCGGACCGCGCCGTGTCTCACGTGCCTCAGATAGGAGTTCGAACCGCAATGCGCCAGCAACCGGAGCAGCTTCTACCAGACGAACCTCAACTGTATCGCCCAGCCGGTGCATGGCACCGCTGCGCGTACCGATGAGCGCGTGGCGCGTCTCGTCATACTGGTAATATTCTCCGCCGAGCGTGCGCACCGGAATCAGGCCGTCGGCGCCGGTATCATCTAGCTTGACGAACAGCCCGGCGCGGGTGACGCCCGAAATGCGCCCGCGAAACGTAGCGCCGACGCGATCGGCGAGAAAATGGGCGATCAGCCGGTCGGTCGTCTCGCGCTCCGCCTTCATCGCCCGCCGTTCTGTCGCCGAAATATTCGCGGCCACCTCCGACAGCGTCTCGATGGTTTCGGTCTCCGGCAGCCCGCCGTCGCCAAGTCCGAGCGCGCGCACCAGCGCGCGATGCACGACCAGGTCGGCGTAGCGCCGGATCGGCGAGGTGAAATGCGCGTAGCGGCGCAGGTTCAAGCCGAAGTGGCCGTAGTTCTCGGCCGCATATTCGGCCTGTGCCTGCGAGCGCAACACGATCTCGTTCACCAGCGGTTCGGAGTCGTGGCCCTTCACCTCGCGCAGCGTGCGGTTGAAGAGCTCGGGCCGCACCGCGCCGGTTTTCGGGAACGAGATGTCGAGGGTCTGCAGGAATTCGCGCAGCGCCACCACCTTTTCGCGGCCGGGCTCGTCATGCACGCGATAGATCAGCGGCGTCGCCTTCTTCTCCAGCGTTTCGGCCGCCGCGACGTTGGCGAGGATCATGAACTCCTCGATCAGCTTGTGCGCGTCGAGCCGTTCGGGCGTGACGACGCGGTCGACCATGCCGTCTGCTTTCAAAAGGATTTTCCGCTCCGGCAGGTCGAGGTCGAGCGGCTCGCGCTCGTCACGCGCCTTCTTCACCGCGGCATAGGCCTCGTACAGAGGCTCAAGGATCGGTTTGAGCAGGGGACCGGTCACGTCGTCGGGATGCCCGTCGATGGCCGCTTGCGCCTGCGCGTAGTGCAGCTTCGCCGCCGAGCGCATCAGCACGCGATGAAAAGTGTGCGAGCGCTTGCGGCCGTCCTTGGCGACTACCATCCGCACCGCCAGCGCGCCGCGCGGCGCGCCCGGCACCAGCGAGCACAGATCGTTGGAGATGCGCTCGGGCAGCATCGGCACGACGCGGTCCGGGAAATAGACCGAATTGCCGCGCTTCACAGCCTCGCGGTCGAGCGCCGAGCCCGGCCGCACATAGAACGATACGTCGGCGATGGCGACGGTGACGATGAAGCCGCCGCGATTGTCCGGATTGGTGTCCGGCTCCGCATACACCGCGTCGTCGTGATCCTTCGCATCAGGCGGATCGATGGTGACGAGCGGCAGGTCGCGCCAATCCTCACGGGCTTCGAGCGTCGCCGGCTTGGCGGCCTCGGCCTCGGCCAGCGCGGCGGGTGGAAAGACGTTCGGAATCTCATGCGCGTGGATCGCGATCAGGCTGACCGCGCGTTCGGTCTTGAGCGAGCCGAGCTTCTCCTTCACTCGCCCCGAAGGCAGGCCATAGCCACGACCACGCAGAAGCTCGACAGAAATGAGGTCGCCGTCCTTCGCGTCCATGCTGTCGCGGGCGCCGATCGCAAGCTCGCGGCCGATATTCTTCTTGTCGATCGGTACGAGGCGGCCGCTGCCGTCCGGCAGCCCGCGGAAAATGCCCAGCACGCGATGCTTGGCCTGGTCGAGCAGCTTGATGATGCGGCCGCGCGGATGGGTGACCTCGTCCTGGTCGTGCGCATGCTCGATCCGCAACAGCACGCGGTCGCCGATGCCGCCAGTGACGCCCGCATGGGCTCGTCGCGAGACAGGGACGTGGATTTTTGGTGGGCTGCCGCGCTCCTCGTCCCATTCGGCGGGCACGGCGATCAATTCGCCATCGCTGTCGCGGCCGGTGATGTCGGCGGCCAGCACCGGTGGCAGCTCGCCTGCGAGATGCACTGTCTTGCGGCCGCGCCGCCCGAGCACGCCATCGTCGGCGAGCTCCCGCAGCAGGCGCTTCAGCTCGATGCGAGCTGAATTCTTCAGCCCGAACGCACGCGCGATCTCGCGGGTGCCGGTCTCGCCGGGCTGCGAACGGATGAACGCGACGATCTCGTCCCGTGAAGGGAGGGGGGTATCAGCGTCGCGTTTGGGTTTCACTATGGTCCGGTAGCTTTCTTTAGCGTGCTGCCTTGGCCGTGGCCTTCTTGGCCGCCGGTGCCTTCGCGGTCGGCGGAGGCGCCTTGTTGGTCACGGTGCCGCGCGCCTTCGCGGTGGATTTCTTTGCGGGAGTGGATGCGGCCGGCTTTGCCGTCTTCTTCGGCGCGGCAACCGGCTTGGCGGGCGCGGCTTCGCCCGTTGCCGCGGCGCCATTCGCTTTCTTCGGCTTCGGCGCGGCCTTCTTCGCCGCACGCTTCGGCTTGCCGCCGCCACGTGCCTCGATCAGGTCGATGGCCTGCGCGAGCGTAACGGTGTCCGGCGTGATGTCCGAAGGCAGCGTCGCATTGGTGCCATCGTGGGAGACGTAGGGCCCGTAGCGTCCGTTCTTCACGGTGATGACGCCGCCGTTCGGATGGTCACCCAGCGGCTTGCCGGGATCTTTCTGGAAGCGTCCGCGGCCCGGGCCCTTGGCGACCTTCTCGGCGATCAGCGTCACCGCGCGGTTGAGGCCGATCGCATACACGTCGTCGCCGGCCTCGAGGCTCGCGTAGGTCTTGTCGTGCTTCACGAACGGACCGAAACGGCCGATGCCGGCAGTGATCGGCTCGCCGCTCTCGGGATGCTTGCCCACTTCGCGCGGCAGCGACAGCAGCTTCAGCGCCAGCTCAAGCGTCATATCGCCGGGCGAAGAGCCCTTGGGGATGCCCGCGCGCTTCGGCTTTTCGCCTTCGCCGACGTCCTTCTGGTCGCCGAGCTGGATGTAGGGACCGAAGCGTCCGGACTTGACCGTGATGTCGAGGTCGGTCTCCGGGTCCTTGCCGAGCACACGGTCGCCACCATCGTCACCATTGGCGGCGAGGGGCCGCGTGTAGCGGCATTCGGGATAGTTCGTGCAGCCAACGAAGGCACCGAACTTGCCGGCCTTCAGGTTGAGCTTGCCTACGCCGCAGGTCGGGCACTGTCGCGGATCGCCGCCGTCCTCACGCGCCGGATAGATGTGCGGGCCCAGCATGTCGTCGAGCACATCGAGCACCTGCGCCACGCGCAGGTCCTTGATCTCGTCGACCGCGCCTATGAAGCCGCGCCAGAACTCCTTCAACACATCGCGCCAGGCGATCTCATTGTTGGAGATCCTGTCGAGCTGGTCCTCGAGCGAGGCGGTGAAATCATACTCGACGTAACGGGCGAAGAAGTTTTCCAGGAAGGCCACGACGACGCGGCCCTTGTCCTCGGCATAGAGCCGCTTCTTGTCGAGCTTGACGTAGCCGCGGTCCTTCAGCACCTGCAGGATCGAGGCGTAGGTCGAGGGCCGGCCGATGCCGAGCTCTTCCATGCGCTTGACTAGCGAGGCTTCCGAGAAACGCGGCGGCGGCTCGGTGAAATGCTGATTGACGGCGAGGTCCTTGCGCGCCAGCGCTTCGCCTTCGCTCATCGCGGGCAGGCGGCGGCTCTCGTCGTCTTCGGCCGCATCGTCGGTGTCTTCCTGATAAAGGGTGAGGAAGCCGTCGAACTTGATGACCTGGCCGGTGGCGCGCAGGTCGAGGGTGCGCGGTCCGGCCTTCGCGGTGATATCGACCGTCGTGCGCTCGAGCTCGGCGGATTCCATCTGGCTTGCGATCGCGCGCTTCCAGATCAGCTCGTAGAGCTTTGCCTGCTCGGCATCGAGCTTCTTCACCACATCGCGCGGGCGGCGCGACAGATCGGTCGGGCGGATCGCCTCGTGCGCTTCCTGCGCGTTCTTGGCCTTGGTCTGATATTCGCGCGGCGCGGTCGGCACGTAGTCCTTGCCGTATTCGTCGCCGATCACCTTGCGAGCCTGGGTGATTGCCTCCGGCGCCATCTGCACGCCGTCGGTTCGCATATAGGTGATGAGGCCGGTGGTCTCGCCGCCGATGTTGACGCCCTCATACAGCCGCTGCGCGATCCGCATCGTGTGCGCGGGCGCGAAGCCGAGCTTGCGGCTGGCCTCCTGCTGCAGGGTCGAGGTGGTGAAGGGCGCGTAAGGATTACGCCGCGCGGGTTTTGCTTCGACCGACGTGACCGTGAAGTTCGCGGCCTCGATTGCCTTCTTGAAATCCTCGGCCTCAGCGCCGGAGCCGATGTCGAGGCGCTGGATCTTCTTGCCGTCGGCGCCGACCAGGCGCGCTTCAAAGGTGTCGTTGCGCGGCGTCGCCAGCGTTGCCACCAGCGACCAGTATTCGCGCGGCACGAACTTTTCGATCTCGAGCTCGCGGTCGCAGACCAGCCGCAGGGCGACCGACTGCACGCGGCCCGCCGAGCGCGCGCCCGGCAGTTTGCGCCACAGCACAGGCGAGAGCGTGAAGCCGACCAGATAGTCCAGCGCGCGGCGCGCCATATAGGCGTCGACCAGCGCACCGTCGATCTTGCGCGGATGCTTCATCGCATCCGTCACGGCCTGCTTGGTGATGGCGTTGAAGACGACCCGCTCGATTTCCTGGTCCTTGAGCGCGCGCTTCTCCTTCAGCACTTCGAGCACGTGCCAGGAGATGGCTTCGCCCTCCCGATCCGGGTCGGTGGCGAGGATCAGCTTGTCGGCGCCCTTGACCGCCCGGGCGATGTCATTCAGCCGCCCGGCCGCTTTCGGGTCGATCTCCCAGATCATGCGAAAATTTTCTTCCGGATCGACCGATCCGTTCTTCGCCGGGAGGTCCCGAATATGGCCGAACGATGCCAGGACCTCGTAGGAGGAGCCCAGGTACTTGTTGATCGTTTTGGCCTTTGCGGGCGACTCAACGATGACGATATTCATGCAATTCCAATGGTTTGGGAGCGATTTCGGGCGGCGGTTCGAGACTCGCCGTGGCCCGGTTGCCGCGGAACATGGTGGCAGAGGTCCGCCGTGTCAAATGACAGAAAGGTAAAGGACGCCTACGATAGATTGTATTTCTGCATCAGATGCAATCTAAAATAGCAGAATCAACCCTTCACGGCGGCCTTTGGGGCGCCCCAAGGCGGCGCCTTGCGAGCACTAGTTCAGTGCCACCAGCCCGCCGCCGTGACGCACCAGCCGGCCTGCGAGGTCGAGCTCGAGCAGCACGACCCGTACTGTTGCCGCGGAGGCGCCGGACATGCGGATCACGTCATCGATGCTGACCGGCGTCGGGCCCAGCAGGGCGATGATCTGTGCCCGCTCCGGGGCGTCCGGCTCTCCGGCAAACTCCTCGATGTCCGGTTCCTCGAGCGGGGTTTCGACCGAACGGCGCAGGATCGGGTTAACCACAGATATAATGTCTGCCGCGGACGTGCAGAGGGTGGCGCCTTGTTTGATGAGATCGTTAGCGCCGGCTGACCGCGGGTCGAGAGGCGAGCCCGGCACAGCGAACACCTCGCGTCCCTGTTCGCCGGCCATCCGCGCCGTAATCAGCGAGCCCGAGCGCTGCGCTGCCTCGACGATGACGACACCCACCGCTGCACCCGAAATCAGCCGGTTGCGGCGCGGGAAGTCCGCGGCGCGGGGCGCGTGGCCGAGCGGCATTTCCGAAATCGCCGCACCGGTGCCGCCAACGATTTTGAGCAGCAGGTCCTCGTGCTCCGGCGGATAGATCTGGCTCTGCCCGCCGGCGAGCACCGCCACGGTGCCGCTCGCCACGCTGGCGCGATGCGCGGCCTGGTCGATGCCGCGGGCAAGGCCCGAGATGATGATGAAGCCGGCCTCGGCCAGCTCATGCGCCAGCGACTGCGCGAACTTCATGCCGGCGGCGGACGCATTGCGCGAGCCGACGATCGCGATCATCGGCCGCATCAGTGCCTTGAGGCTGCCGCGCACGGCCAGCAATGGCGGTGCATCGTCGATGGTGGCAAGGCGCGGCGGATAGCCGTTCTCGCCAGCTGCAGCGAAATGCACGCCCATTTTGCGCGCGGCTTCGATTTCCCGCTCAGCGTCTTCGCGCGAGCAGATGCGTCCGGGTCTTGCCGCGCCACCGCGCTTCGCAAGATCGGGCAGGGCTTTCAATGCGGCCGCCGCGCTGCCGTTATAATTCAGCAGGCTCTGGAACGTGCGCGGCCCGACATTGTCGGAGCGGATCAGCCGCAGCCAGTCGAGCCGTTGTTCGTCGGTAAGGGGAGGGGTCATGCCTGAGGAACGGAGAAACACATCTGGAGCACTAGACTGGTACTGAAATTGTCGTCCCGATACTATCCCGGCAACGGCCATTTCTCGGAGGACATCATGGTTCGGTGGATTGTCGCAGCATGCAGTGTCGCCCTGATCGCTGCCCTGTCGGTCGGTACGTCGGAGGCGGCGAAGGCGACCAAGAAAAAGGCGGAGAAGGTCGAGTACCTCCGCGCCGCCGGCTCCGAACCGCCACCCGCGCCGGTCAAGCAGGTGAAGAAGACGAAGAAAGCCGCGGAGTAGATCACGGCACGAGGCCGTGTCGCGGCTACGCCTTCGCGCCGATCTTCGACTCCGTGCCGGAGAGGAGCTTCGAGATGTTGCTCCGGTGCATAGCCCACAACAGCGCCGTGAGCCCGACGAACATTGCCGCAAGCGCCAAGTGGTCAAAGTACCAGAGGACGAACGGCATCGCCAGGCTCGCGATCAATGCTGCCGCCGACGAGTAGCGCGTCACCAGCGCGACCACCAGCCAAAGCGCGCAGAAGGCGAGCGCCGCGGGCCACAGCAGACCGATCAGCACGCCGATATAGGTCGCAACGCCCTTGCCGCCCTTGAAGCGCAGCCAGAGCGGAAACAGGTGACCGAGGAATGCCCCGAACCCCGCCATCATGGCGCCGCTAGGACCTGCGATGTAGCCGCCGATGATCACTGCAAACGTACCCTTCAACGCATCGAAGAGCAGCGTCGACGCGGCGAGGCCCTTTCGCCCGGTTCGGAGTACGTTGGTCGCGCCAATGTTGCCGGAGCCGATGGTGCGCAAGTCGCACGTGCCGGCGAGCCGTGTCAGCAGCAGGCCGAAGGGGATCGAGCCGAACAGGTAGCCGAGCAGGAATGCGGTCGCGAGCTTGACGATCAGCATAAAGCGGCACTCCTCCCTGTATAGTCGTTATCACCGCAAGATGAACTTAAGGCATCGCCCTTTGAAAAACAGTGCGTCCGCCGGCGATGGTGCGCACGGCGCCGCCCATGAATTTTGCTTCGTCGAACGGCGTATTCTTGCACGATGAGCGCAGTTTTGCAGGATCGACCACCCACGGCGTGTCGAGATCGATCACGACCAGGTCTGCCGGCGCGCCGGTTTTGAGTGTTCCGCCGGGCAGTCCGAGCAGTTCGGCAGGGCGGGTCGACATGGCGCGGATCAGCGCCGTCAGCGCGATCTCGCCGTTGTGCACCAGCCGCAAGCCGGCGGGCAGCATGGTCTCAAGGCCGATCGCGCCGGGTTCGGCCTCAGCGAACGGCAGGCGCTTGGTCTCCACATCCTGTGGATTGTGGTCGGACATCACCGCGTCGATCAACCCGCTGCCGACGGCGGCGGCGAGCGCCGCACGATCGGGTTCCGTGCGCAGCGGCGGCGAGAGCTTCAGGTAGGTGCGATAGGGGCCGATGTCGTTTTCGTTCAGCGTGATGTGGTTGATGGATGCGGATGCGCTGACGTTCAGCCCGGCGTCCTTGGCGCGCTTCAAGATCTCCAGCGACTCGATACAGGTCAGCGAGGCCGCGTGATAGCGCCCGCCGGTCAGCGCCACGAGGCGCATATCGCGCTCCAGCATGATCGCCTCGGCGGCGGCGGGGATGCCCACGAGCCCCAGGCGCGAGGCGAACTCGCCTTCGTTCATCACGCCTTCGCCGACAAGGTCGGGATCTTCGGTGTGATGCACGATCAGGGCACCGAAATCCTTGGCGTAGGTCAGCGCCCGGCGCATCAGCAAGGCATTGGTGACGCTCTTGCCCGCGTCGGTGAAGGCAACGGCGCCCGCGGCCTTGAGCAGGCCGATCTCGGTCATCTCCTCGCCGAGCAAGCCCCTGGTCAGCGACGCCATCGGCTGGACGTTTATGATCGCCGTATCGCGCGCCCGGCGCAGCACGAAGTCGACGGTCGCCGAATTGTCGATCGCCGGCGAGGTGTCGGGACGGCAGACGATCGTGGTGATGCCGCTGGCTGCGGCGGCCGCGCTCGCCGAGGCAAAGGTCTCCCGGTGGCTCGCGCCGGGCTCGCCGGCGAAGGCGCACATGTCGATCAGGCCGGGGGCGACGACCTTGCCGCCGCAATCGATGATGTCGGTGCCTTCGGGCACACCGGCAGCGCCAATGCCGCGCCGCGCGTCGCGGATGATGCCGTCGGCGATCAGCACGTCGCCGCGCTCGTCGAGGTCACGCGACGGATCGATGATCCGCGCGTTGGCGAGCAGGATGGGGCGGCGGTCGGTCAGCATCGGTTGGCTGTCGCTTTATGCATTGGGCAGGTTGCGCGCGAGCGCTTCGAGCACCGCCATGCGCACGGCGACCCCCATCTCCACCTGCTCGCGGATCAGCGATTGCGCGCCGTCGGCGACCAGCGAGTCGATCTCGACGCCGCGGTTCATCGGTCCCGGATGCATCACCAGCGCGTCCGGCTTTGCATAGTTCAGCTTCTTCTGGTCGAGGCCGAAATACTGGAAGTATTCCTGGCTCGAGGGCACGAACGAGCCGTCCATCCGCTCCCGCTGCAGGCGCAGCATCATGACGATGTCCACGCCGTTGAGCCCCTCGCGCATGTCGCGGGCGACCTCGACCCCCATCCGCTCGATGCCGGGCGGCAGCAGCGTGGAGGGGGCGATCACGCGCACGCGCGCACCCATGGTGGTGAGCAGAAGGATGTTGGAGCGGGCAACGCGCGAGTGCATCACGTCGCCGCAGATCGCTACCGTCAGGCCTTCGATGCGGCCCTTGTTGCGGCGGATGGTCAGGGCGTCCAGCAGCGCTTGCGTGGGATGCTCGTGCGCGCCGTCGCCGGCGTTGATCACCGAGCCGTCGACTTTGCGCGCCAGCAGCTCCACCGCGCCGGAGGCATGGTGGCGCACCACCAGGATGTCCGGATGCATGGCGTTGAGCGTCACCGCGGTGTCGATCAGCGTCTCGCCCTTCCGCATGGAGGAGGAGGAGACCGACATGTTCATCACGTCCGCGCCGAGGCGTTTGCCGGCGATCTCGAACGAGGATTGGGTGCGGGTGGAGGCTTCGAAGAACAGGTTGATTTGCGTGCGGCCACGCAGGTAGGTCGTCTTTTTCTCGATCTGCCGGTTGAGCTCGACGAACTCTTCGGAGAGGTCCAAAAGGCCGGTGATGTCGGCGACGGAAAGGCCCTCAATGCCAAGGAGATGCCGGTGGCCGAGGACGAAGGACGATTTCGGAGCGGAAGCCATTAAAGCCAGTGCTATAGGAGCAGAGCGAAGGCGGAGCAAGGGCGATTTTTGACGATCTGCGGCTGTCCCCAGGCTTCGGCCCGCGCAGGGTAAACAACCAGAGTTCAGGGCGATATTGACCGTTCCGACAGGGTGGACCTGCTGATGCGAAAGCGGCTGTGCGGCAAGGCTGCGGGGGGCCTGATTGTCGCCGCAGCGCTGGCAGCCGCCCTTCCTGCGACCTCACGGGCGGAACCTGCGCGGCAGCGGGCATCGGTGCTGCCCGGCAGCTTCGTCTACCTGCGCGATGTCGATCCGACGATCATGCAGGACATCCGCTACGCGACGACCAACAACTTCACCGGCCGCAGGCTCGCCGGCTACGAGGCCGGCGAATGCATCCTGAGGCGCGAGGTCGCCGCAGCCCTGGCTCGCGTGCAGCAGGATCTCAAATCCCGCGGCCTCTCACTGAAAGTGTTCGATTGCTACCGTCCGGCCCGCGCCTCGCGCGACATGCTGGCCTGGGCGACCGGCGCCGAGACGCCGGCACAAAAACGCTACTATCCAAAGCTCAACAAGCGCGACCTGTTCAGCCTCGGCTACATCGCCGCGTCATCCGGACATTCCACCGGAGCCGCCATCGACCTGACGCTGGTGGAGCTCGTCGCCGACAACAAGGCCGGCTTTGACCCCGCCGCGAGCTACGCCGACTGCACTGCCTCTGCGGAGAAGCGTGCGCCTGAAGGTAGCGTCGACATGGGCTCTGGATTCGATTGCTTCGACGGCAGTTCGCATACCGCCGCCCGATCCATCACACCGCAGCAACGCGATTGGCGCCAGACGCTGGTCACATCGATGCGTCGGCAGGGCTTTGTCAACTATTCGAAGGAATGGTGGCATTTCTCGCTGCCGGGCGCGGGACGCGGTGCGTTCGACTTCCCAATTGCCGCGCGCAAATCACCGCAGTAGGGCGCACAGCTTGCACCGAGATTCATCGAAATTTGAACCGGTTCGGTGGAAGGTGCAACCAAGCCCTGAAGAGGTCCCCATGTCGTCTGCCGAAGCTGCCGCCGTCCCAGCATCAGCCGCGCCGAAAATGCCGCGCACCTGGAAGTTCTTCGGCACGGCGTTCTGGGGGGCCGCCGCTTTCATTGCGATGTCGGTCGGACAACTCGTTGCCATCCTGGTTGCGGCAGGATTCTATGGACCCGACCTCCGTGAAGAGAGCATCAAGGCGTTCACCGAGCATGGTGCGGTGGTGGCCGGCTCGGTGCTGGTCGGTTTGCCGGCGGCGCTGCTGGTGCTGTGGCTCGCGACGCGGCTGGCCCGGCGTTCGTTCCGATCGTACCTGGCGCTGCGCTGGCCTTCGCCGAAGGAGATCGTGTTCGCGCTTGCGGCGTCAGCGGTCCTGCTCGTGCTGCTCGATGCAATCGCCTGGCTTGCCGGCTATCCGCTGTCGCCGGATTTCGCGCTCGTCAGCATGCGCACCGCGCGCGACAGCGGCCTGGTGTGGCTGGTCATGCTCGGCTTCTGCGTTGGCGCGCCGATCGCCGAGGAGTTCATCTTCCGCGGCTTCGTCTTTCGCGGCTGGTCGACGACGTTCCTTGGTCCCATCGGCGCGATCCTGCTGACGGCCGCGCTGTTTGCGATCATCCACGTGCAATACGAATGGTTCTACATCGCCGGCATCTTCCTGATCGGCGTGCTGTTCGGTTACCTGCGCTACCGCAGCGGTTCGACCTGGCTCACGGTGATCACGCACGCCTTCTACAACCTCATGGCGGGGCTGCAGGCGCTGTGGGTCATCAGTTGATCGGTCGCAAGTCACTGAACCAATGCAAAAAATTCATTGTCCGCTCCTCTGGTTCCGAGAGCGCACGAAACCATTTGCGTAGTCGCGCGTTCTAATCGCATGCAATGCCGTGCCGGCTGAACATTCGATCAGCCTTCCGCGGCGCTTCGTCATCAGGAGATGAACATGACCGGCACCAAGTGGAAGTTGGCAACGGCGTTGGGCGTCGTGGGCGCGATTGCGCTTTCGGTGCCGTCGGCCGAGGCGCGCGGTGGACGTAACGCAGCGATCGGCTTCGGAATCGCGGCCGGCGCGTTGGCGCTGGGCGCGGCGGCAGCAGCGTCGCAGCCGCGCTATCACTATTACGATAATGGCTACTATGGGGGCGGACCATATGCCTATCAGCCGAGCTACGTGTACGAGCAGCCGTACGTCTATGACTCCTATGACTCCTACGGCTCCTACGGCTCCTACGGCAACGATGCCCTGTACTACGGTCGGCCGTACCCAAATCGGAACAGACAGGTTCCGGGCACCAACTGGAATCCGAACCAGTAACGCTGAGCGTTGCGTTCAGGTAAGAGAGGCCGCAAAGCGGCCTCTCTTTTTTTGACGAATATTGCGCTCACGAAGCACTCACCTATCGGTGTTGAATTTTACAGAGAGTTCACTGCAGTGCGCCTTGTGCGTTGCGATAGGTCGAACTCCCGACACATACCGCGCCGCTGCATCTGCAGCGATCGTGGTGAATGTCAGGAGAAGAAGAAATGATCGGCAACAAACTGAAACTGGCTACTGTCCTCGGTATGGTTGGGGCGATTGTGCTTTCGGCAGCTTCGGCAGACGCGCGCAGCGGACGCAACGCAGCTTCGGCTCGCGATGCCGTTGTGAGTGAGCCCTACGCCTATCAGCCATCCGACGGCCCATTCGCTTATCAGCCGCCGTCCTATCCCGGCGCCTACCAGCCATCGAACCGCAACGCCTACGGCTTTATCGATGACGGAGTGGGATACTCCGGGACCGGAACGTTCAGCGATGGCCGCGACGTCCCCGGCACCAACTGGAATCCGAACCAGAACTGACGCCGGCGCCCCAAAAAGGGAGGCTGCATCGCAGCCTCCCTTTGTTTTTAAAGCCGCAGATCAGGGATGAAAATTTGCTGGCCGCGATGGCGTCGGATGTTCGCGCAACGAATTGGCTTTCGAAGCGTTTTGCAGCGTGATGTTTCCATCGTCGCGCGTGCCTGGCGAGGCAGGAATTTCCAATGTGAATCTATTTTGACGCATCACCGATTGTTTACAAATTGACCAATAACAATGAGTTCAATCCGAGGCGCCTTGTGCATCGCACTCGGCGGAACCACCTCCGTGCCGGTGCCACGCAGCTGAACAAATGTTCACGCTTCGGCGGCCACTGTCATCAGGAGACGAAAATGATCAGCACGAAATCAAAACTGGCTCTGGCGCTCGGCGTTGCAGGCGCGATTGCGCTTTCGATGTCGGTGGCGGAGGCGGCGAGCACCAAGCGCAAGCCGGTGCAAGCCCAGACCAACGTCCAGAGCAACGTCGGTGGGGTGAACGCCAATCAGCCGTTCCTCGGCAGGTCGTTCAACTACGACCCGGGCGTGACGAGCGGCGGCATCAACTTCCGCGACGGCCGCAACGGCGCCAACTACAATCCGAACCAGTGATGTCAGTAGCGTGAGTAGAGGGGAGGCCGCGCCGCGGCCTCCCTTTTTCCTTCTGGGTCTTCTACCGCGCGAGTGAAATCGCGATCGGCATCGTCAGCACGGCGACCATCGTTTGCAGCGTGAGGATCTGCGCCACCAGGGGCGCGTCGCCGCCCATCTGCTTGGCGAGAATATAAGCGTTGGAGGCAGCGGGCACCGACGCGCAGCACGCGACAACGGCAAGGTTCACGCCGGAAAGGCCGAACAGCAGGCCGAGACCGACGGCGAGCGCCGGCATGACGACGAGCTTCAGAAACACCGCCAGCCAGGCTACGACGCCCGGCCGGATCAGTTCACCGATCTGCAGGCCGGCGCCGACCACAAGCAGGCCGATGGCGAGCGTCGAGCGTCCCAGCGCATCAGCCAAATCGTGTGCGACCCCCGGCACGGGCAGCCGCGTCAGGTTCAGCGCAAGACCGATGACGCAGGCCCAGATCAGGGGATTTTGCGCAATCGTCAGTAGCATCTGCGGCCAGGCCAGCCGTTGCGGCCGCGCGTAGCGCGCGAGCACGGCGACGCACATGACGTTGAGGATCGGGATCATCGCCACCATTGCCACCGAGGCGAGCGCTACGCCGACATCGCCATAGAGATTGTTGGCAATTGCCAGCGCAGCAAACGTCTGCCAGCGCGTCGCAGACTGGAAGAGGGACGTGAAGGCCGGTCCGTCGACGCCAAGCGTTGTTGCAAGGAATGGCCGCAGCGCCAGGCAAAGCGCGGTTACGATCAGCACCGCCAGTAACAGCGCGCCACCGACGCCGCCGATCGGCACCGAGGACAGATTGGCGCGCGACAGTGTCTCGATCAGCAGCGCGGGGAGCAGCACGAAGTAGACGAGGCGCTCGAGCCCGATCCAGTGCGCATCTTCCTTCATGAGATAGCGGCGCAGCCCGAAACCCATGACGATGAGCAGGAAGACAGGCAGCAGCGCCGCGAGGACTGCGGTCATGCTTGACTGCCGCTCGTGCGGGCGAGGGTGGCCAGCCGGTCGAGCGCGCCCTGCAGGATGAAGATCGCCGCATGTTCGTCGATCACCTTCGCCCGCCGCGCGCGGCTGACGTCGGCGCCGATCAGTTCGCGCTCGACGGCCGCGGTCGACAACCGCTCGTCCCAGAGTGCGATCGGCAGCGCGGTCAGCTTCGCGAGATTGCGCGCAAACGCACGCGTCGACTGCGCGCGCACGCCCTCGCTGCCGTCCATGTTGATCGGCAGGCCGAGGACGAATCCGGCCACCCGTCGCTCGGTGGCGAGGGCCAGCACGCGCGTCGCATCTGCCGTGAAGGCCTTGCGGACGATCGTCTCGACACCGGTGGCGAGGCGGCGCGCGGGATCGGACACGGCGACGCCGATGGTTTTCGTGCCGAGATCGAGGCCGATCAACGCGCCCTGTGCGGGCAGCAAGGCGGCGGCTTCGGTCAGCGGCAGGACGGGCGCGGGCATGGATGCCTGCGTAGCATCGCGCGGCGACGGTGGTCAAAGGGAGCGCATGTGCGCGCCGCAATCCGGAACTGCGTGGCGACGCTTGAAGCGCGGCCGGCAATCGTCAGAATGCCAGCGAATCATTCAGGGAGGGCTCGCGGATGTGGCCGGATCGCAGATTGCTCGACCTTCTCAAGATCGAAGTACCGATCGTGCAGGCGCCGATGGCGGGCGCGCAGGACGCCGACATCATGATCGGCGCGGCGCAGGGCGGGGCGCTGGCCTCGCTGCCGTGTGCGATGATTACGGTCGAGAAGGCGCGAGAGCAGATCAACATCGTGCGGCAGCGCGTGTCTGCGCCGCTGAACATGAACTTCTTCTGCCACAAGGCGGTGGAGGCCAGTGCCGAGCAGGAAGCGCGCTGGCGCGAGCGGCTGACGCCTTATTTCCGTGAGTTGGGTCTCGATCCTGACGGGGACATTGCCGCCGCCAATCGCGCGCCATTCGGCGCGGCGATGTGCGAACTGGTCGAGGAATTGAAGCCGGCCGTCGTCAGTTTCCATTTCGGTCTGCCGGACAAGGCACTGGTCAAGCGCGTCAAGGACGCAGGCTGCATCGTCATGTCGTCGGCGACGATCGTGCGCGAGGCGGTCTGGCTGGAAGCGAACGGCGCCGATGTCATCATCGCCCAGGGCGCGGAAGCCGGCGGCCATCGCGGGATGTTCCTGACCGACAGCATCGCCAATCAGCCGGGGACATTCGCGCTGGTGCCGCAGGTGGTCGATGCGGTGCGCGTGCCGGTGATCGCCGCGGGCGGCATCGCCGACGGACGTGGCATCGCAGCGGCGTTCGCGCTCGGAGCCGCCGGTGTGCAGATCGGCAGCGCTTATCTGCGTTGCCCGGAATCGAAGGTGATCGCTCCGGTGCGCAAGGCGCTGAGCGAAGCGAGCGACGACGCGACCGTCATTACCAATGTCATGACGGGACGACCGGCGCGCGGCGTTGCGAACCGCGTCATGCGCGAGGTCGGGCCCGTCGCACCCGAGGCGCCACCATTTCCGCATGCGGCCACCGCGCTGTTTCCGCTGAAGACCGCCGCCGAAAAAGAAGGGCGAGTGGATTTCACCAACCTTTGGTCGGGGCAGGCGATTGCACTTTGCCGCGAGATGCCCGCCGCTGATTTGACACGTTCGCTGGCGCAGGCCGCGTTGCAACGGCTCAAGCAGATGAACGGCTGATTCCGTTGTCGCGCGGGGTTCGGAGACTTCAACCACGCCGGCTCGAAAGGGCCGATATCAGATTTTTGTTGAAGCTCTAAGCTCGTGCCTTGCGCTTTAGACGTAGGGTGCAACCCACGCGAGAATCTCATCTTTTTTCGTTAGGTGTACAATTTTGGACAGTTTTCACTGCCGAAAAGACGTAAAATTAAGCAACCGACCCCCGACTTTAGAAATGGCCACGTATGTGTCCAGAAACTGTCAAGTCGGGGAATGGTTGTGGGTGGATCGATCTTCCAGAACACCCGGCCGGCTCTCAATGGGTGAGTGAAGCCGATCGGGAATGTGTTTTGCGTAAGGAGGCCGATCGTGAGGGGAAATGCTTACGGGAGGGCGCGCATCACGCCAACGAGCGTGCGTAGCAGATCTACGTGCTGCGGAAGCCCCAAGACAAAAACCGTGTGGCGACATGGAAATGGCGTAGCGCTTGCTGCTGTAAACGCTACGATTCCCACCGCTCCGCCGCCTGTTGAACGGCCACCGAGCAAAGCGCGTAGCAACGGGAGCAATGGCGCGCTCAGCGACTCGCGATCGCAGGGTGCAGTCGTCACCGACAGGCCGATTGTCGTCATCGACCGGCGAGTTCTCGCGCGCGACTGTCTCGTCCGATGCCTGCGCGATGCGATCGAAGGCAGGACGATCCTCGCGTTCGACACTGTGGCGGAATGGCTTGCCGTCGCCGACGAGCATCTGCAACCGACGGTCGTGCTGATTTGCGTTACACGATACAAGAACGCCGATCAGCAGGCTGCCGACGATTTCGTCCTGCTCAAGGCCTCGAGCGACGTGCCGTGCATCGTCCTTTCCGATGCCGAGGATTGCAATCAGGCCGTGTCCGCCATCGAGGACGGCGCCCAGGGCTTTATTCCTGCAACGGTCTCGCTCGATGTCGCCGTTCAGGCGGTGCGCCTGGTCGAGGCGGGAGGCACGTTCATTCCCGCAAGCGTGCTGATCCTCTCGCAGCGCGCGAGAGAAACGCGCGAAGAGAACGGTCACGCTGGCGCCAACCTCTTCACCGTGCGCCAGGCCGCGGTGCTGGCCGCGCTGCATCAGGGACGATCCAACAAGCAGATCGCCTATCAGTTGCAGATGAGCGAAGGTACGGTGAAGGTGCATGTGCGCGAGATCATGAAGAAGGTGCATGCGAGAAACCGGACCGAGGTCGTCCTGCGGACGCCTCACGATCAGAGCGCCTGAGCGCGTGCCGCACGGCTGCGGCACGCGGGCGTCTGCTCCTCAATATTCCCGGAACGAACGCGCCATGCTGTCGCGCACGGGCTTCGTCAGATAGTCGAAGAAGGTACGGTCGCCAGTCTTGATGTGAACCTCCGCTGGCATTCCCGGGATCGGCTTGAAGCCATGCAGCGCCTGCGCTTCCGCGGCGTCGAGCCTGATGCGGGCGATGTAGCCGTCCGCCGACGCGTTTTGCACGTTGCGCCGCTCGTCCGGCAGCGCATCGGCCGAGACATAGATCACTTCGCCTGAAATCATCGGAGTCATCCGCTTGTTCAGCGCGGTCAGCCGGACGACGGCCGGCAGGCCGCGCTTGACGTGATCGATGTCCTGGGGCCGCACGCGCGTCTCGATCACGAGGTCGTCGTTGACCGGCACCAGCTCCATGATGCTCTTGCCGGCTTCAACGACGCCACCCGGCGTATGATAACGAAGCTTGACGACGATGCCCTTGACCGGCGCCGTGATCCGCACCCGGGACAGGATACCCTTGGCGGTGTTCAGCCGTTCGCTGACATCCTGCAGTTCGCCCCTGGTTGCCTGCAACTGCTCGACGGCCGTCTTGACGGCGGTCTTTCTCGCGCTGGTGATCTGCTCCTGCGAGCGGGCTATTCGCTCGCGGGCATCGCCCATCTCGCCTTGCAGCCGCCCGTATTCGCCCTGGAGGTTGGCAAGGGTCCTTTGCAAGGCAAGAACTTCGGGTTTCCGCACCAGGCCGCTCTTGAGCAGGAACTCCTTCGCCTGGATTTCCTCTTCCACCAGCGCAATCTGCTTCTGCACGCCAGTCATCTGGACGTGCGACCCGTTGATGCGCTCCTGAAGGGCGTTGATACCTTCCTGGATGCCTGCGATCTCGCTCTTCAAACTGTTGTGCCGGGCCTCGAAGGTGAATCGCTCGCTGTCGAGCATCGTGCTCACTTCGGTTTCCTGCGCCCGTTGGGCGATATCGCCGGGGAAGGTAACCTTGGCTTCCTCGCGCATTTCCGACTGCAGCCGTGCGTCCATCGCCCTGAGGCGGACGTGACGCAGTTCAAGCCGACGCAATTCCGCGCGCGGTGCCGTCTCGTCGAGCTCGACCAGGAGCTGGCCCGGATCGACGATGTCGCCTTCGCGTACGGCGATCTCACGGATCACGCCGCCTTCGAGATGCTGGATGATCTTGTTCTGGCCCGTGGCGACGAAGGCGCCGGAGGTCATCACGGCACCGGCGATCATGGCGGTGGCGCTCCAGATGCCGAAGCCGCCGACGGTGATGGCGATGACGAGAATCCCGAGAATGATCGGCACGCCCGTGCTCCGCGGAACCGTTGCGTACCATTGATGCTCGCCTGCTGAACCGAACGACATCTGATCTCTCCTGCATCGAATACGCGCCTTCGCACGCCGCGGTCAGTTGAGCGGCATGCCGTCATTCTCGTTGGCTGCGCCGTTCGGCTTCCGCCCGGTGATGAGCGGGATGAGTTCATCGCGCTTGCCGAGTGACTGGACGGTGCCGTCGCGCAGTATCATGATCTTGTCGACGCTGCGGAGCAGCGTCAGCCGCTGCGTGATTGCGACGACGGTGATGCTTCGCTCCTTGGCGCGGAGCAGGGCGCTCGCCAGCGCGCGCTCGCCGGGCGTATCGAGATTGGAATTGGGCTCATCGAGCACCACCAGCCGCGGGTTGCGGAAGAAGGCGCGGGCGAGGCCGATGCGCTGCTTCTGTCCGCCGGACAGGGGGCTGCCGTCGATGCCGACCTGGGTCTCGTACCCTTGCGGGAACTCCGAGATCATTTCGTGGACGTCGGCCATGCTTGCGGCGTCGAAGATCTCCTCGTCGGTCGCGTCCTCCCGCAGCCGGGAGATGTTGGCCTTGATCGACGCGGGGAACAGCTGCACGTCCTGCGGCAGGTAGCCGACGCTTTCGCCGAACTGGCGCGGATCCCAGTTGCGCAGATCCATGGAGTCGAGCCGGATGCTTCCCGCGGTCGGCAGGATCGAATCGACCAGCATGCGGGCGAGCGTCGATTTTCCGGCGCCCGATGCGCCGACGATGGCGAGCGACTCGCCGGGCTCGAGCTTGAAGCTGACGCCGTTCAGGATGACCTTCTTCGTCGGCGGCGGAACGTAAAGAACGCGTTCGACGCTCAACCGTCCCTCCGGCGCCGGCAGACGCAGGCGCTCCATATTGAGCGGCGAGTTCTGCAGCAGGGCTTTTATCCGCGCATAGGCCGTTCGCGCCTGGACGAAGCTGCGCCAGCCTTCGATCGTCCCTTCGAGCGGCGCCAGCGCGCGGCTACCGACGATCGATGCGGCGATGATCATGCCGCCGGTCGCCTGCTGCTCGATCGCAAGATAGGTGCCCCATCCAAGCACGCCGATCTGCGTCCCCAGCCGCAGGAATTTGGAGATGCCTGTCATGAAGATGTTGCGGTCCTGCGCAAGGACCTGCGCCTTCAGCGACTCCGCGGTCTCGCGGCCCCACGACAGCACGCCTTCCGGAATCATACCCATGGCGTTGATCACCTGGGCATTGCGCGACATTGCCTCGGCCTGCAGGTTTGCCCGGGTTGCGTAAGCGTGTGCGCGGGCGAACGCCACCGCCGTGACCTTCTGGTTGACATAGGCGACTGTCAGCAGGATGACGCCGGCGCCGGTGACGATGAAGCCGAGGTGCGGGTGAATGAGGAATACGACCAGCAGGTAAACCGGCGAGATCGGCGCATCGAACATCGTCAGCACGGTGGGCCCGGTGATGAAGTTGCGCAATTGCTGCAGGTCGGCGAGCGTCTGGAATTCCCGGCTCGAACCGCCCTGGGCGGCCTTTGCCGCGGCGCTCAGAACCGGCGCGCCCAGCTTGCTTTCGGTCTCGGCTGCGATGCGCATCAAAATAAACCGGCGGATGACGTCGAGCACCGAGTGCCCGACGATAATCCCGACGACGACCACCGTCAGCATGACGAGGGTGTCGAGGCTGCGGCTGCTCATGACGCGATCGGAAAGCTGGAACAGGTAGATGGGGATGGCCAGCAGCAGCAGGTTCACGGCAAACGAGAAGGCGCCGATCATGATAAGATCGCGACGAGTGCGGGCCAGGCCCTTGTTCAATACGTTGCGAAAGTCCCGGTCGCCGGAAAATCGTTGCAGCGGGGAATCGCCGCCACCACCACGGCCGGCGCCGCCTGTCTCGCCGCCGCCCTTGCCGTTCATCGACCTGGCGGGTGGCGATGGGCGTACATCGCGTGTAACGGTCGGCGCTTCCGCCTTCACCGGCTGATGTGAGAACTCCAGTACCTTCGAGTCGTCCGCCGAAGTCGTCGCGGGGCGCAATCGGTCGTCGCTCTCGTCCCGGATCATACGAGCACTCCCTGTCGAAACTTCCCGTGATGCCAGCCGTTGTGATCGCTGGACGTCGGTCAAACCTTTTTCGTTATGCAACCACTCCACTGATCGGGTCGTCATATGGCTGCGACGCAATGGAAGGCGCGGCCTCTGCCGTTTCGTCGTCTTCGGAGCCGATGAAGGCAATCAGCTCGCTGACCAGTGCATCGCCGTTGTCGTGAACGACCTTGTCGTCGTCTTCGGCAACCAGCTCCGCCTGCACGAGGATGGTGTCGGTATAGACCTCTCCGCCGACCTGGGTCGTACCGGGATCGACATCGACAATCGCGGCGTCGTTGACGAGCGTGTTGCCGCCGGTCTGGATCGACTGGACCAACTCGCTGTCCTCGGCTCCCAGGAGCGCCTGTTCGCCGTCGAGCAGCTGCAGGGCGGTATCGGCATCGGCGACGGTGATGTACTGCCAGATCGCATTGATGTCGTAGTAGTCCCCGGTCACATAAAGGACCTTGAGAGGACCTGTCCCGACACCAGGCGCGACGAAGCCGTGCTCCTGCGGATCAAGGCTTGTCTCCCGGTTCGCCAAGGCGGTAGCGAGGCTTCGCGCCTCATCGGTGAGTGGGATGAAGGCGTCATCGCCCCAGGTCTGGATCGTTGCGTGGTTCACCAGCGTGTTGTCGCCGGTGCCGACGGTCTGCGGCGGCTCGCCGTCGGTCGCAGCCATCATCACGACGTCATCGTCGAGCAGGAACATATGCTGGAAGATGTAGTTGCCGCCGTGATAATCGCCACCGATGATGATGAGATCGTACTCGATATCGCCGCTGAAGATCTCCGCCAGGTCGAACTGCTGATTATCGCCGGTCTGAACCTGGTAGTGCGACTCCTGCGTCTCCTGGACGGTGATGTCGTTGTCGGAGAGGGTGATGCTCTGGAGCAGCAGCCGGATGTCGTAGTAGTCGCCCTCGACCACGTCGACGTCCCAGTTCCAACCCGAGAAATAGCCTGTCAGGTCGGGATAAATGCCGGGTTGATCGTCGAACTCGGCAACATTGTTGGCCGAATTGTTGCCGGTGACGATGTCCTGCAAATCCGAACCGCCGATCGCGACCTCGTCGTTGTCGGCATATGACCAGGTCTGGACGATCGCATCGGTGGCGAAGTAGTCGCCCAGCACCAGCATCGTCGGGCTGCCCTCGTTGACGTCGACCATCAATCCTGCATTGAGCGAAGTGTTCTCTCCGAGAGTGGCGGTTTCTCCGCGGACAGGTTCGGGCGGCAACCCGGTGTCCGATGGGGGCAAGAGGTCCGGTAGCTCAAATACGAAATCCGGACTCTGAAGTTCACCGTTCACGTAAATGCCGGGTTCTGTCGAATGCTCGCTGATGCTGCCGCCGCTCCCGGAGGTCTCGTTGTCCCGCGCCTCGATGAAGGCTATGACCTCGGTCATTCCCTCCTCAGGCAAGGCGACTTCGGCCGGCGTTGCGCTGGCCGCCGCCTCGGCCATCTCCTGCAGCGTTCCCTGGACGTCGACGTCGTTCAGTTCGGTGACGCCGGTGTCCGGATTGACCAGCAGGTGGTCGTTGTCCTCTATGATGTTGACCTGGCGGATCTCGAGCTGCAGCTGGTCGCCGCCGTCCTCATAAACCACCTTGATCCGGCGTTCTGCGATTGCTCCGCCGCCGCCACCTCCACCTCCGCCGCCGGACACGATCCGGGGCGTCAGCAGCTGCGACAGGGAATCCGGCTCCTCATCAGAAGACCCCGGTCCTCGGCTACGCAGGTTCGCGAACGATTGAACGGCGGGGTTCTCCATCAGCACGTACGCCGGCGACGCATAGGGATGCGTGTCGAACGGATCAAGCTCCGCCCGGAACGGGAATTTCGGCAGGGGAATCGTATGGTCGTCGGAAGGGAGCTTCAGCGCGCCGTCGAGATACTCTAGTCGGTCACGGGCGATATCCTCGGAAAGTCTGAAGTAACCCGCAAAATGCCAGATGATTTCGTTGATGGCTTCGGGCATGGGGACTTCACCGCTTCTCGACGGACTGACTTGCGGGCCGAACGCCTGTCGAGCACTCGAGTTGAAGGATCGGGCCTGGCGTATAAAAGAGGCCCGCGCGGCCGGGAACCACGCGGGCCGGAGGTTGAGCTAGAAGGTCGTATCGTCGTCGATATTGTTTCCGGCGACCTGCATCTCGATGCTGTTGAACTGGATGTTCGCACCCATGACGATGTTCTGGGTGAACGCCTCCTGCGAGACAATGGCGTCCGCCGACGAGGTCAGCGTGTCGCCGAATGTCGCACCGTCCGCGTCGATATCGATCTTGGGATCGTCCAGCTTGACGTGACCGCCTTCGGCCCAGGCGTCCTGCTTGAAGTCGCCCTTGGCATCGAACTTCACGTCCGGATCCCACAGGTAGTCGTTGTCGACGATGTTGTTGACCTGATCGATGTTGATCTGGTTGCCGTCGCCCGTCAGGGTTTGGGTCACGACATCCGGCATCACCACGCTACCGTAGATGTGCTCGATCTTGTCGATGTCGATCACGTCGTTGTCGTCCGGCAGTGCGGAGAGATCGAGGTCGATCTTGACGTCGACTGCGACTTCGACCTTGTTCTCGACGTGATTTTCGATGTTGTTCTTGATGTCGTTGTCGACCTTGTTGTCGACGCTGTTCTCAACCTTGTTGTCGACCTTGTTATCGACCTCGTTCTTCAACTCGTTCGAGTTTTCGTTCTTGTTTTCGTTCTTGTTGTCGTTCTCGTTCTTGTTATCGTTGTCGTTCTCGTTCTTGTTGTCGTTCAGGGCGAACTGATACTGGCCCTGACCCTGTGCCTGACCCTGGAGCTGACCTTGAGCCTGAGCTTGCAGCTGAGCCTGCAGTTCGGTCTGCTTCTGATCCTGCTTCTGGTCCTGATCCTGCTTCTGGTCTTGATCGTCGTGCTTCTTCTTCGGCCTTGACATGACTTCTCTCCCGTTGATCCCGGGGAGCATCGCGGAGGTGCCGAAATCGCTGATCTTCTGCGTCTGCGATTATCGTGCTCTCATACGAAACCTGACCGGGTAATGGCGATTACAGTTTGGGGTTTTGATCCGGTCTCGTGACTTTCAATGCCCGCTTCGCAAGGCACCGGCAGTGTTCGACCGGCAGCGTCGATGTGTGGGTGAGTTTTCCGGGTTGGCGCCTCCCACTCGTTCGACGCGGCTTTGACACTCAGCACACACCGCGTCATTCGGTCGTGAGGGTCCGGTATTTTCTGCGGTGGTACTAGAGTGACTTTGTGCGTTCGCTGATGTCTTGAGGCGTAGACGCCTGGCTCCGAAAGAGGGGAAGCCGCGCTGCCGCTTCCGGAAATCGATTGCGCGAAGTACTCCCTTTGGACAGGGCGCTACACGTTCGGCGTACCGCGAAAGGCTGACTGGAGAAGGCAGATGCAAATCGCGAGGCTGAAACTGGTGCACGCGCCGTCGCGCGGCGATGCATTGCGGCCCGAATGCGGCGGCCGGGCGGCAAAGGAAGGTTCACGCGTACCGAGGAACGTCCCATGCTGGTTGTGGAAACGATCGATAACATCGAGGATTTCAAGCGCGTTCAGGGCGCGTGGGACGCCGCATATGACGCGGATCCGGAAGCGCAGTATTTCCTGTCGTGGACCTGGCTTTCCAAGTGGCTTCCCAGGCTGGTCGGCCCTTGGTTCATTCTCGCCGCGAGAGAGGCCAACTCGCAAAACTACGCGGGCTTCTTTCCGCTGCGGCTGCGCACCAAGGAGTGGAAGAGCGGCGGCTTCTACAACGAGATCAACATGGCCGGAAATTATGTGGCCGACTACACCGGCTTCGTCTGCAGGCCGGAGTTCGAGACCGACGTGATCAAGGCGTTCGCCGCACGCCTGAAGCAGTTGAACTGGGCGAACGTGCACCTGGAAAACATCAGGACGTCGGAGATGCGTCTTCAACGGCTGTTGAATCAGTTCCCAGGCGCGCTGTTCGAGCAAAAGGAGTTTGTGCGCGTCAACAAGCGGGACAACACCGATAACTGCGTGTGCCCGATCCTGCACTTGCCGGACAGCTGGGAAAAGTATCTTGAGAACCTTCCGAGCTCCAACATGCGGCAGAAGATCCGGCGGTTCCTGCGGCAGCTGGACTCGTCCGACGAGCTGAGGATCACGGTCGCCGATGCGAGCACGGTCGAGCGGGACGTGGAGCTTCTGCTGTCGCTCTGGGAGACGAAATGGACGCAGCGCAAGGGCGACCGCATCAAGATCCTGGTCGAGAACAACCGCAACATGCTGCGCGACGCGGCTGACACGGGTTCGCTGTTCCTGCCGGTGCTCTGGCAGGGCGAGAAGCCGCTCGGCGCGCTGGGCAGCTTCATCGATCCCGTAAAGCGATCGCTGCTGTTCTTCGTCGCCGGCCGCGACGAGACGGTGACGACCCCGCCGCCGGGCGTGATCCTGCATGCCTACAGCATCCGCCACGCCATCGCCGAGGGGCTCGTCACCTATGACTTCCTGCGCGGGAACGAGCCCTACAAATACACGTGGGGCGCGATCGATCGCAGCATCAAGTGCATCGATCTGGTTACCCGGGACCGCAAGAATCTGGGTGGCAAGGTCGACAGCCGGAGCATTCCGATGCTCATGCGGCAGGCCGCCGATCTTTGCAAAACCAGCAAGCTCGTGGAGGCGGCCCTCGTGTTCAGACAGGTGCTCGACGCCGATCCGCAATGCGCCAATGCACTTTACGGCCTCGGTCAGATTCGCGCGGCACAGGGCAAGCATGGCGCTGCGAGGCGGCTGTTCAAGGCGCTCGTGGCGGTGGAGCCGAATGCAGAGCGGGCGTGGCTGCGGCTTGGAAAATCACTCGAAGCGCACCGGCGCTTCGCCGATGCAGCCGACGCCTATCGCGAGGCAATCGGAGCCAGGCCCGGCAATGCCGAGGCGCACAGCAAGCTCGGCAACGTGCTGTACAAGCTGCAGAAGTTCGACGAGGCGATCGCGGCGTACGATGAGGCCCTGCGGTTGCGGCCCGCCTTTCTGGAAGCCGAGGTCAGCCGCGCCAACATCCTGCATGCGCTGGCGCGGTTGCCGGCGGCCGAGTGGGACAACTGCGCAGCGCTTAACGCGAGGCTCGGTGATGCCATACGCGCCAAGGGCCATAACGATTTTGCCGCGTCCTGCTATCGCCAGGCGATCCGGCTGAAGCCGGACTTCACGAGCGCACACCGCAGCCTTGCCGGTATCATGCTGGCGAAGGGCGATGTCGGCAGTGCGATCGCGGGCCTCAACAAGATTCTGGAACTGGATCCGGACGACGCCGATGCGGGTGCGCTGCGCGCGAAGCTGACGCAGGGCGATGGCGCCTTGCGGCAGACCGTTTCGGTGCCGGTGAGGGCCGATCAGGCGGGCTTCGCCTTCCGCGATTGAACGCTTGTCGGTTGGCTCAGATGGGCTTCGAGGCGAGGCAGGAAGCCCCAGATATCGCGGTTGAGGCGTTTCAGTTCGTTGGTGGTTTCGCGCATCTCCTTCAGCCTGGAATCATCCATCGGCCGGATGTCGCCCAACCGCAGCTGGTTCTTGGTTTCGATGATCCTGAGGGAATGCGAGTGCGTAATTTCGCCATGACTGCCGACGGTGTACATGCAGTGGTTGAACTCGTTGCGCACCCTCGTGCAGTCGTTGAAGCGCTCGATGATCCGGTCGAGCTCCTTCTCCATCGCCGGATCCTTGATCTTCAGCTTGGCGAGGCGGTGGATCAGGTCGAGACGGGCGCGGGTGGTGTTGAGCGTGGCGAAGACAACCGCGGCAGAGGCCTGGTCGGTCTCGAGCAACAGCATCAAGACGTAGATGAAGAGGCTCTCGTTATTCGACCAGCTGAAGACGAGGTTGCCGATCAGGGCGAGAATCAGCGTGCGGCGATCGGCAGAACCGGGGGCCGCGGCCTCGATCGCCTTGAAGTCCGGCATCGGTGGAAGCTCGCTCGGCATGTGGTTGTCCTGAGCTCCAGCTTCGGGCGCCGACGGTGATTAGAAAATGCGTCCGTGCCGCGCGACGCGTGCGGCGCCAGCGTACCAGAATTGACGGGAAAGGCGATACGATCCGGCACCTGCAAGGCGACGACGATGTTTCACTCGCTGTCCGGACTTTGGAAGGCGCGCCAGGGGCGCAGGGCTGCGGTTACGGCAATCCTGCCGCTGGTCGAGCGCAGCCGGACGCGCTGCAAAGGAATCACGGAGGGCACGTGGCTCGACCCCTACATGGTCGGCTTCATGATGATGCTGATCACGCTCACCGCGCGGCACAAGGTGAGCGAAATGGACAGCCTTTTCCTCGGCCTGGTGCAGCAGGAGGCGTGGGCCGAGATCACCGGAATGCGGCCCGAGCTGGTCGGCGAGCGCGCCCTCAACCTGAGCGCGTCGGGCAGCAGGACATTTGCGCTGGGTTGCCAGAACGCCATCGCCTTCGACGCCGCGTTCAGCAAGAGCCAGGAAATCGCGCTTTTTGACGACCGCAGATTCGCCAAAGATGCTGGCGAAGATGAGCTGGGCGACGGACTCGATGATCAAGGCGTCCTCGCACTTTGGGCAGATTGCTTCGAAAGCCACGTTGTTTGGGAGTGCCGATGATGCTGGGGCGCTGCGCCCATCGTCTTGCCGATTTCCGATTGCGCGGTCGCCTTGTGGGCAAAAAGTACTCCCGACAAAGTGAAATACTCACCGTCGTGGGGGAGGCTAGAATTTGCGGCCCAGCTGCGTGAGCGAGGCGGGAATTCATTCCGTAGGAAGCTGGTCCGGAAGCTCGCCGGGTGGCGGGGCCGCACCGCAAGAGTCACCACAGTTGCATGTTCGATCCGACGGGGGTCGCTATGAGCACTGAAGGACTGCAACGTTCAGGACAGAAGGCACCAATGGCCAAGCGACGCAGGCCGACACGCAAGCGCCGCGCAGCGACGTTCGACCTCGCGACGTTTTTCAAGACCGTGGCGAACGGACGCGTCATCTCCACATATCGCCCGAAACAGGTCATTTTCGCGCAAGGCGATGTTGCCGACTCCGTGCTGTATATCCAGAGCGGCAAGGTGAAGGTCACCGTCGTATCCGACGACGGCCACGAAGCCGTGGTTGCCATCCAGGGAGCTGATGAATTCCTGGGCGAGGGGTGCCTGATCGGACAGGCCAAGCGACGGATGACCGCGGCCGCCATGAGCGAATGCGACATCACGAAGATCGACAAGACCGAAATCCTACGCATCATCCAGGACGAGCCGGCCTTTGCGCAGATGTTCATCTCGCACATCCTGACGCGGAACGCCCGCATCGAGGATGATCTTGTCGACCATCTTTTCAACTCGACCGAAAAACGGCTTGCGCGGGTCCTGTTGCTGCTCGCGAACTTCGGCAACGAGGGGCGGCCCAAGCAGATCATCGAGAAGATCAGCCAGGAAACGCTCGCCGAGATGATCGGCGCGACCCGCTCGCGGGTCAGCCACTTTATGAACAAATTCCGGCAGCTGGGTTACATCGACTACAACGGGCATCTGGAAATCCGCAGCTCGCTGTTGAACGTCGTCATGACCCATCCGTCCCGCAACCCATGATCCGGCGGCGCGGCGCCGCCGCGCGGGATGGCCCGGACAGCGCCGGCTCAGCTTCGAGGCGGACGGGTGAGCGCGCGCCGCACCAGTGAAGCGTCGTATCCCAAAGAAAAATCGATGAAATTTCCGCTGGACGGGTCGGGATTCGGTCTCGCGCCCGGTCTGGGCCGGATCACGCGGTTGCAGCGCAAAAGCCAATTCTGTTATAGCCGGGCACCCCCAAATCGGGGGTGGAGACATTATATATATGGCAGTCGATGCAGCCACGACCCGGCGGATCGCGCATCTGGCGCGGATCGCGGTCAAGGACGAGGAGGTGGCGCACCTCACGGGCGAGATCAACGCCGTGCTGGCCTTCGTCGAGCAGCTTGAGGAGGTCGACGTCGAGGGCGTCGAGCCGATGACCTCGGTCACGCCGATGCAGATGAAGAAGCGGCCGGACGTCGTGACTGACGGCGGCAAGGCCGACGACATCGTCCGCAACGCGCCGGCCACGGAAGATCATTTCTTCCTCGTGCCGAAGGTTGTCGAGTAGGATCGCGAGAGGGTTCGGAGAACCGCGATGTGCATGATGTGCCAGGACGAGAAGGCCTATCGGGCGTACATGGCTTATCTCGACGCCAAGGAGAAGGCGGGGGAAATGGCCGATCCCGACAAGGCCATGGACGAGATCCTGAAAGAGCTCGAGAAGGAAGCCGCGGCCGCCTGGAATCGCAATCCGTGGGACGACGACAAGACGCTGTCCACCCACAGTCCGTTCATCTGCGCTCCGGCCGACGATAAGAAATGACCGATCTGACATCGCTGACGCTGGCGGAGGCCCGCGAGGGTCTCGCCAGGAAATCCTTTACATCACTTGAACTGACCGACGCGCATCTGCAGGCGGTCGAGGCGGCGCGCGCGCTCAACGCCTTCGTGCTGGAGACGCCGGACCATGCCCGCCAGATGGCGCGCGCGGCCGATGCTGCAATCGGCAAGGGCGACATCGGTCCGCTCGCCGGCATTCCGCTCGGCATCAAGGACCTGTTTGCGACCAAAGGCGTGCGCACCACCGCATGCTCGAAAATTCTCGACGGGTTCATTCCACCTTACGAGTCCACGGTGACCTCGCAGCTCTGGCGCGACGGCGCGGTGATGCTGGGCAAGCTCAACAACGACGAGTTCGCGATGGGCTCGTCGAACGAGACGTCCTGTTTCGGCCCGGTGGTCAATCCCTGGCGGCGTGCCGGCTCCAATGTCGGGGCGGGCGCGAGCGGTGCGATCGAAGGCACACCTCTCGTACCGGGCGGCTCGTCCGGCGGCTCGGCCGCAGCTGTTGCGGCCAATCTCTGCCTTGGTGCGACCGCCACCGACACCGGCGGCTCGATCCGCCAGCCGGCGTCGTTCGCGGGCATCGTCGGCATCAAGCCGACCTACGGCCGTTGCTCGCGCTGGGGCATCGTCGCGTTCGCATCCTCGCTCGATCAGGCCGGACCGGTGGCGAAGACAGTGCGCGACGCGGCGATCCTGATGCGCTCGATGTCCGGCCACGACCCGAAGGACACGACCTCGGTGGACGTGGCCGTGCCGGACTATGAGGCCGCGGTCGGAAGATCGGTCAAGGGCATGAAGATCGGCATCCCGAAGGAATATCGCCTCGACGGCATGCCGGACGAGATCGAACAGCTCTGGGCCAAGGGCAGGGAGTGGCTGCAGGCGGCTGGCGCCGAGCTTGTCGAGGTGTCGCTGCCGCATACGAAATACGCGCTGCCGGCCTACTACATCGTGGCTCCTGCGGAGGCATCCTCCAACCTCGCGCGCTACGACGGCGCCCGTTACGGCCTGCGCACGCCCGGGCGCAACATCGTCGAGATGTACGAGAACACGCGCGCGGAAGGTTTCGGCGCGGAAGTCCGCCGCCGCATCATGATCGGCACCTACGTGCTCTCGGCCGGCTACTACGACGCCTATTACCTGCGCGCGCAAAAAGTCCGCACGCTGATCAAGAGGGACTTCGAGGACTGCTTCGCCAAGGGCGTGCATGCGATCCTCACGCCTGCGACCCCGTCAGCGGCCTTCGGTATCGGCGAGAAGGGCAAGGCCGACCCGGTCGAGATGTATCTGAACGACATCTTCACGGTGACGGTGAACATGGCGGGGCTTCCGGGCATCGCGGTGCCCGCGGGCACGGACGCGCAGGGGCTGCCGCTCGGTCTGCAGCTGATCGGCCGGCCGTTTGACGAGGAGACGCTGTTCTCGCTCGGCGAGGTGATCGAGCAGGCGGCTGGGCGGTTCGTCGCCGCAAAGTGGTGGTGAGCATGAACGCACCGGCCAAGAGACCGTCAAAGCTGATCCGCGGCGCGACCGGCGAGTGGGAAGTCGTCATAGGCTTGGAAGTCCATGCCCAGGTAACCTCCAACGCAAAACTGTTCTCAGGCGCTGCGACCACGTTCGGCGGCGAGCCGAACAACCAGGTGTCGCTGGTGGACGCGGCCATGCCGGGTATGCTGCCGGTCATCAACGAGGAATGCGTGCGGCAAGCGGTGCGTACCGGGCTCGGGCTGAACGCGAACGTCAACCTGAAGTCGGTGTTCGACCGCAAGAACTACTTCTATCCCGACCTGCCGCAGGGCTACCAGATCAGCCAGTTCAAGTCGCCGATCGTGGGCGAGGGCGCCGTCACGGTCGATCTCGAGGACGGCGAGAGCATCGACGTCGGTATCGAGCGGCTGCATCTGGAGCAGGATGCGGGAAAATTGCTGCACGATCAGCATCCTTCGATGTCGTACGTCGACCTGAACCGCTCCGGCGTCGCGCTCATGGAGATCGTGTCGAAGCCGGACATCCGCTCCTCGGAGCAGGCTAAGGCCTATGTGGCGAAGCTGCGCTCGATCCTGCGTTATCTCGGTACCTGCGACGGCGACATGGAGAAGGGGAACCTGCGCGCCGACGTCAACGTCTCGGTGCGCAAGCCGGGTGCGGAGCTGGGCACCCGCTGCGAGATCAAGAACGTCAATTCGATCCGCTTCATCGGCCAGGCGATCGAGTACGAGGCGCGGCGGCAGATCGAGATCATCGAGGATGGCGGCACGATCGAGCAGGAAACGCGGCTGTTCGATCCGAACAAGGGCGAGACGCGCTCGATGCGGTCGAAGGAAGAGGCGCACGATTACCGCTACTTCCCCGACCCGGACCTGCTGCCGCTGGAGTTTTCGCAAAGCTTCGTCGACGATCTGAAGGCGGATTTGCCCGAGCTCCCCGACGAGAAGAAAGCAAGATTCATCAAGGACTTTGCGCTGACTCTTTATGATGCCAGCGTGCTCGTCGCCGAGCGCGAGAGCGCGGAGTTTTTCGAAAGCGTGCTGGGTGGCCTGAAGGATCGCACGCGTGACGGCAAGCTCGCAGCCAACTGGGTAATCAACGAGCTGTTCGGCCGCCTGAACAAGGAGGCGAAGGATATTTCCGCTTCGCCCGTGTCCGCGGCGCAGCTTGCGGCGATCATCAACCTGATCGGACAGGCGACAATCTCGGGAAAAATCGCCAAGGATCTGTTCGAGATCGTCTGGACCGAAGGCGGCGATCCGGAGGCGCTGGTCGAAGCGCGCGGCATGAAGCAAGTCACCGATCTCGGCGCGATCGAGAAGGTGGTGGACGAGATCGTTGCCGCAAATCCAGACAAGGTGGCGCAAGCGAAGGCAAAGCCGGCCATGATCGGCTGGTTCGTCGGCCAGGTGATGAAGGCGTCCGGCGGCAAAGCCAACCCGCAAGCGGTCAACGATCTCCTGAAGACGCGGCTCGATCTCTGACTTGCTCGGCCGCCGTCGCTTGCGAAGCGACGGCGCTTGGAGCGCGCGCTCATGGTTAATCGGCGCCGCTGTCGGACTGAAGAGCGCTTCGAAACCTCATCCCGACTGTCGTAGTTGCGACTCACATGCGAATCGAGAGCGGCTCGATTCGGCGTCGTTGGGGCGCCCTCACGTGCCGTCGGGCGCACTTTCGGAGTTTTCCTAAAAAATTTTTTGGTTGCCAGATTTCGCGACTCGGAGTCCGCGACGCGCGTTTTTTGTCGCGCGTGTTTCTCACGCGCGACGCATCGCGTTCTTGCGCGAGAGTTTTGTTGCAATCAAGAAATGCCTGTGCCGCAGGGCTTTCTTGCACGCTTGACACGTCATTGCTTGCGTTTCTTGCGCGCGTCGCTCGGCAAAGACTCACGTTCTCGCGCGCATCGCGTTGATCGTGCAGAGCAACTTCGGCGCCGCAGCCATCAACACTTCCTTAAGAGGCACAGTGGTTTTTTTATTTCGTTAGTGTATTCGAATTGTAGTGCATCTCGAATCGCGGGGTGCACGACACTGACGAGCCATCTCACACTTTTAGGAGGGCAACATGGCTAAGAAGGCAAAGAAGGCAAAGAAGACGGCGAAGAAGGCAGCTAAGAAGAAGAAGTCGAAGAAGAAGTAACGCCAACTTCTAAGGAATTGCCGGCGGCTTGCCGCCGGCACCGTCACAAGATCCTTCTCCGGTTTTGCGTGAGCGAACAGGCCGAGGGATCAAGTTGACGAAAGAGGGTGTCGGCGAGACATCAGGTCAGGCGGCCGGTTCGTAGTATCGAAGAGTTCTCTCGGCGAGAGCCGACCCGGCAGGAAAATGTTACTTTCCGTTTGCGGAAGCTCTTCCGCGACTTCACCACCGATCTTCCGGCTGCGTGAGACCTAGACCCTGACGTGTTCGCCGACGCCCTCGAGTGCCAAGGGCGCAGCAGCCGCCGCACTCCACAACGCAAACTCCCAGATATCGCCACTCGCATCATCGCCGTCGTCGGACGCGGCATGAACGATCACGACTTGCGACACCCGGTCGTGGAGCAGGGCAGTCGACTGCGCCCGCGGATGGCCTCAGCCCTTCATGCACTCGCTGCGAAACGCGTTCCAGGCGTCGAGCCCCTTCACGCCCTTGGTCTTCTTCTCTTCCTGCCACTTCGCGCCGCATTCCTTCATCTTGAGCTGATGGGCGGTGAGCGGCCGCTTCGCTTTCGTTTCGGACTTTGCCTCGTCCGCGTTCTCCGCCTTCGCGGCGATCCGCGTCTCCGCCTTCGGCGCATCCTGGGCCAGCGTGGCGTAGGGCATCGCAATCACCGTCGCCGCCAGGAAACCGGCCACCAGCGTTCCAAGAACTTTGTTCGTCATCGTCGTAGCTCCCCTTCAGGTTTGAACTGGAAACAGCGCGATGGTGCCGGAATTGGCGTGAACATAGCATGAACAAAAGGGGCGTTCGAGCGATGTTGGGTCTGCTAGCCGAAAACTGTGATGCCAATCACATATCTGGCTGCCGAAATCTGGAAAACCCCGACCAACGAAGGGCGAATGGCGCCCCTCCAGGTTTGAGGGAATCTCGATGAAGAAGCTTATCGCTGCGACACTCATCGCCTTCGCTCTCTCCACGCCGGCCATTTCTACTCAGGTCATGGCTTTCGACATCAGCACGATCGATGGCATTCCGAGCGACATGAAGGACATGATCGCCAAGCAATCGGGCGGTCGCGTTACCAACAAGCAAGCCAGCCAACAGGGCGGTCAGCAAGCTGGTCAACAGGGCCAGCAGCAGCGGGCCGGACAGGGCGGACAGCAGCAGCAGAGCGGCCGCCAGGCGCGCAAGAAGCAGAGCACGCAGGACAAGGCGATGCAGAGCGTCGATCAGATCATGAAGGGCGACGGCACCGTCGGTCAGGCGATCGGCTCGTTCCGCTAGGCTCTACGCTCGCCACCAGATTAGGAGGGGCATGGCGAAAGCCGCGCCCTTCTGCGTTTGAGATCACGCCCCGATCAGGCCATGGTTGGCGGGCATCAACCGGTAGGGCGCGGGAGCACGGTGACGATGCGGCGCTTTTTCATTCGCGAGCGGACGACGCAGGAAGGCCTGACAAAGCTGTTCGGTGCACGCAAACCAAAGGTCAGAAGGCCGCTCACCGACCTGCAGGCCTCGGGTGTCGTCCTGTCGGTCTTCGTCGGGCTCGCGGCGGCAGGCTTTGCGGCGTTCGTCTTGCTGGCCTGGCTCGCGTGGGAGAGCCACGAATTCGGCGACAGGGATCTGCGCTACCTCGTGTTCGTGCGCGGCACGCTCCTCGAACGCGTCGGCGTCATCGATGCGCAGCCGGGCACGGTGGTCTATGGCGGGCAGGGCCGCGACGGCACCGCGTCGGGTCACACCAGCGCGCGATACACCTCTTCGGTTGAGGGGCAGATCGTGCTGACGCACTTTGCCGAGCGGTGCAGGGCCGTCGGATTGCATGTGACGGTGAGGGAGCCGGAGGCGGGTGAGACCTTTCGGATCGCGAGCTGCGGGCGCACCGCCAATGACGAATTTCCGGTCGGCATCAATGTGAGGGGCGCCAACCCGACCGAAGTCGTGATGATCGAGTACATCGACGATGGACTTTAGTCCGCGGGTGGAAGGCTCGAGGGGCCACGGCTGGGATCAAACCAGTCTCCCTGCGCTGCTTCGCAGCTTCGGGAGATCACCCTACGCCTTCGGCTCTCCGGTCCACCCTTCGGGTGGCCTGCCACCCGAAGCCAAAGGCGCAGGGTGGCGGAGACGGAGGGATTCGAACCCTCGATAGGGCTTTACAACCCTATAACGGTTTAGCAAACCGCCGCCTTCAGCCACTCGGCCACGTCTCCGGACGCGTCGGGTATGCCCGACGCGGGGGAGACCTGCAAGCCCGCGATTTGCGGCAATTTCCGGTCGGGGCCTTCGGCCGAGGCCGCCATGCCCAGGCGTGCAGCCCGGCCGGGTTGAATTTTCTCCCATCAGTTCGCCGGCTCTGCGGCCGCGCTCGCCGGAATTTCTTCGTCTCGTTTCCTCTCGGTAGGCTTTTTCGGCGGCTTATTTTCCGCAAGAACCGCGACGGCCTGGTCGGATGGAGGACATCGGCGTGCCGGCTCGCTTCTGTGGCCCTGGATCAGATCCACGCGACTCCGATGCCGATAATCAGCAGCATGCCGACGATGATCAGCGCAGGCATGAGCGCCCAGACATGAAACGACGCGGAGGCACCGGGTCGGTCCTCGGCGCTTGAAAACGGGCGTATGCCGATTTCGATCATCGCGGTCCCCCAAACATGGCCAGGCCGGCAGCAGATGGTCAATCGATTCGCATCACAACGATCATGCTGGTGTCGCAGCTGTTTCGACTATGCGCTTCGTGCCAGCGGTGATCAGGCTGCTTGCAACGCGCGTCCAATGCTCCGGCCTACTTTCTGATGACCGGTTTGGCTGCGACATGCTCCGCCGCGGCCTGTGAGATCGCGAATGTCAGCCAGACGTTGTAGCCTTCGGCACGGTTCTTGGCCCCGAACTCGCCGTAACCTCGCAGGTTCAGGTATCCCTGCAGATGGCCGACCGGGAAAAGGTATCCGATCTGCGGGCCGACGGCGAAGACGCGCGACTTGAAATCGCCAAGCGTAGCGCCCGATCCGCTGTCGGCGGTCAATTGCTGATAGGCGTAGCCGACGAGGCCGACATGAACCTGCTTCGAGAGGAATTTCGACGCGCCCCAGTCCAGGTGCCAGTCGATGCCGTTCTTGTAGTCGAGGTCGGGGTTCTTGAAGTTGTAGGTGACGCCGGTGACGAAGGAGAATTCGTTTCCTGCATGCGGATCGAAGTAGGTGTAGCCGAACCCGCCGTCGAGGCCCCAGTGGCCGAGGCCGAGATTGACCAGACGGTTCGGGTCGTAGTCACCAACCGGAAGGTTGGTCATGCCGTACACCATCGTGTTGTGGACGCCGTGGTTCCACCTCAGCGTTGCCTGCGGAAAGACGTCGCTCGCTGAAAAAAGCGAATCGCTGATGCTGCGCGAGGCGGCAAAGCCGATCGGGCCGAGCGCGCCGGTGATGTTGGCATCGATGGTCGCCTGCGAATTGCCGATCAGGGTCAGCATGGTCACGGTCAGCTGCCCGCCCAGCACCGGCGTTGCGAAGGTGTAGCTCGGCGCAATCGCGATCGCGTCCACGGCCGCCTTTATCCTTGCGTCGAGGTTGATGGTGAGGTTGGCCGTCCGATCGCCGAGGCGGATCGCGCGGGATGCGGCGACGTCGCCGCCCGCACTCACCCGTGAATGGAGATAGATGGTACCGAGCGCCCAGCCGGGCTGCACTGGAGTAGCGGCGAGACTGCCGAATGCGCCGGGCAGCCAGAAACTGATGCCGCCCTGGTCCCCGCGCGAGGGGGCGGATGCGAGCAGAGCCGTCGCAAATGCCGCGATGAAGGGGAGGCCAAGTCGAACCAACCGAAAACAGACGCGTACCGATACCATCATCGCGATCCCCCACCAAGCCGGCCAAAGGGCGTTGCATGCAACGTCGCTCAGTCGGCCAAGACTGAACGGCTATTCCCACAACGCGATTTGTCCGGCGCTTTTCGCCGATCGTTAAGTCGACTCAACAGCTGCGATGCTAGGAGCGACGCCACCCCGCTACTATGCAGTTTGTGCCAATCGCCGTGAGCGTCATCGCAGCGTTGCGGAAATCGGTCCAAAGTGACTAAAGCTTGTCGTCATCTTGCTTCTTGATGATGGCGCGAACCTGGCGATACGACTGCGTGCAAGGTCTGCGACGGATATTCTCCGAACAGCGATGCATAGTAGTGAGCGAACCGCCCCAGCTCGAGAAAGCCGAACTCGGTGGCGACGTCCGTCACATGCGTATCGGATGGATCGCCATGGCGAAGCCGCAGATGAACCGAACAGAGGCGGTGATGGCGCAGGAAGGCGATCGGTCCGATGCCCAGCACATCGTGAAAGGCGCGGTGCAAGGTGCGGCGTGACGTATTCATCGCCGAGCAAATCTCCGAGATATGCACGGCGCGGTGCGAGTGCAGATTCAGATAATGCTCGACTTCACGCACCAGCTTCAGCGTCGAGGGAATCGTGCTGCCGGCATCGGGCGGCATCGAGCGGACGAAGGTCGATGTGAAGCCCTCGATCAGGCTGCGCTGCCAGAAGTCCGCCGCATCGCTTGACAGGGCGGGGCTTTGTCCAAGGCGCGCGGCAATCTGCAGCACTCGCTCGGCGACGGCCGAGCGCAGGTGTGGCTCGCAGCCATACTGGTGGTTTTGCATCCAGTATCCGACGTCGGCGAGGGCCGGCTCGCCGGCGAATATCGAGGCGATGTCCTCGGGACTGATCGAGATGCCGGCGACCTCCGAGCGCTCGCCGAACACGGCATCGAGGTTCTTTCCGGGTGCCGAAAAGAACACATCGCCCTGCCGCAGTTCGTGCGCCCACGAAATCGACCTGCTGTGGCTGTCCAGCAACATGCAAATCGTCAGGTTCTTTGTGCCGAGGATTCCGGATGTTCGCAGCGGCAGCGAGAAATCGGTGATGCTGAAGGCGAGTTTTGGAAAGATCGCCTTTGTCAGCGAACCGTGCAGCGGGCCGCGCCCGAGCTGGACAATCTCCACATCGGCGTCGGCGATCGGCTGACGCAGCCCGTCGATGCTGTCGAGTGTGATGCTCTGAACAGAAAAAGGCTGGTGATCCATTGCTGCCCCCACACGGGTGCGAACAACTTCACCGGCGGTTTAAAGGACGGTTGAGTTGATTCGCGACTCGCTACGACGCAGCCCCCAGCTTTTGCTACCGTAAGGGGCGTTGAACCAGCATGACAACCTTTTTCGGCAGGCTACCCTCAATAAAATGACGGCAGCGTTGCTGACATTTTGTCGCGTCTTTGAGGCAAACCGAACACGCCCCGGCCGGCGAGGCCGGCCGGTTGAGCCGAAGCGCGATCTTGCCGGCCGCGAACAGCACCGATGTTGCGTGCTACGGCCTTACGCCCTTGCGCGCGGCACATGACGTGTACACGGCCGTTCGCTGGCTCATTTCGCCGCCGCCGATGGCCGCGCCGGGAACCGCCGCCTGTGCTTCGAGGAAGCATTGCTGGCGCGCCTCGATCTGCTGCTCCTGCGTCATCTGCTGGCTCTTCTTTGCTTTTGTCGTTTGTGCCTCGCCGGGCGTCGCGACGAATGCGAGGGCGATTGCGAGAATACCGACACTGCCGATCTGTTTCATTTGGCGGCCTCCTGTGAAAGACCTGCCGATCTGAAACGACCGGTCCGCTACAGGCCATCGGGCGAAACCCTGATTGTCGAACTGGATTTCGCCGGGCTGCCAGTGAGGTTGGTGCGGCCGGCCGGTGCCGACACTTAACCTTCGCCACGGCTCCCGTACGGGCGACGCGGAATGCCCGCTGCGATTTCCGGGAGGCCAGATCGGCGATTTGAGGGTTTGTCCGGATGGTTCGGATCGCCGGCGGAGAGACAATGCACTTGCGATGGCGGCACGTGCTTGCCCTCGCAACGATGCCCACCCAGGCCGTTTCCTCCCTCGACTTGCCGCTCACCGGCCCCGGTGAGCGGCATTTTTGAAGTCGCGGGATTTGACCCAGGTATCACGTGATGCCGGCATCGACCTCACATTCACCGGCCGTCGACCGTCTCCTTTCCAAGGGCCGGACGCAGGAAGGCGCCATGTTCGAAGGTGCACCGGATGGCGTGCGGCGTCTGACCGGTCCGTCATTGGGCGAGCGTCATGCCTGGCTCTTCGCCCTGGTCGCGTGGGCGCCGCTCATTCTGCTCGCGGTGCTCCAGAGCGCCTACTCGAAAACAGACGACGTCAGGGCACTGCTTTGGGACATCGGCGTCCACGCGCGCTATCTCGTCGCGGTGCCGCTGCTCGTGCTGGCCGGGAGGGTAAGCGCGCCGCAACTCGACTCCGTCGTGCGGCATTTCATGCGCAGCCGCATAGTCGATGAAACCGATACCCTCAAGCGGGCCATCACTTCCACGCAGATGCTGCTGGCATCGCCTGCTGCCGGGGTGGTCGTTGTCGTGCTGGCCTACGCCTCTGTCGCCGCGGTGGCCTTTTCGCATGACGCAGGCAAATTGCCGCTCTGGGCGACGTCTGGTGGTATCACACCGATCTACTCGCCCGCCGGCTGGTGGTATTTGCTGGTCAGCCTGCCGTTGCTGCTGCTGCTGATATTCGGCTGGATCTGGCGCCTCGCGCTGTGGACGCGTCTTTTGTGGCGGATCTCGAGGCTCGAGCTGCGGCTTGTGGCGTCGCACCCGGATCGTTGTGGCGGCTTGAGTTTCCTGGGACAATCCGTCCGCGCCTTTGCCATTCTCGCGCTCGCGCTGGCCAGCATCGTCGCGGCGCGGTCGGCGCATCTCGTGCTCGAGGGCGCTTCGCTTCCGACATCGAACCTTTACTTCAGCGTCGGCCTGATGCTGGCGATGATGGCGCTGTTCGTTGCGCCGCTGTTCGTGTTCACGCCGGTGCTGATGCGAACCTGGCGGCGCGGCTCCCTCGCATACGGAGCGCTTGCAGGACAAATCGGCAGCGCCTTCGAGGACAAGTGGCTCGAGGGCCGAACGTCCGACGAGGCGATGCTGTCAGAACCCGATTTCTCGGCGACGGCCGATCTCTACGCGGTCGCCGCGAACGTGCAGTCCATCCGCTTCGTCCCGGTTGGCCTGAAGGATCTTACCCTGCTGGCAGGTGCGACCGCGCTGCCGTTCCTCCCGGTGCTGCTGTTGGCCGTGCCGATGAGCCAGATTCTCTCCGATATCAAAGACCTGCTGTTCTGAAGACAAGCAGGCCTCGGTCGGCACCCGCCCATGGGCGACGTCGTGGCCGCCTTTGTCCCGTGGATAGTAGATCCTGCCCTGGCGGGCCGCGCTTATGCGGCGTGCGGCAGCTTTGCCTCCGCGTCCCGGTCGCGCATCTCCTCGACATCGCGCTCGAGGAAGAAGTTGAGCAGCGTCCGGATCGTGGCGATCGCCGCCAGCCGGCCGATGTCTTCCCAGCTCGGTGCGATCGACGTCTCGATGATGTCCGCCGCAAGCTGGAAGGTCAGGCCGGCGACCAGCCAGCGCGCATAGCGCATCCAGACGGCGCGTCGCTCCGCATTGGTCTGCGATGGAAAGATCATCGCCCGCAGCCCGCTGAGGAACGCCTCGATCGTGCCATAGAGGATCACGATCAGCGCCATGGCATCGATCGCGCGGATCGAAACTCGGGTGACGCTGATCAGCAGCTCTTCCATCGTCAGGTCTCTCGGCAGACGACGCTTGGCCGCAGGATGCAGCGGAAGCCGACATGGCAGGTCGAGGTGTCGATCGGCTGCGACATGCGCGCCGCCGGGCGATACCTGCGGCAGTAGTTCGGCGCACAGAGATAGGACCCGCCCTTGATCACCTTGCGCGGAATTGCGACGGTCGAGTTGCATTCGGCGGCGCTGGTCTCGCGCGAGCCGCCGCGCGGATTGTCGATGGTGCAGCAGGATTTTTCGATCCTGGCGTGGTCCTGGTACCAGTCGGCGGTCCACTCCCAGACATTGCCCGCCATGTCGTGCAATCCGTAACCGTTCGGCGGAAACGAGCCGACCGGCGCGGTGGCCGGAAAACCGTCGAGCGCGAGGTTCTGCCAGGGAAATTCGCCCTGCCAGGTGTTCGCCATGTGCTTGCCGCCGGGCTTGAGCTCGCTGCCCCAGACAAATTCCTCGCCGTCGAGGCCGCCGCGCGCGGCGAATTCCCATTCGGCCTCGGTCGGCAGTTCCTTGCCGGCCCAGCGGGCATAGGCTTCGGCGTCTTCCAGTGCGACATGCACGACAGGGTGCTCGTCGAGCCCCTTGATCGAACTCTCCGGGCCGAACGGATGTCGCCAGTCCGCGCCACTCACATAGGTCCACCAGTTGTAAGAATTGCGGAGATCGACGCCGCGCGCCGCTTTCTGGAAGACCACGGAGGACGGCACCAGCAATTCAGGCTTGGCGCCTGGATAGTCGTCGGGGTTGGCGGGTCGTTCGGCGGACGTGACATAGCCAGTCTCCCGCACGAAGCGGGCAAACTGCCGGTTGGTCACGGTGCAGCGATCGATCCAGAAGCCGTCGACCGCGACCTTATGGGCGGGTGCTTCCTCGGGGTAATGATCGTTGGACCCCATCATGAAGGCGCCGCCGCGGATCCAGACCATTCCGCCAAGCGTGGGCTTGGTTGCGAGCCCGTCCGCCGTGTCGAGACTGGCGGCTGGTCGGGTCGGCAGATCTTCAACGAGGGCCATTGCGGTTCTCCGTACAGAAGGTCAGGGCGCCTTTGCCGAGATGGTGTGCTGGTGACTGCGCCATTTCGCAAACGGTGTTGTCAGCGCAAGGCTTGCGATCAGGTAGAGCAGGGCGGCGCCAAGGATCGGCTTTTGGTCCGCGGCGTTTGCGCCGGCGATGGCCAGCGCAACGCCAGGGTGACGCGCTGCTGTCGCCAGCGCCAGCGCTGTGCGATCGTCCGGTTTGGGGCCTCCGAAGAGATAGCCAAGGCCGAGGCCGGCCGCGATGACGAGCAGGATGCCCAGCAGCGTTCTGTCGCCGAGCATGGCGACAATCGCGCTGAAGGCGCCGATGGCGATCGCGACGCCGGACAAAGCCAGCAAGATCCCGGCAAACACTGTGATCGGCTTGGCGATTTTCGCGGCGAGAGCCGGTGCGAAGTGCCGCAGCGCCATGCCAGCGACGAGCGGTGCCAGCACCGACACAAACACGGTCATCGCGATTTTTGGCACCGGCGTGGCCAGCGATCTGTGGAAGTAGGTGCCGATCAGGCTTACGGCGATCGGAATCGTGACGATGGCGAGAACCGAACTGGCAACGAGTAGGCCCGCCGCCGACGTCGCATCGCTGCCGGCCTTCATCTGCGTTGCTGGAAGGAATGGCGGCATTGGCGACAGCGCGAAGGCCACCAGCATGAGTGTGATCTCCGGGCGCAACCTGAGCAACATGGCGATCGCGATGGCGCAGATCGGCATGGCGATGTTCATTGCAAAGATCGCTCGCAGCAGATGCACGGGCTCGCGAAACAGCGACGTCATGTCCGCCCATGCGATCGTCAGGCCAAAGCCGAAGACCGTCAGCAGTATGCTGAGCTTTACGGCTTCCAGGACGAGTTCGGTCATACTCTTGCGCTTTCCGATCGCACGCTGAGGCGGCGCCTTCTGCGCCGCGCACGTCTCCTACGCAGTTTGACTTTGGGCCGCCTTGGTCTGCTGACCGCGCGCGGGAGCTTCAGGCCGCAGCTCGACCGTGACTTTGTCGATCGTCCCGGTGAAGGCAAAGGGCAGGGGATAGGTGAAATCCACCGGCGAGCCGCCGTCCATGCCGATGTCGAGCCCTTCACCGATGGAGAACTGCACGGGGACGGTTCGCTCGAGCCGTCCCTCGGCGATGGTCTTGCCGTTGGCGGTCATCGTGACCTTGCCGCCCTTGCCCATGCCGCCGCCGTCATAGGCGAAGTCGACGACGATGGTTGCCTTTCCCTTCGGCAGCGCAGCCTTGGCCGTGAAGGTCGGGCGTTCGACCGAGAGGTAGTTGTAGACAAAGGTCGGCTTGCCATCGCGCATGTAGAGCCCGTAACCACCTTCAAGCCCGCCATGGGTGATGATCATGCCGCTCGTCTTGTCATCAGGCAGGTCCACTTCTGCCGTAACCGTCCAGCTCTTGTTGAGCATCGGCGGCGCGGCCGCGTCCGGCAAACCGACCATGCCGGCGAAGTATTCCATCTTCGTGCGGCCGCGGATCAGGCTGGGGCGTCCCATGGCCTCGGCGTTCATGCGGATGACGGCGCGCCAGTCGAGCGGAAGCACATTGTGCTTGGCTGCCTCGACCCACCAAAGATCCTGCAGCGCACGCAGCTTCTCCGGATGCTGGACGGCGAGGTCGTCGGCCTGCGAGAAGTCCTGCTCGATGTTGTAGAGCTCCCACGGCGCCTTGTCGGGATCCCACTCGCCGCGGTTCGGGTCCCAGGGGACGAAGGACGGCGACGAGGCCATCCAGCCGTTGTGATAGAGCCCGCGATTGCCGCCGAGCTCGAAATACTGCGTTTTGCGTGGGCTTTCGGCTTTCGCGTCGCTCAGCGTGCCGGCGAAGCTCGCGCCCTCGATCGGCTTCTGACGGATGCCGTTGAGGTCGGTCGGCGCCGTGATGCCGCAGACCTCGTAGATTGTCGGCACGATGTCGATCGTATGGATGAACTGGTCGCGCAGGCCGCCCTTGTCCTTGATGCGTGCCGGCCACGACATGATGAGCGGATTGCGGGTGCCGCCGAAGTGGCTCGCGACCTGCTTGGTCCACTGGAACGGCGTGTTCATCGCGTGCGCCCAGGCGGACGGGAAGTGGTTGAAGTGTTTCGGCCCGCCGAGCTCGTCGATGACTTTCAGGTTGTCCTGCCACTTCTCGACAATACCGTTGAAGAACAGGTTCTCGTTCAGCGAGCCCTCGAGGCCGCCTTCGGCGCTCGAGCCGTTGTCGCCGGCGATGTAGATGATGAGCGTGTTGTCGGCGTCGGGAAGCTGCTTCACCGCGTCAACGACCCGGCCCATCTCATGGTCCACGTGCGCGCCGAAGGCGGCGAACACCTCCATCATACGGGCATAGAGCCGCTTCTGGTCGGCGTTCAGCGTGTCCCAGGCCGGCAGGCCCTTGGAGCGAGCCGTCAGCTTCGTATCCTTCGGCACGACGCCGAGCTTCTTCTGCCGCTCAAGTGTCTGCTCGCGATAGGCGTCCCAGCCCATGTCGAACTGGCCTTTGAACTTCGCGATCCAGTCCTTCGGGACATGGTGCGGCGTGTGTGTCGCGCCCGGCGCGACATAGAGGAGATACGGCCGGCCCGGCGCAATGGTCGTCACTTTGCGCGCCCAGGCGATCGCATGATCGGCGAGATCGGTGCTGAGATGGTAGTCCGGATCCGACGAGGCAGGGACCAGCGTGTGGTCCTCGTACAGCACCGGTTGGTATTGGTGCATGTCGCCGCCGTTGAAGCCGTAGAAGTAGTCGAAGCCGAGGCCGTTGGCCCAGCGGTCGAATGGACCGGCGGCGCTGGCCTCCCAGGTCGGCGTGTTGTGGTTCTTGCCGATCCACGCGGTCATGTAGCCGTTCTGGCGCAGGACCTCACCCATCGTCCCACAGTCTTTCGGCAGCACGCAGCAATAGCCGTCATATCCGGTTGCAAGCTCGGTAATGCCGGCGAACGACGTCGAGTGGTGGTTGCGTCCGGTGATCAGCGCTGCGCGGGTCGGGCTGCAGAGCGCGGTGGTGTGAAAGCGGTTGTAGCGAAGCCCCTCTGCGGCGAGGCGATCCATGGTCGGCGCCGGCACACCGCCGCCGAAGGTGCTGAACTGCCCGAAGCCTGCGTCATCGAGCAGGATGAGAACGATGTTGGGCGCGCCCTTCGGCGCCTGCACCGGCTGCGGGAACTGCGCCGGATCGGAATCGAGATAAGTGCGGCCGACCTCACCGGTGAAGTGGAAGTCCGGGCGGGGCAGGATGCTCGGCGTGCCGGGGGCATCGTGGTGCTCTGCGCCGTTCTGCGGGACGATTGATGGTGATTTTGCCATGGCGGCCTCCGCAATATTCATCGATCGATGAACGATAGTGGGACTGCTATTCGTCGAACGCGAAAACCCGCTTCCAGTCGCGCTTCATGTCGACGATGGTCCAGCCACGCGATCGTCCCTCCGCCAGCGCATCGAGCAGTGAGTAGGAAACTGCGCCTCGCATAGCTTGCCTCCTGTAAGGACGGCCGGGCGGCGACGTTCTCGCCGCCGCCCGCGAACTTGTGCCATATTCGCATCAAGCCGGATGCATGCTTTCCACGGCCTTGAGCCGCTTCAATGCGTCCTGCGCTCTCAGCGTCGCGTAGCTGATGCCGGCGGGATTGAGCGAGCTGCCGGCCTGATAGGGATACTGTTCGAAATCCGAAAAGAACTTCTTGACCAGCCCGCCGACAGGCACCAGCAGCCACATTTGCCGCGCAAAAAAATCCAACGCATTGCCGCCGTCTTCGATGCCTTTTTCGTAGGGGTCCATGCGCAGGTTAGTGATCAAGGCCCAGTTGGTGACGGTGCGGGTACCGGTCGCGATATTGCCGTGCTGGGATGCGAAGCTGACCTTCCAGTCCTGATAGCGTATGGCGTTCAGGTTGCCGGCCTGGTCGAAGTAGAAGAGTTCGTCGCGAGGCCCGTGATCGTCGCGGCCCTGGAAGTACGGCATGAAGTTGTAGCCATCGAGGTGAACCTTGAACTTCTTCTTGCCGAGATTTGTGCCCTTGGCGAGTTGCTGCTTGATGTCGGGAACGCCGGCCGCCGCGCACAGCGTCGGGAACATGTCGAGCAGGGAGATGATGTCGTTGTAGACTGTGCCGGCCTTGATGACGCCGGGCCAGCGGATCAGCATCGGAATGCGGAGGCCGCCTTCCCAGGTC